>Ga0315284_10011097_pt1 | contig 12851 bp, 13 predicted proteins | sample YL17G09_16_MG_FD_203696 | JGI IMG/M metagenome (GOLD analysis project Ga0315284, IMG submission 203696) | Sediment microbial communities from Yellowstone Lake, YNP, Wyoming, USA - YL17G09_16 | ecosystem: Environmental > Aquatic > Freshwater > Lake > Sediment | place: USA: Wyoming | collected... | reverse complement strand
GAAAGGATGCAACGAAAATATCCGGACCATCGAATCGTAAAAGATATAGGAAGTGGATTAAACATGAAACGAAAAGGATTACAAGAAATAATAGATTTAGCGATAAACGGAAAGATAAAAGAAGTAGTAATAGCCTATAAAGATAGATTAGCGAGATTTGGATATGAAATGATAGAATGGATAGTAACAAAATATTCACAGGGTGAAATTATAGTGATGAACAAAAAAGAAGAAGAAACGCCAGAAGAAGAAATTACGAAAGATATCATACAAATAATGAACGTATATGTAGCAAAACTTAATGGACGACGAAAATATCGATAAAAACGTAAATATATATATAAATGCATACATTTACATATATATTAAGGGTCCCGTTGTCTATATACTAAGAACAAATGATATCCCTGTGAGAGATAAAAAGACCAAAAAATACAGTAAAGTATATGGATACGGTGTTATTAGAATTGTTAGAAAATCATTAAAAGCTGCTTTATCTAAATTCAGAGAACGTTATCCTAACATAGAAATTATTAAGAGGATTAAGTATACACCGAACTCAATTAATTTGTGGACAAGAGTTCGTGATGAGTTACGACAACGTAGGAAAATTGAAGGGCCTGGGTGTAAATTTAATCTTGTTAATGGGTTTTCTGAATCGCGTATGATACAATATGTTGAAAAAATCCATAATGAACGCCTTAATACTGAAAATATTGGATGAATTTATTTATGATCATTAAAATAATTATGAATAAAAATACAAGCTTATGATTATTTTTAGGGGGTGAATATATTCACCCCCTAAAAATAATAACACTCAAATATTATATGTGATAACATTTGGCGTATGGGGCATCCCATATGCCAAAAGTTTAATAAAAATATCCATTATGGTTATTTGCTATTAGTTGTATTATGATTTTTCGTGCATCCCATATTATATTCATTATGATTATCTCATAATAGTTGAATTAGGATTTCCCCGCATCCCATATGCCAAAAGTTCAATAAAAATATCCATTATGGTTATTTGCTATTAGTTGTATTATGATTTTTCGTGCATCCCATATTATATTCATTATGATTATCTCATAATAGTTGAATTAGGATTTCCCCGCATCCCATATCTCATAATAGTTGGATTAGGATTTTCCCCGCATCCCATATCTCATAATTAACCGATGTTCCAAATCAAATGAAATGATTGAATTACCAGAAAACATTGCAGAATTGTTATGAATTATTAATTGATAAATTTATCCATTAATAATATGATGAATGACTTTCCTTATAAAAAATATGACATGGATTTGGATGATGTGATACAACGGATTGATAATATCAAAAATAATATCCCACAATCTTCATCCCAACCATATCGCCCAGTAGGTATCCAACAAAAACTAGGTCTTATCAAAGGAACATATGATGGTAAATACATCAAAATTATCACTCCAGATGATGCATACGATAAGGTTAATGTTCTAACAGACTATTTTAACGAACCATCACGAATGAAATGTTCATTTAATTATTATCTGGAACCCATTGTCTACTATCACACATTCAAAGATAAAATATTGCGTGAACTAGAAAACGAAAAAAAAGATCCCACTCCAGTCAATATCCGAGAATATATTTATCTGCATATTAAAGAATGTAATTTATTCAAGGTGACTACAGCAGTATTTATCTATGATATGTTCCAAGCAAAACACATCTTGGATTTCAGTTCTGGATGGGGCGATAGGCTGCTAGCCGCATGTGCTCTCAAAAAAAAATATTTCGGAATAGATCCTAATGTAGACAACCATGCTGGATACCAGCATATTATTAAGACAGCAGGCGATCCTTCGATGCAAACTGTTTATCCATCCGGTGCAGAATACTTACCATATGAAATCATTGACAAACGAGTCCAAGAACATGGAAAATTCGACTTAATCTTTACGAGTCCACCATATTTTGATTATGAAATATATTCCAATAAATTACAAAGCATTTCCTCCTATATGACCAGTTCAGAATATTGGCTAGTATATTTTATCTTTGTGGTTATCATTAAATATCTTCCATATTTGACTGTTGGTGGGACATTTGGATTGTATATCCAAGATATCCATAATCGATTTATCGTTTGTGAACCGATTGTCTTGTTTATCCTATCATTTTATTCAAATCTAGAATTTAGTGGAGTAATTAGCGAAAATTTACCCACCATTTTATTCAAAAAAAAATCTGATGATGTTTCTGTTTCTAAGGACATGGAAGAAAAATTCAAAAAAACGTATCCTAATGTCTATCGTCTAACACATCGCTTGATAAAACGCCAATTATATGATTCTTATCGCATCGAAACATATCTTATCAAAGATAAAAACATCACTTTACATGATAATGTAGAAAATAATATTTATTACAGAACATTTTTCAAGTTATTTGTCCAAGATGATATACATAAAACAATCATTAGTTATGGTTCACGATCGGATACACTGATTTACTATCTGGCGAAAGCTTGTCATGTTTTGGATAAAAAGTGCGTATTTTATTGCCCTAAACATGATCTAAATGAATCGCCGTTATCGTCCCAGATTATGCATGCCAAACAAAAATATGGATTACATGTAATTGAGATTGATGTCCCAATAATCAAAAAACAAATACCCTATATTAGGAGTATCATCAAAACTGATATACATGATTTATTAATGGAATTTACTAATGTGGATCCACAATTGAAAAATATCATGATAGAAACCATCTTGGAAACAGTTTCTATTCTGGGTATTGATACTAATTTTTCTGGAACAATCTTTTTAACAGTCAAATTTCCGGTATTAATCGAGTGTTTGTATGCGGTATTTAAGAAAGCGAAATTCTATGTGGACCAGGAGAATAACAATGATTATACAAAATCATTTGAATTGGATCGAACAATTGTAGGTGATAAAAATAAACCAGGGGAAAATGATATTCGATGGATAGATGGAATATGAAAAATGTACCATATGCAAATTTAATTGATGAATTAAATTAACGTATTAATATCAACATCCATGGCTGGATTTTGACCGAAGAAATTACTTGGGACCAATTTAACAGATAATGTTTCTGCATTGAGTACTGGGAAGTTTTCTACTTCTGGGGCATGTGCAAAACCAATGGTAAACCAAGCTACAATATCTTTATCAACAATATTATCATTATTTCTGTCTGGAAGAATAATACCTTCACAGGTTCCTTTTTCAACAGGATATTTTCCCATAAAATATTGTTCATTTTCTCTATAGGTGGTGACAAAAAGATTATTATCCATAAATGGTGCCCGTTTGGATATTCTAGATGCATCAGATGCCATACGGGAAATACCATCACCAGATGCGAGGACATATCCTGGTTTATGTCCTAAAAGACTAGGGTTAACTTGGTTATTTTGGAAGACCCATGCACGAGCTGTCAGCGGATTAATATTTCTAGTAGCTTCTGCTGTGGTATGTAATAACGTTTCTTGTTCTGTCCAGGCATTATTGCATGAGGTTGGAATAGAAACGGCATTCAATTCAGTAACACGATTTAATTGCCCATCCACCATGAAATCGAAACGAAAATTAAAGAAATGTTCATGGTTAGATGCGATTAAATTCTGTTGAATACGAGTAGCAGTTTCTGTTGCCACCGTACCACCAGCCATTTCATCCATACCGGATAATTGGACATCACATTTGATGGAACCGTCAAGTCCGAATTTCCAATAGAATGTATAATCGTAATTTCCGATGCAATTACAATGAGCGAGTACTAAATTTCTGGCACGACGTCCTTGGACCACAAAGGTATTATATTCGTAATGTCTCCATAACATACCAGCATCTTCTTCATAAATGGCCAATCCATTTTCCCATTGAAGTAAACTTCCAGTATCATCTGCAAATACCGGATTAAACATACTCGCATATGGTGGTACATCAATTCCCGGTTGTAATGGTGTCATAAACAATCTAGTTTGATATTCTCCAAAATCAAGGAAATTAAAGTTTCTAACACCATATTCATCAGATCCATAAGCAGTTATTGCTTCACTAATATTGGCTTGGTACAAAACAGACCGATAATTTGGTGGATCAGTTTGATTTTTAACATCATTATATTCAATCAAATTAAGTACTAAACCGACTGTTGGATGCATAGAATATCTAAATCTCCATCTTTCCCAAGTAATTAAGTTACCCACAATATTAAATGATGGTCCTTCTGGCTGAGAAATTTGAATTGGTTTCAATGTATGACGATAATCATTACAATATGCATTAGGCGGAGAGTTGATATTTGTTAATCCAAAATTAATTGGGGCATTAACTCCTGTATCGACGACACTCAAGACAGATCCAAGTTGACCACCATTGGCATTGAGCCATACCCAAATACCTTCTACTGGTTGGACATAAAAGTTACCAAGTAAAGTATTCGCATCATAGGCACCATCCATTAAAAGGGTGCTAGCATAGAATGCTCTTGGACGAGGATTTCCTTCTAAATTTGGCATATTGGTAGTACATGGAGTGTTATCTAAACGACCATCAATTAATAAATTAGGTTGTACTTGACCATTGTTGATTTGTTGTTGGGTAATTCCTCGTCTTTTGAGAGCTTTTTGATAGTTTGCATCTTTGATGGTGACAGAAATCAAATTATAATTATCTGTATAGGTCCATGCTGGACGGGCTTTGTCGACTAGTTTTGTGCTGGCAATTCCATGGCTAGTAAGATCGATCCAGAATTCATAGTAATTATCATATGATGGTAAATAGATACTTACATATGCAACTCTAGTAAATGGTGTATTTGGAACAAAACTTAAGACACTTGCTTTAGATGGTAAACTTAATTCTACCCGATCAAAAAATGCTTTATTCTTATCTTTTTTGTATGCCTGGCTAGATTTGACTATACTAACTGCTAACGTTATTTCATCTGGTGTCAATGGATCCAATGGAAAATTTGGTGTGGGATTAATTGGTAAAGGCGGGACCAGTGACATGTATCTAAACAATATATATGTTTATTTTTTCGGATTGGATGGTATTTATCAGTGTTTTTGAATATCATTATAGCGAGATTTGTTAAAAATCAACTTCTAATATAGAAAAAATCTTTAATAATAGTATAACTCATGTCTGGAAGATATACTAGAAAAATGTACGACCAATGTGCTATGCAACAAGATACCAAACAAAGTACGGATCAATTGGAATTAATTATGGATCCAACAAAATATGTGCATTGTGACAATATTTGTAGACCAGCTGCAGAATATCCACCGAATGCAGCTTTACTTGTTGATGTCGAATCGAGTTTGTGGGGTATTGACAAAGTTGCCAGTTTATGTGATAATGCCAAATATCCATTTTGTGGACCAGCTGGATGTTTATTAACAAATGATGCTAGAGTAGCTCCACATATTACCCCATATGCATGTTCCTGGGGACATATGAATGATAAAGCAGTTATTCATACCAATATGCAATTACCAAATGGACCTGGATTTACTGCTCCAAATGGTCAAATGTGTGAAGGATATTATGCACAAAAATAGATAATTTATATGATTATTTTTTAATAGTTTATTGAAAAATAATCTTTCCTGGTAATATTAATTTGATTATCCTTGGAATTGTTTCTTGAAATTATCAATATTCTGTCGAAATGCCTCATCTTGCTTTTTTCGTTCCTTTTCCAAATTAACCCGCATTGTTTTAGTGGCTGCTTCAGAGATCTTCAATTTAGATTCATTAGGTGGTGTAAAAATAGTTTCTTTTCCAATGTTCTCTCGTGCAAAATACGATTGTGGTAAGGCATGATCTTCGTTACAATAGGCAAACATATCAGATAACCCATCCATTTCTGCTTTACTAAATCCCAGTAATTTAGAATCATCTGTGGTGACTAAATTATTGTTCGTACTTTGAAGATATTTTTGTTGAGATGCTGAAACACGTTGCATTTGAGTATTAATCTTCCATTGCTTCACTCTGGATAGCCAAGTGAATGCATCATTACCGGCGTACGGTGTTGGAAATCCCTTGATGATAATAGTAGGAGTGATCTTGATCTGTGGTGGGATACTGGCGTTGTTATCTGTACAGATAAGATGGAAAAATCTATCCAATTTTTCTTGTTGCATCAAACTGAGTAATACCTTAGATGCTTCGCAATTATTACTAAAGAATAAAATATTCATATATTACTAATATACGAATATTATATTTCTTATCCAACTTATAACATATATAGATGAATCAGAACATTATATTCTGGTTGATTTTAATCATTGCATGTGAATCTATCGCATTATACGCCATCAAAAAATATTCTATTGACAATACACATTCTATCTATCTAGTCGGAAGTATTATATTATATGCAGCGATTCCATTATTCTTATATAAAATTTTAAAAAATGATATGGGTATCGCAATTGCCAATATTTTATGGAATATCGCATCAACACTTTATGGACTGCTTATTGGTGTCATACTCTTCAATGAAGGTATCACATTTGAACAAAAAATTGGAGCGACTCTTGGAACAGCTGGTGTGATATTGATTATGTGGGACGAGAAATAAAAATAATATCCGATTAATTATAATAATGGATATTCTTAGCATTCACATAAACAAAACTACCCTCACTATCACAGACCATAGTATCATATCATCCCAACCCATAATCGTATCATCAACACCAATGATATTGTATATCTGGTCTGTTCCCGGAATATGTCACCCTGGTAATTATGAGACAGATTTTCCTATTACCAATCATTTCAATAAAATAATTCTTCAAGGTAATCATAATACGTTATTTCTAGAACAACCATTGAATAGAGATCTCTCATTAGATATTACTGGATCTAACATAATCTATATCCCATTCGATACATATCATTCATTACATATCCATAATGAATGTAGTGTTATCGAATTCCAAGATAGTATTTGTGACGAAATATTTGTTTCTGGGAATGGAGAAAACCGAAATTTAATAAAAAAATTGAAATAAAATACTATTGATGTACATATATCATATTTCCTGTATCCTACTATGCAGCTCGTATATGAGAATACAATTGATGCGACAACCCATACATCCTTGCGATCGTATCTTTCACAATTGGATGTTCCATTTGAACCATCGCAGGTCTACAATGTGGCAGATGATGTGAAATTGGTCAAACCGGAAAAACGATTATCCGAATTCAGGACGTTAACAGACACCAAATTATTTGAATTTGGTGAGTTGATCGTTCAAGAAATAAACCGGAGATACCCTCATCGAAAATTCATGTTATACACCAATGATGTAATGCATATCAGATATCAAGCCGGTGGGTATTTTAAAGAACATGAAGATTATTTGAGTGTCACATCGAATATCATTGAAGAATACTCTTTGATTGTTTGCATTGATGCGGATTGTGAAGGTGGTGAAACCGTGTTGCATTTTAATAAGTATTTTAAACACAAAAGTCCATTTAGTATCACGCCTGGTGGGTGTATTTTATTTAGGAAAGATATTCCCCATGAAGGAGCTGAATTGATATCTGGTAGAAAACAGATTATTACCTATAACGTTTGGGCAATAGCGAATAATGACAACCAAGTTATGGTGATTAATTTTAAAAATGATACTAGAAAAAAAGTCATTCCTATCAAACATATCATAGATCATCCGAATGATACTATTTTGAAAACATTTTTAACAATGACCATAGATGATTCACCAATTATCTATTACGAATCAATACATTCCTATGATGAATTTTCAGTGATTGATAAAATTTATCAAGGATGTGCTATCGGATATCATGAATATGCTAAATATGAATCTGTGATTAAATATTATCTGTTTGATTTACGATACATTTTGATAAAACTCATTGATGATAATTCAATCGTTGATCAACTAACAGATTATTTGGTGACAGATGACTTGATACTATTCGGTAATAAAGCTCGTTATATGGAATTCCTAGATAACGTTAAAAAAAACCAATTACCTTATGTTCCATTCAAAATTATCTTTGTAGAAGGCGAGTTATCATTTGGGGGTGGTATGACCGGTGAAAAACCCAGGTCCATCAAAATGAAGCCTATCTGGTGTACGTTTTCTGAAAAAAATAATATGATGTTATTTCATAAAATTTTCCATATCGCTGAGGCGGGAAACACGGTTAGCATCTATGATGAAACTCCAATTATGGGTGGAAAAAAGTTACATAAAATCAAACATCGTGAAACCGTGAATTATTATAACATTGAGAGGGCAGACGATAATGAAGAAGAATATGATGATGGATCCGGTGTGGAGATAGATTTAGATACAGATCCTCTTGTGATGAATCTCCAAACATATCCTCTACAACAATCTACCGCAGAAATTATTGAATTGTCAACCGGAACATATATGTCGGATATAGAATTTATTAAGGCTGGTCGACGAAACGGTAATAAATTGAAATATTACACATTATCACCACATAATAAAATTACACTTGATCCATCACAATATGACCCAATTATCAAAAAGGTGAAAGAAATTAATTTCTATGAGACTGTGATCAAAAATCTTAATATGTTGTATATTCATAACGTCCAGCGATCGAATGAACGTATATCTAATGATTATTGTAATGAAAACGTTTATGGTAATTTTAACCTGTTGGAGATCCATGGGTTTTTGATGTTTAATGATTAATACGCAACCAAGTAATTACATAAAAACGTGTTTCACATAAAATAATTGATTCATAATAATATATTACTATAAATCAATATGTATACATTTCCAAATACAGCAATGTTAGATATTTCCATGATGGACGTGGACTATGTGTTCCAAAAATCCGCTAAATATGGCCAGATCCGGATAGTAGAATTATTATTGAATAAAGCGAATATCACATCCAAAAATAATTACGCCATCACATACGCTTGCAAAAACAATCATGTAGATATCGCAAAATTATTATTAATGCAAAACATACATATCCCCACAGAAAAACAAACTAATATATTACAATATGCGATCAAACATAATTATACCCAATTAATTCTACTGTTATTGGAATATAAAATTGGCATCAACCAGACGCTATATGATTTTCATACTATTCTAAAACATCAAAATGTCATCATTGTAAAATCACTATTAGACCACGGCATTATGTATCGCAAAGATAACATTCGGCCACTATACAACCTAATATTAGACGATCGTACATTAATGCATGCGATTATTTATAACAAGGAAATTATTAATGATATATTTTATATTGCTTGTATGCATATTAATATGGAAATGTTTGATTATCTAACAAATCATGGTGCTATTATTACTAAATTATCTGCAAGTATGATAGCCAATAGTAAGAATATTGATAACTTGCAAATCATGCTTCAAAAAATACCCAATCCAAAACACCAATTAGAAATAGCGATGCATATTTATCAAAAATATTTTAAGGATGGAAGATATTCTAAAATATTGTATGAAATTATATCCAAAAACATGGCAATTACTTGTCTATATCAGGATAATTTCTCGAATGATATCAATTATATAATCCGAAATATGTACTACAAATTGTTGATTATTCCGAGCACTCGTTAGTATCAATCATATCACTCATCCAATGTAAATATGATTTGATTTGTGGCATGAAAACACTACGTTCGAATTGTTTCATAATACGATCCAAAGATTTACGATCAATATTTGGCAATAACTTATCATAATAGTTAGCATAAAATGTTTCAAAATCATTAAAATTCTTTTCAATTTCATTAACGTATTTTTCATTTCGGTGGAAATCATATCCAATGACATAGAATGTCCGTTGTAAAATCCACAGTTTGGTAGATTTAAATAATTTGATTTTTTTGAATAGATGTTGGATGAGGTAGATGAAATTAATTGCAAAAAACATATTTTTGAATGAAAAATTAATGAGTAATGTTCCATGTTCCTTTAGTGAATTGAGACAAATGAGCAGACTTTTATAAATAATCTTGTATTGATCACTGGATTTGGCAGAGATATTATAGGGAATACAACTAGCAATACTTAAGTCATATTTAGGATCATATGTTTCAAGATCTATGTGAAAGATATTTTTTTCGACTTGTTGATATCTGGAACTATGTGTAATGGCTGTAAATTTGCATCCTCCTTCAGAGACACATAATGATATTCCCACACCATGTGCATTAGGATTTTTTTCTAGGATATAATTTGAATAGGTACCTGGAGCGGCGCAGATATCAAGAAATGTATCAGAATTTATATTAAGTAAACATTGGTAATATAGTTCATCAAACAAGTCATGGAGAGATTTTTCTTGTTCAATCCCAATGTCATAGGAATATTCTTTGATACATTTATAGGTATGTGGTAATGTACGAATAAATCTAGTCAAGATATACATATTATTACTTTTGACAATATGTTCCATTTTAATATATATATGTTAGAAATAATTAGTTTGATATTTTATCAAACTAATTATTAAGATATCTTTTAATGGCATTGTCATAAAACACATAACAACTGAGTATATTGCAAAAATAATTGAATCACTTAGAATGAAGTAATTATGATATTTGGTTTCACATCAGTTTCTTCTGACCAGATCAATTCTACATCTTTTTTAATGCGGTTTATTCCAAACTCATCTGCAATCCACATTCGAATATCGCCACCAAATTTAGATGGTTTAATTCTAATTCCAATAACATGTAAAGAAAAAGATAATGTTTCTCCAATTAATGATAATAAGATGCGTATCGCAAAGGATGCAGTGATGCCATTCACTCGTAATTCATATATTGTTGATACTCCCGTAGTTTTCTTAATAGTGTCCCAATGGGGTTCATGTGGAAATCTAAAAAACCAGACATCAAAATGATTAGTCTGTGTTGGATCATATGTTAGAGTGTGAAGACCATCTATTTCTTTGTAAAAAACATAATTGATCGTTTTCCACATATCATTGACATTATCAAAAGTATTTTTTTTTTCGATAATCCAATTTTCTTTTGTAATGGTAGTAATCAGTCCACTTCCCCATGTATCATTCAATGGATTTATAGACTTTTCTTGTGTATCCAATGGTGGGTCTTTTTTAAAAGTCGGTGGATGTGTTGACATTTTTGGATTTTTTCTCATGATGGATATCAGAAATCGTAATAAATTCTGATTATAATAGTAGATTATTAATCACACTCCCAGACATTTATTTTTTCAATTTTTCTTATTCAAAAAGATATGGAAATATATACATTTCCATATCTTTTACGCAACTTTTATAAAAGATATTTATATGCCTCTGGTTCAGACTCCAACGCGATTCTCACATATTCCTCTGTCCGGTTTTCCACGTATTGAATAGCCCATCCATTTGATTTCAATGCTGTTTTAATAACAATATCGGTTAGGTGTTCTGGTGTCAGTGATCGAAGAATATTTCCATAAGCAGCTGCAATACGTAGAATATCGGATTCTGCATATGTGTTAACAAATCGTAATCTATTTTTTTTGGCAACATTTTTTTCTGAACTAAATGCCAAATTAACAAGAGCATTACTAATACTTGTACAATAGTTTAACAATGTGGGATCTATGGAAATTACCATCGATTTCATCATTTCTGTTTGAAACCTATCTGGAATAAATTTTAAATTCCGTTTATTGCGTACAACAGCAAGATCACATAATGTCTGTGTCAAATATGCATCTGGAATAAATTCAATATTATCACTATTATGTATCACCGCTATTTTGAATAACTCATTTGAATAATATTCTTGAGGAATATATTGTATTAAGCATGGATAACCAGTCATCATGGCATCCACAATGCGTTGTGTAAATACAGGACATCTACTCAATATTTTATGGTCCAGACAAGAAACTTTATCCAGAATATATTCAAACATGGCAATTGTTGGTGATGTCATGTATTTGATAGCATATGGACTGGATTTCAATGCTGTCCACATGAGACGTTCTGATGGATGATCCATGTATTTGATAATAGAATAACCATATTTACCATACATAGATGCGCCATTCCGTTTAAGAATAATAATCATCTGCTCTTCAGTCATTTCATGGCCATAAATTGGATAATATTTTTTTGGATCTCCATTGATACTCGCCATCTTAAGTTCTGTATTTGGATTTGCAATTGTTTCAATAATATCAGCATCATGTAAAATCGCTCGGATAATGATTGTGTCCGATGGGTGAGCAATGAATGACAATAATTTAGTACCATATTTATCGATAGCATATTTGATTGCATATTCAGTTCCACCATGTTTCACTAAATCATGGAACAATGCGATATTAGATAGATGGTCATTTTTGTTTTTAACCCATAGGTTATCAAAAAAAGCTTGACTGAGAATATTCGATTCTGACATGGTATATGATAGGATAGTATTATGGGTTATCTGGATGATATTATTTCAATTTTTTTGATATATAGTTACAAAAAAAAATATTCTTTCATGAGATGGATAGTATATGATATTACAAATGCCAAAGACCAAATATCACAAAAAAAGTTGAGTATTCAACAGACGAATCTGAATCTATCTCGGAGGAAGATACCAATAGCGAAACTGAATCTAATGAATCAGGGTATGAAAAGTATACAAAAGTATACAAAAATCATAAAAACTATGATATATTATTATAGTTTTTATGAAGGCAAAAGACGTCCTAAAACTATTACGAATAACTCGTAATACACTCTATAATTATGTTAAACGAAAAATTATAA
>Ga0315284_10011096_pt1 | contig 12851 bp, 13 predicted proteins | sample YL17G09_16_MG_FD_203696 | JGI IMG/M metagenome (GOLD analysis project Ga0315284, IMG submission 203696) | Sediment microbial communities from Yellowstone Lake, YNP, Wyoming, USA - YL17G09_16 | ecosystem: Environmental > Aquatic > Freshwater > Lake > Sediment | place: USA: Wyoming | collected... | reverse complement strand
TACCAAAAACATTATCGCAAGGAGGCGTTCTTCTGTTAAGGCAAGGATTTATAGTCGTATCGACGCACGGTGGTTCACGGCGTTGAGTGGCACCCAGGCCATCAATTCAAGAGTGACGGACCACTAGTGCGATGCGGTCGACGCGATCTGCTCGACGATCTGACTGACCGTCTTGCTTGCATGCGCCATGGCCTGGAGGACATAGGCCATGGCCACGGTGGCATCCGGCGCCGGGCCAATCCGGCTGTCGATCACGGACCCGTCCCCGCTGCCCCCGATCACAGCGTGGCTCTCGATCATTGCGCGAGCGACGGCACCGAGACCTCCCGGGGCGCGAATGACGCGGCCGCCGCACGCGCCCGCGACGGCATCCAAGGCCCCGGCGGCAGCCTCGTCACAGACAAGCACGCCTTGCTTCTTGGCGAGCGTCACGAAGGCGGCGATGGCCAGCGGATACTCTGGCCCGATGCACGCGCCTTGTTGATCGACGATGCCGAGGCGTTGGCCGGTGGCATCCAGGGCAAAGCCCACGTCGGCCTTCTGGCGGCGGACCTCCTGACAGAGGGCGGCGAGGTTTTCGGGCCTGGGCTCGGGCTCATGAGGGAATCGTCCGTCGGGCGTCGCGTTGATATGTGAGAGCCGGCACCCGAGCTTGCTGAGGATCGTCGGGGCGACGATGCACGCCGCCCCGTTGACGGTGTCAAGGGCCACCTTGAATCGTTTGCAGGAGATTCCCAGCACATCCAGCCGGGCCAGAACGCGCTTGACGTGGACGGCGTGCGTCTCGCTGTTGGCGCTGCGAGCGAGGGTCTGGTCTGGGGAGACAAACGCCGCCGCGTTGGACTCGTACAGCCGGAGAATGTCGCTGACATGCTCCTGGGCCATGTCCAGGCCGTCGCTGCCCAGGAGCCTGATCGCATTTGATGGGATGGGCCGATCATCGGCGCGTGCCAGCATGGCCGCGTCGGCGTTCATGTGTTTGACCATCATGGCTGCCCCGGCGGTGGTGACCACATCGAGGTCGAGGACTTCGATTCCGGACGCCGCCAGCGCCGCCGCCGCGGCATCGCGCACCCAGGCACTGCTGGCGTGCGCATCGCGCCCCGTGAGGACGCGCAATCGCCCAGGGCGGTGGGGGGCCTGTCTCTGCTTCAGCCACACCGCGAACGCCGAGGCCATCTGCGCGACCACAATGGGGTTGAAGTTCTCGCCAGCGCGGCCGCAGAGGCCGGATTCGCCAAGCATGAGTTTATCCATAAGACAACTGGGTACGGTTATTGGGCCTACCGGCGGCCATTATGAATTTGCCAACGCAGGGGGCAAGCGATATGATAGCGGATATGAGGTGCTTGCCGATGTGTTCTCGGTGCGTCTGTACGAGCGGCTGCGAGTGACCTCGCGCCGCCATATCCGCCATTTTCGTCATTCTGTGAACGAGTGGTCTTTGAGGGGGCACGGCTTAGCCGTGAAAGCCAAACATGAAACGCAGCGAACTCAACCAGCATTTACCGGCCGTCGTCGACACGCTGGTGGACAGCGTCCTGGCCGAGCCGCGGATGCAGCATTTGAACCAGGTGATTCTGCCGAGCCGGGATGCCATCGTTGAGTGCATCGACGGGCTTCGGCAGGTGCTGTTTCCGGGTTATTTCGGCAAGCAGGGGCTGACGCGCGAGAACGTGAAGTACCGGATCGGCGAGCTGGTGACAGAGCTCTCAGGCATTCTGTTCAGCCAGGTGCGGCTGTGCCTGCGGTACGGCGCGCAGCTTCCCGGTCCGAACGGTCCGGGCGAACAATGCGCCGAATGCGATGACAAAGCGGCCGAGATTGTCGGCGCGTTTTTCGACCAGATTCCCTCGATCCGCCGGGTTCTGGCGACGGATGTGCAGGCCGCCTTCGACAGCGACCCGGCGGCGCAGAGCGCCGACGAGACAATTTTCTGCTATCCAGGGCTCTATGCCATCACGGTGCAGCGCCTTGCCCATGTGCTGTATGAGCACGCCGTTCCGCTCCTCCCGCGGATCATGACCGAATACGCGCACAGCAAGACGGGCGTGGATATCCACCCTGGCGCCAAGCTGGGGCAGCGGCTCTTCATCGACCACGGCACCGGCGTCGTCATCGGCGAGACCACCGAGATCGGCACAAACGTCAAGATCTACCAGGGCGTCACACTGGGCGCCCTTGCGCCGGCGATCGGCCAGGTCCTCCGCGGGCAGAAGCGACATCCGACGATCGAGGACGACGTCACGATCTACTCGGGCACGACGATCCTCGGGGGCGACACCGTGATCGGAAAGGGGGCGGTGATCAACGGCAACGTTTTCCTCACCACGAGCGTTCCCCCGTATACCGTCGTCAGCACAGAAGCCCCCAAGCTCACGTACCGGCTCCGCCGCCGCGATGCCAGGAAAAAAGCGATCGAGGCCCCGGAATCGCCCGGGTAGTGCCCGGTCGGCGCTGGTCTGAATGCTCCCCGGCAACACTTGTCTGTTGTCTTGAGGGAACATCCCTCATAGACAGACCGCGCGCCACACGCAAGGCCCCGCGTTTTCGGGCGGTTATCGCCCATTCGCGCCCGATCTGGCCTTCCGGCATCGCCTTTGTCACACAGGGGACGGAGCAAGGCGTAGCCTCTTCGTTAACGTGAGGGCCATGGGCACCATGCATCGGCAAACGATCATCCAGCAAGTCCTGACGGCGATTGTGGTGTCAGCCACAATTGGCTGCGCCGCTGCTCGCCCGCGCGGCACTGGCAGCACAACGCTCGGCTGCCGGGAATACGCGGGCGCGCCCGCCTCGGCGCTGGTGTTTACGCCCGCCGTGGCCGCCGGCCAGGAACCCATCGACCTCTGGCGGGACCTGCGTGCTCCGGGCGCTTTTGTGGGCTTCGAGGACCTGAGCACCACTTTCATCTACCTGCGTACGGACGACCGGCAGACGAACGACGGGACAGACCGGTATCTCCGGCGGGTCGTGATTGAGCGAGTCGGATACACATATCGGTGATTTCGCGGTTTTGGGGGCATTTGCACGCCCGGTTTGGGGCCGGACGGCGATTTCCGCCTATTCGCAAAAACAATGAATTGGTCACTTCCGGCTTGACGCGCGGGCCTTTGTCTGCGATTATATCCATCTAAGTTGGGACCACGTCGTGTCTTATCCGTATTCCGAGGTAGCTCATGGCGACTATAACGAAGAAGGAACTCATTGATCGAATCGCGGACGCCACTCAGCAACGCCGAGTCCAGGTCAAGAAGATCGTGCAACAGTTCCTGGACGAAGTGATCGGTGAGCTCGGCCGTGGCAACCGCCTTGAGTTCAGGGACTTCGGCGTGTTCGAGACGAAGCTTCGCAAGGCTCGCCGCGCCCAGAACCCCAAGACGCTGGAGCCGGTGGAGGTTCCTGAGAAGCGGACCGTGAAATTCAAGGTCGGCCGCTTGATGAAACTGAAGCTGGCGGGGATGACCGGCGCCGCCATCGACGACGAGGCTGGCGAGGTCGCTGAGATGGCTGATGGCGCCGACGAAGAGGAAAACACTGAGGGCTCCGGCCTGACCTGAGCGACTGGTGTAATGAGCGGCGAGCTATTGAGGCAGTTGGTGGAGGGGGACTTGGCTCGCCGCCGTGAGCTGCGGCACCTTCGCACTCGCGAGGTGCTGCAAGCGATCGATTCGACGCATGTGCAACGGGGGGACAGCCGACACGTCAACTTCGCATCCAACAACTACTTGGGGCTCACCCACCATCCTCGTCTTGTCCGGGCCGCGCAGGAGGCGATCGCAGTGCATGGCACGGGGAGCGGAGCGTCGGCGCTCGTCAGCGGGTACTCGCCCGCGCACCAGGCTGCCGAAGCCGACCTTGCGGAGTGGAAAACGACGGAGGCAGCGGTTCTCATGCCGAGCGGCTACCAGGCGGCCCACGCGGTCGTGCAGACGATCGCAGCCATCAGCAGCCGCGGGCGTGGGGGCGTGCGTTTCCTGATCGACAAGCTGTCGCATGCGTGTCTTATCGATGCGGTGCAAGCGTCACGGCAGCCGTTTCGTATTTTCCCCCACAATCACCTTGCCAAGCTTGCCCGTCTGCTTGCGGGTGCTCCGTCCGGCGAGCTGCAGGTTGTCCTTACCGAGTCGATCTTCAGCATGGACGGCGACGCCGCGGACCTGCAGGGCCTGTGCGAGCTGAGGCGCTCCCGCCCGTTCGTCCTGGTTCTTGATGAAGCGCACGCCACCGGCGTGTACGGGCCCGCGGGCGCGGGGTATGCCGCTGAGTGCAGACTGAGTGCTGACATAGACATCAGTATCGTAACCCTGTCCAAAGCTCTGGGCCTGGCCGGCGGCGCGGTGTGCGCTTCCCGGCTCTTCTGCGATGCCCTCGTCAACGCCGGCCGCGCCTACGTCTACTCCACCAGCGTGCCCCCGGTGCTGCCGTCGGCCGTTAGCGCCGCCATCCGCATCATCCGGGACGAGCCACATCGCCAACAGCGGCTTCGCGTCTTGGCCGCTCGCGTCCGTCAGCGGCTGGCGCAGCGAGGCTTGGCGATCCGTGGCGGCGACTCGCCGATCATCCCTGTCATTCTCGGCGCGGAGCAGCGAGCGCTCGACGCGGCCGACCATCTTCGCCAGCGGGGCCTATGGGTGGTTGCCATCCGTCCGCCGACGGTTCCCCGCAACAGCAGCCGTCTGCGCATCACGCTCTGTTGCGACCACACCGACGAGGAAGTGGAGAGGCTGATCGAAGCGATCTCCTGTCTGCCCGGGTGAACGGCGTGGATCACTCGTTTCCGGCACCGGCGCGATTGGGCAGGGTGATCCACGGGAGCAGACGCATCGCGTAAGCGTCGACCTGCGAGGCGGCGAGGCCGCGCGTCTGGCCGGCGCCGTACATCGCAGTCTGAAGCAGATGGCCGAGGGGGCAGCCCATGGCCGAAGCGCCGGTGGAGGCGCCGCGCGCGTTCGAGGGTGGGCTGCTCAAGGCAGGTGAAGTCGACGCGGTCTCGCTCGGCGCGGACGGCGATGGCCACGAGCTGCTCGGCGCCGAGGGTGTCGGCGGTGACCTGGACACGGGGGGTGACGAAAGATTTGCCTGGCACGGGCGATATTGGCGAGGGATAATCGGAGTTTGCGCGAAAGCTCCTGGGGGTCGGCGGTGGAGCGGAGCACGAACTGGGGCGGGGCAGACTGGGACGGATTCTGCGTTGGTTGCACGAATCTGCCTGACCAGCCGGCCGAGGGCACCAGGTAAACCACGCCGCCGGCTTCGCGCACGAACCAGTCGGCCTTGGCGGGATCGGCGACGCGTTCGGCAAGATTGCCGGCCTGACGGGCGAGGTCGTCGATGGCTGATTCGATGGCCTGGGGGGTCTGAGTCTGCAGGGCCAGTTTCATATGCAGGTCGCCGTAGTCAACAAAGACGACCTGGGCGCGGCATCCGGGAAGCAGGCTGGCCGGCGGGGGGGGTAGACGGCCAGGACGCTCTGGGCGCGCAGGCCCATGAGGCTGCCGCACATGATTTCGTACTTGGCGTTGGGGAGGGGCTTGCCGAGGAGGATCTGGGGGCGCTGGGGCCAGGTCTGTGTACCGAGGACCTGGCGGTCGAGCGCGCCGCCTTCGAGGAGGGGGGTGGGTTGCCAGCGGTCCATGCCGCGATAGGAAGCAAGGACGCGTTCAGCGAGCTCGCGGGCGATCGGGCGCCGATGCTTCTAACGCCAGTCGCCGATGAGTGCAAATTCGGCCCAGTAGAATGGGTGAGCGAAGCTGCCGGGCTGTTGACGGAGGCGGCTGATGGCCTGGAGTTGGGCTTGGCGCAGGGCCTCGGCCTTGCTCGTGCCGCCCTGCCAGGCGAGGCAGAAGCTTTCCATGAGGTCTACGGTTTCCCTATCGGGGACTTTCCAGAAGCTCATGATGAGGGATCGGGCGCCATGTCGAAATCAGGGTTGGCCAGGACGACCACGCCGTCGGCCTTGGGTGACGGCTGGGTGTAGCGGACGAGTTCCCCGCCGGCGGTCAGGTAGCTGAAGGTGTACTGCTCGATGAGGAAGGAGCCCTTTGGGTCGATCAGCGCCTCGAAGGGGATGCCGGCGAGCGATCCTTCGGGGGAAATCAGCACGTGGCGTGCCCCGGCCAAGTGGTTGCGAAGGGGCTGGAATACGAGGTCATGGAGGCGGGTGCTGTTGCGTTGGAGTTCCTGACGGGCCTTGGTTCGGGATTCCTGTTTGATCGGTTCAAGCGACAGGCCTCGGAAGGCGCCCTGGGTGACTTTGACGGACTGGCGGAACTGGCCGACGGCGTCGTCGATCGTGGCGGCGTCGCCGAGGTCCATCATGCGGACAGGCGGGGTATTGCCGGGCGAGATGACGAAGGCGAGGTAGCGTGCGGGGAGCCACTTGGCTTGTTTCCCCGTCGCTTTGAAGGCGAACAGGTTGGGGCGACAGAGCTCGACGAGGACAGCGCCGGGGGGGATGGCCTGGCCGACAGCGTGAAGGTCGGCGAGGCGCGTTTTGTGGGTCTGGCCGAAGGCTGCGCTCCTTCGACTGAGCAAGGCCTCGAGTTCGTCCTTGCGGGTTTCGAGCGTCTTGATCTGGTTTTCGTCGGGCGAGGCGCCGGCCAAGGTGAGGCGGGCCATTTCCTGGAGGACCTGGCGCAGCTGAGCGTAGGCGTCGGACAGTTCGCGGTCGTCGGCGAGGGCAGCGGCATCCTGTTGGCGGCTCAAGGCCTCCAGGGTAATACCCTTGGATCGCACCAGCGACTCGGCGGCCAAAGCCACCGCATCAGGATCGTCGGGCAGATACTGGCAGGCGAGGCTGAGCCGCATGTCGAGGTCGCCCTCGATGAGGCGGAGGAAGGCGAGTTTGTCGGCCTCGGAGGTGACCCCGAGGATCATCTCGGTCTGTTTCTCGGTGATCTGGCGGGCGCGTTGGAGGAGCTCGAGCGCCTCACGGGGCCTTCCGGCCGCGACGCGGCTGCCCGCCATGTTCTCCAGGACGGCGACCACGGCAGGATGCGAGGGCCCAAGGGCCCGGGCGCGGATGGCCAAGGCCTGTTTGATGAGGGGGAGGGCCTCGCCGAGGCGTCCGCGATCGCAGTAGAATGCGGCGAGATTGTTGAGGCAGCGAGCGACCTCGGAGCTGTCTTCACCGCGGGCCTTCGTCTGGATGTCGAGGGCGCGGAGGCTGTAGGACTCGGCCTTTTCATACTCGCCCATGTCGTTGTAGAGCGCAGCCAGGTTGGCCATGTTGATGGCGACGTCCGGGTGATTCTCGCCGAGCGTTTTGCGGCGGATATCGATCGAACGGAGATAGAGCGGCTCGGCCTTGGGGTACTGCCCCAGCTTCTGGTAGATGCCGGCGAGGTTGTTGAGAGTATTGGCGACGGCGGGGTGATCGGGGCCGAGGCGCTGGGTGCGGGTTTTCAGGGCTCTGGCGAGGAGCGGCTCGGCTCTGCCGCAGTCAGCCATATCATAGTAGAGGGTGGCGAGGTTATTGAGGGCGGTGGCTGTGCCCTCGTGGTCGGGCCCGAAGAGCTGTTCGGCGATCTGCGTGGCGCGGATGGAGAGCGGCTCAGCGAGGGGGTACTGGCCGGTTTCGCGGTAGATGAACGCGAGGTTGTTCATGCAGAGAAGGACGTAGGGGCGTTCTTCGCCGCCGGCCTGTTTGAAGAGATCCAGCGCCTCGGAGTATCGCTGGATGGCCTTCGCGTAGGCTCCGAGCTCCCAGCAGACCTCGGCGAGGCTCTGAGTCGCGGCGGCGACGTCGTTGTGCTTGGGGCCCTGGGCTTTACTTCGGATCTGGATCGATTGCAGGTAGAGGGGTTCGGCCTTTGCGGGCTTGGCAAGGCGGCGATGGACGGTCGCGAGGTTTTCGAGGCTATCGGCGTATTCGGTGGACGGGTCCCCTTTCACGGCCCGCGCGATGTCGGCGACCTTCTGGGCCAGCGGCAGGGCTTCCTGGAGCTTCTCCGCGTTGATCAAGGCAATGGCGGCGGCCTGGGTTTTGAGGGCATCCTGCCAGGAAAGGGCCGGACGAGTCTACGCATTGGCGGTCAGCGCCATCGCACTGGCGATGAGCAGAGGGATGGATAATGCGCGGCACAAGCGAGGGCCTTTCATGGCGAGAGAAGTGCCCGTGTCTGGACGAACGGGCAACGGGCAGAGCATATAGGGAGCCGGCAGGTGGTGCCAAACGATCATTGCGGTCGTGTGGGCGTCGAGCTTTTCTATTGTGGGTATGCGCATGCCTCTGTGCTCGAATGCAGACTCGCGATTCCGTGGTAGCGGTCGGCGTCCCTGCACTACGCCTGGCACCATAGGGCATGTGACGATCTTTCCAGGGAATATGGCGCACAGACCAGAGAGCGACGAGGCGTCGGGCCATCGCGGGATCTGTGCTTAACGGAAAGGAGCAGTACAAGATGAAACGCGGGTTTCTCGCGCGGGCAAGCGTAGTGCTGGTCGCCTGCTCTGCGCTGCTGAGTGCAGGTTGCGGGCAGAGTGGCAAGGCGGTCGGGCCGTCCGGCGACGTGATGGACTCGCTGGACAAGATGCTCAAGGCCAAGGCCGAGAGCAACAGCCAGTTCAGCACGTGGGTGAAATCATCGGGCAAGTACACGGCGGCGAGCCTGGATGGGCGATGGGACTGGTCGTTTGGGATCTGGGACCCGGCCAGGAACAGTTACGTCTTCCAGGACAGCGGGGCGAAGATCGTCTTCAAGAAGGATGACAAGGATGCCAACGCCCTGACCTTCGACATCAAGGACAAAGGCAAAAACCCCAAAGGATCGGTGCTGGTTGATACCCGGAAGGTTCCCAGCCTGACGTTCTACACGATGGTGGCGGCGCCTCCGGATGAGAAAGGCGGCACGACCGGCGAGATCCGCGTTCCCGCGGGTTTCTACATCGCGCTATACGGGGTCGAGGGCGGGCAAAGCCGGCTGATCATGTGGGACCCCGCGCGTGACGCGGTGTTCCAGGCCAGGCGCGTCGCGACAGAGCGGTTCCGCGGGCTGGGCGACACCGGCCAGTGTGATGTGCTGCCATCGCTGCCGCCGGGGACTGGGGCGCCGACGGCCAGCATCCCCCCGGCGCCTGACGCGGGCGTTCCTGGGGCCGGGGCGCCGGCAGGCATGCCTGTCGCGCCTGGCGGCGTGCCGGGTGGAGTTCCGGGTGGGGTACCGGGCGCCATACCGGGGGCCGGCGTTCCGAACACTCCGACGCCCGTTCCTTTGCCGCAGGTGAGGCCAGTCGGCAGCCTGGTGGGCACGTGGAAGGTGCTGATGCAGGGCCCTGCTGAGCAGTATGTCCTGTTCAAGCCGGAGTCGTTCGAGATCTACGTGTCGTACATGGGGCAGACGCTTCTGGTCGACTGCGGCGTGTACGCGGTCGAGGGCAATACCCTGACATCCCGCAGCAACGTCACGGGCGAACTGAAGACATCGACGCTGACGCTGAACGGCAACGTGCTGATGGTCGCCAGCCAGCAAGGCATCATCAGGCTACAGCGCGTCAGGTAGCAACACATGAGTGAAGCTTCGCCGAGCGAGCGGATGTGGCCGCGCTTGCAGCGGCCCGTCCGCTCCCGGCGCGGCGTATCCGCGCCGTGTCCTTGAACAGCCGCTGCATGTGCGCCCGGAGTCGAATGGAGGTCTGTCACATGACTGCCAGGTCTATTCGCCTTGCCGTTGCACTGATTGGGGTTGCGTCTCTGATCGCGGGGAGCTCCTGTTCGCAGAAGGAGCCATCGCCTGCACAGGGGGTCGGTGCGCGCCCGGGCGAACGCCGGGCGACCATGTCCGCCATCGACCTTTCGCGCACCGGTGATCTGGCCAGATCGTTCAATGGGTTGCTGGCTAAGTATAGGCCCGCGGTCGGCGATCAGTGGCCGAACTTCACCCGCTCGATGTTCTACGCGGAATCGTACGCCGACCGGGCGGACTACCGGAGCGGGAAGCATGCGTTTGCGAGCATCCACCTGCTCGATTCGCTGAATCGTATGCGGAAGCATGTGCAGGGGCCGTCGGTCGGCGGCTGAGCAACGGAATGGCGATCTACGCCCCGTTCCGCGCGGACATGCTGAACCCGAATTACGCGCAGCTCCAGTTTGCCTCGGCGTGCGACTGGCTGAACCTGGTGAGCGGTCTTCACCAGGTGCAGAAGGCGAAGCTCACTCGCCCGGACGTCACAAGGGTCCGGCTGATTGATCGTGGGGGGAACAAGAACACGGAGCTGCGGATCGCGGGCGGGCAGAGCTTCGAAATCACCGTTCAGGGCGACAACATTCTCTGGACGGTCGTCGAGTTCACGCAGCGGATCGAAAACCCGCCGGGGTACGCGGTCTATGCGAGGTCGTTCGTGCCAGACGTGGGGTACAACGAGCGTAAGAAGAACGCCGCCGAGGAGGCCGCGGAGCTCATCGACCTGATGATGCCCCAGTATGCGGACGGCAAGAACGTTTTGAAATGGCCCGCGGCGGGGATTCACTACCGGCTGACGAACGGCGAGCAGGTGTGCGGCGCGACGCTGGACTACTCGGACCCGACGGACGTGCGCCACTGCGTGATCCCGATCATCCACACGCACCCGTCGGTGGGCCAGGTGTCGGCGAAGCTCAGCGTGGATACGAACTGGCTCAAAGTGGACGGCATCACGGGGTATGCGCCGACATCGAGCGGCGTGATGGTTCCCTTCGACATCAACCCCAGTCGCGACGCCCAGATCACCCCATACTACATCGTCGAGACCGACGACGGCGGGCGGACGTTCCTTCCCGCGGGGACGATGACCTTCAACCGCGGCCTGCGGCTGCTGCCGTTCTTCTACGATGCGGGGACCTATGCCCTGATCGCGGAGGCGGAGTCGATTGGCGGATCGTCGGCACGCAAGGTGTTCTCTTTTCCGGTCAAGAGCAGCGAAAAGCTTGCCCAGTGGACGGCGGTGGCCGGGAAGTTCAAGGCGGAGGACCTGGCGGGCACGTGGGACTGGGAGATTGCGGTCTACAACGCCGTGAAGAAGGACTACGACTACCAGCGCAGCGGGCTGACCTGGAAATTCGACTACGACCCCAAGTGTCCCGCAGCGCTTGATTTTGAGCTGAAAGGCAAAGACACCGCCGTCACGGGCTTCACGCTGGTGGACACGCGGTATCTGCCGCACATGAACGTCTTCACGAAGGTGGACCCGAAGAAAACCAGCACGGTCATCGAGAGTTTCCTGAACCCCGAGGATGAGGGGTTCGCCCGCACCGATTTCTTCATTGCGTTTCTGCTCAAAGGCGAGAAACAGGCCCAGCTCGTTCTCTGGGACCCGACGACCGAGATGATGTCGCGCGCGGTTCGCACCGGCCAGCCGCCGCCTGCGACAAGGCCGACGGTGAGCCTTGCGGGCGACTGGACGAACGCATCGGGAAGCCTCGTGCAGGTTCTGACGGACAACAGCTACCAGACCTATCGCAACGAGCAGCTCGTGGACAAGGGCATGTACCTCATCAACGAAGGCAGCATCGTGACGAAGAGCGCCGAGGGGCGCGTTGACACGGAGAAGTTCGCAATGCCGGATGCGGACACGCTGGTGATCATCAGCGCCACGGGGAAGGAGACGGTTCTGAAACGTAAGGCGGCGGCGCCTGCGGCATCAGGGCTGGCGGGCTCGTGGATGTCGGCCAACGGGCGCGTGGTGATCGTCCTGACGCGGACCACCTATGAGAACCGCGTGAACGGCCAGTTGGCGGAGAGCGGATCGTATAAGGTCGACGGCGACAAGATTGTCACGACGAGCGCCGCGGGCAAGACCGAGGCCCAGCGGTTCTCCCTCGCGGGCGACACGCTGACGCTGGTTGCCGAGGGCGGCCGCCAGTCCATCTACAAGAGACAGAAGTAGGATGCTCGTCAGGCGGTGACCCCGGTTGCATAATGGCACGCTACGGGATAGACCTATGCTGGCAGGAGCCCCATATGGTCATAGCCGCCTGGCCCTCGCGTATTCGGCATGCAAGCTCGCTCACGATCGTCGTCCTGATGGCGATGGTGGCGTCGGCCGCGCCGGCGGCGGAGTCTGCCGTCGGCTTCCTCGCCGCAGCCCCGACGTTCGACAAGCTCGGCGCCGAGGCACGGGCTGCCTTTCAGTTGGCCACGAAGCTCGGCCCAGCGAAGCTGATCCTCGTCCCTTCCGACGGAACGTTCATCGATGAGAATGGGCAGAACGTGCCGCTGGAGCGGTTTTCAGTGCTCTGGTATCACGAAGGGGATACGGAGAGCCAGACGCCCCTTCACGGCGCACGGTCCTTCCCCATGCTGCGGAAGCATCTGGCCGAGGGCGGACGGCTCTTCCTGTCCGGCGCGGCGCTGGCGATGGTCCATACGATGGGCATCGAGCCGGCCGGGCCGAGGCGCGCCAACGGCGGCAGCGATGCCTATCTCGCACAGATCATCGCGATCGAGACGAAGCACCCGGTCCTCCGCGGACTGTCCGCCACCGGGGCGATTGACGGGACTCCGATTCCCATCACCGATGCCGGCTACCCCGCCTTCGCCGATTTCCATGGCTCCGGCGGCCCGACCACTGGCATGCTCCTCGCGCGAGCCAACTGCGCTGAAGAGAACCCCCTGGTCGAATACCAACTGGGCAAAGGGCGGGTGATCGTGCTCGGCTGGCGGTTGGCGCATTACAGCCACGCGGCCAATGCGCACCGCGCCAATCTCGAGCGGCTGACAGGCAATATCCTCGCGTATCTGGCGGACGCGCAGCAATGGCAGAAGATCGTCGTGACATCGCGCTCCGCCGCACCGGTTGCCAAGCCCGGCGTCCCGGAGGCGCAGTGGAAATCGCTGGAACTGGCAATCGCCGATCTCATCCAGACCTTCGGC
>Ga0315284_10011095_pt1 | contig 12853 bp, 13 predicted proteins | sample YL17G09_16_MG_FD_203696 | JGI IMG/M metagenome (GOLD analysis project Ga0315284, IMG submission 203696) | Sediment microbial communities from Yellowstone Lake, YNP, Wyoming, USA - YL17G09_16 | ecosystem: Environmental > Aquatic > Freshwater > Lake > Sediment | place: USA: Wyoming | collected... | reverse complement strand
GGAGAGTGCGAAAAAAATCCAAACTACATGTTGAGTATGTGTTCCGCTTCGTGCAATAAAGTTGGCGCAAATGTTCCCGGTGAGAATATTCGCCCATTTGCAAAAATGAACAGTGTTCCGGTGTGGATTGTCAACACGTTTACAAATAAACAAGCCGCAAATAAAGCCAAGGCGGATGCTGTTTTTAGTCCAACAATTCAAAGCACGCTGAAATCGACGCGAGATGATATGATGAATGCCGGCACAGCATTAATTAAAGCGCTTTCATCACAACAGTCCGCGACTGCTGCGGACCGGAAAAAAATAGAAGAACAGTTGCGCTCAGTAGAAACGAAAATATCAAAATTGGCCTCTCAGTCACGTGATATGGACATTTCATTGACGGATGCTGCAACCATCCTTAAAAATAAGATGAGTATTAAACAAAAGCATCACGCGGCAACGGGGGCAACGGGGGCAACGGCAACGGGGGCAACGGCAACGGGGGCAACAGCGAATGTAAAGGAGACATTTCTGGGAACGTCGCCTTCGTTGCTTGCACAAGAAAAGGATACTCGCATACAGTTTGAATCGAATTATACATTTTATACGTTGTTTCTGGTTATGGCGATTATACTCTTTGTGATAATGTTTAGCAACTTTTTTTATACTTCGTCATCATCTTCGGAATCATCATTCGGTAGTAGCGGCGGTGACGAGTCAAGTTCATCTTACGGTTTGGTATTTGGAATAATCGCATTAGTATTGTTTATTTATTTTATTATTCAATACGCATTGGCTCGTTATAATATTTCTAGGCCGCAACTACCTTTTGAAAATATCAATCCGTTGTTTGTACTTTAAGAATAAATAGATGGAATGAAATAGAATGAATAATTGTAAAAAATAATAAAAATAATATATATTATAGATTACTTTTATAATATATTTTTTCGTTTTTTATTATAGGATTTAACTATTTAACTAATTTAATCAACTTAAATAATATACATGTCTTCTGTCACACCAAATTCTCCGAAACAAACCGCTGCATCAGTGAATGCACCAACCGTTCCGACACAAATTGTTGACGGTGGCTCAAAATTGAAATCGCCGCCGCCACCCCCACCAAGCCAAGATAACAATAACAATAGTGCAACCGAACAAATCATTGAAAAAATATCGAATTTACAAGATTTAGAAAATCAGAAATATGATGATTTGAATATTTTACTCGCTTCAAACCCAACACCGGATAACATTGCGCAACAAAAGGTGCTTATCAACGACATCACGCAACTTACAAATATTCGAGCCCAGTTATTCGACACGCTGCTATTGCACGCTCAAAACAATGTGAATATGAACGACACCATGAATGCTAATGTGCAAGACAAGCACACAATTGTTACACTGAAAGAGAACGATTTGAATGCACGAAAAGCTGCAAATGCGGCAATAAGTCAAGATGTTGAAAACACGAAAAAAATGGTGGACATCAACGTGTATTATAAAAAACAATACGAAGCGCGCGTCGTGATAATGAAATATATTGTTGTGATATGTTTTATGGTAATATTTTTTGTAGTGCTCATGAATTTGGGTTGGCTGCCGCAAGAAATGGTCATTGTTTTAGTGGTCATCATTATTCTTGCGGGTGGATTATACATTGGTTCGTTGATTTATGATGCATATAAAAGGAGCAACATCAATTATGATGAATACAATTGGGGGTTTGACTCTCAAGAAATGGCATCTTCGATTTCGAAACAATCCGTGCCCAAAAAACCGAGGTCAAAAGATCGAACGTGTACTAGTGACAGTAGTGACAGCATGTCATCCAGGTTGGAGTCCATGTATAAATCCGTTTCATCCTCAGCGGCATCCGTCGAAGATTCGATTAAATCGTCTTCAACAACATTAATGTCAGATTTAACTCCGACCGCAAACGGTGACCCGCCCACCCCGTCTGCACCGTCGTCTTCAATTTCTGCCGCATCAACGGCTGGAACTGACTCTACAACCAGTTCGCTACCACCCTCTGTCCAGTCAAAAGTATCTGAAAGTTTCATGCTGTCAAAGGTACCTCGAAACTATTTTTCTCAAGGAGGGGGTGCAAACCCATTTACAATAGAAGACAATTATGGTAAAATATAGAATGAAATATAGAATGAAATATAGAATGAAATATATAGCAATTAAAAAATTAGATTATAAAAATTAGATTATAAAAATTTAGATAAAAATGAAATTAAGTAATTATAATTTCATTTTTATAATTTTATTTTTTAAAAACTTAAAAATAAATAATAATATATATGTTACTATAGTATAGTAACAACGCGAAAATATGACAGATAATGCAGCACTACTTCAAAGCATTCAAAGTATAAATGATATGGTTGGAAGCGTTAACAATTCGTGTGTCGGCGATTGTTTAATAGAGAAAAATCGGAGCGAATTAAAACAACGGTATTTAGACGCAGAACGAAATGTTAGAGTCGCGCCCGAAAAACTCACACAAGCTGAACACGATTATTTATTAAATAGAGATGGTCGAAAAAAATATAGAGAGGTATTAAGAAGTCGATATTCAAAAAATGCAGACCAAGAAATGAACAAGTTAAAGGATGAGCACGCGACGATTATGAATGAAGTCAAACAAAATCTTATGAAAATCAAATCACAAGAGGTTGAAATATACAATTCGACGAATTATAAAAACATGTTGATATCGACGAATACGCAAGTCGAAGGAGAATGGAATGATAACAAACAGAGCACGACGGTTAGCAGTCGAAAAATATTTTACATGGAAAAACAGATTGAGTCATTTTCGTGGTGGTTTTACTTGTGTCGCAATTTATATTGGATATGCGCAATGGTATGGGTCGCAATCGGCGTCATTTATTATCGCCAGTTTACCACGCGTTCACTTGCTACATTCGTCTTCATCGTGGCATATCCGTTTTTCATGGTGTGGCTGTTCGTGGCCGCGTATTCTTCGGTAAAATATGTTGCCTCGTTGTTTCCGAGAGATGTGTATCTCAGTATTTAATTTTTTATAAATTAGAATTTTTAAATATAAATATAATATTTATATTTATATATAATTATATAATTTTTAGTAACTTTATTATAAATCAAATGCGATTGAAACTTCGAAGTTTGCAATTAAGAGAATTAAGTAAACGTGTTATATACGAGGAGGGCTCGGCAGTAAATACGATACAAATTCAATCAAGTCCAATAAAAGCAATGTGTATGACTTGTATTGACTTTCGTTTAATTAATGAGGCAGTTGAGTATTTAAATAATCAGGGATATTTAGACCTGTATGATGAATTTCTTTTAGCGGGTGCATCTTTAGGTTATAATACATCTTTAAATCGTGTAAATGAAAATTTTAGTGGATGGAATAAGATTTTTGACGATCACGTTGATATTTCTTATATTTTACATAAAATTTCAGAAATTATTATAATTGACCACATGGATTGCGGAGCTTTTCAAAAGCAGTACAACAAAATATTTTCAACATATGAAGAAATAAATGAACATGTAAAAAATTTAAATATTGCTAGAAGTTCATTAATTACTAGATTTGAATCAAAATATATAGTACGAACATGGCTTATGAATTTAAGTGGAAGAGTTGATATAAATCCGACATACTGGCAACCGAATACTAAAGAAATCAAAGTTTCAAAAAATAGTGTTATTGTTATTGGAGATAATTTGTTACCAACTACGAGTACATTAAAAAGTGTTGGAAAACTTACTGAACCATTTTCTACAATCATTACATTAAGTTATACATTGTTAGATAAAGATGGAAAAGAACTTACTACTAGTAGCCCATATGTTAATGTAAAAAATGATGGTGACATTTGGTATATTCAGAGCACGAGTAGTGCGGGTGACTTTGGTAGGTTTAATTCGGTGGAATATCGTTTACAGGTGGATAAATCATTCGCTTACGTTAGTTTAAAAATTTCTGTTGAATCTGCGAATGATGACGATGTTACATTTACGTTTGATAAATCTGACTATTTTCCTATTAAAGATGATTAAAACATTATTTTAAATATTTTACTTAAACACTATTTAAAATATTTAAGTAAAATATTTAAAAACTTAAAAAATATAATTATAGTATAAAAATTAATATATACGAATCATGGAAGAAGTAAATAAAGGAATAGATATAACAAAACTAAAGCTAAAAACTGGAGATTTGTTGGTGTGTGATGATTTGCAGCACGACGATTGGGGTCTGTTCAGTTGGTTTATAAAATTCATGACATGTAGCGACTATTCTCATGTGGGAATGGTCGTTGTTGATCCGGAAATGACGAACCCTGCGTTAAAAGGCACATACGTGTGGACATCGGGTATATCAAACACGCCGGACCAAGAAGACGGAGTCAAGAAATTCGGCGTTCAATTTGTTGAACTTGAGAATTTTCTAAAAACGTACGAAGGGAAAATATACTTGCGACGACTGAAATGCGAATCGGAAGAACAATATCATAAAATTTTCAATATTGATGTGTTGCGCGAAATTCACCAAGTTGTGTATGATAAGCCGTATGACATGGTAGTCACGGATTGGATTGAAGCGTACATTCAAAAGGATTTTAAACCGCAAAAAACGTCGAGGTTTTGGTGCAGTGCGCTCATTGGATACATTTATACGAAACTCACACTTTTAAAGAGTGAATTGGACTGGAGTGTTTTGACCCCCAGTTTTTTTTCAAGTGAAAATAAATCGTTTAGCATGCTGCATGGAGCAACGCTTGAAAAGGAAGAACAAATCTGGGGATAAATAAACATGATAAATAAACATGATAAATAAACATGATAAATAAACATGATAAATAAACATGATAAATAAACATGATAAATAAACATTTTAATTTATGACGAACCAAACGTATATAAAGGTTTGTATATATTTGTATATACATTAATGTATACAAATACAAATATGAAAAATCCAATGCTTGTAAAGACCAATAAAAAATCGATTGCGAAGCAGAATGGTGACGACGGCGATAAGAGTGACAGTGATAATGACGATGAATCAAAGATTGTTAGAGAAAATAATCACGTATACTTTTATAGCGAAGTTTCTCGTGAATCTATATTTAAATTAAATGTCCTATTACGAGAAGCTGCAAGATTTGTTCACACAACATGCTTTGATTTAAATATTAAAAACATCCCCGTTTACCTTCACATTAATTCATTGGGGGGTTCGCTTTATGATGCGTATTCTACTGTAGATACGATAAAGAATTTGCGTGTTCCTGTTTATTCAATCATTGAGGGTTGCGCTGCTTCAGCAGGAACAATAATTAGCGTAGTATGTGATAAACGGTTTATTTGTGAGAATGCATACATGCTTATTCATCAATTAAACAGTAGCATGTGGGGGAAAATGAGCGAAATTGATGATGAATATAAACATTTAAATGAATTGATGAACCAGATTAAACGATTGTATGGAAAATATACAAAAATACCAAATAAAGAATTGACTGAATTATTAAAACATGATATTTGGCTTACTCAAGAGAAGTGCATTAAATATGGATTAGTTGACGCTGTTTATGACTCATTATAATTATATAATAGCAATTATAAAATAAAATTGAATATTTTTTCTAACTGCACGTTATTAACAGCATTGAACGCAAAGCAATTAGAAAAAATATGAGCCACCACCAAGATTGGACGCCCGTTGTATTCAACAAGAAATCTCACGATGGAAAGGATACTGGAAAGCCATCGTCATCGTCATCATCATCATCATCATCATCGCTATCAAATGTTGGTGTTTATAAAGCAGCCAGCGACGACGATGTCAAAAAAACAAAATACGTATCGAAATCCACGTCACAAGCCATTATGAGCGCGCGTTCTGAAAAAAAAATGACACAAAAAGAATTGGCGCAAAAATGCAATATGGATGTATCAATTATCAATGAAATTGAGCGCGGCACGTGTGTTTATAACGCGACACATGTAAACAAGATTCAGAGTGTTCTGGGTGTAAAGATTCCAAGAGTATAAAAATACGAGCTGTTAACAGCATCCGGATAATTTATTTTGCCGGTAATTGTCGAGTGCAATATATTGAGTGAGCGGAAAGTTTCTATTTTTTACGAAATAGTTATTCGATGCATTGGTTCCTTGAAAGTTTCCGGCATTTGCCATGGTTGCCCCATATGCCGAGTAATATGAAAATCCGTTGCTTGTTATGGTGTCGGATTTTAGTTTTTGAAGGCGCGTGCTTCCAGAAACGGCGCCTTGTCGCGCAAACTGTGGATTATTCGGCTTATAAATGGTACTACAGTAATTATTTGGAGGAGTGTTCAGCGCATTATTGTTGTATATTTTAGGGTTGGCGCAATTTTTTGGTTGATACACTTGTGGGCCTCGCGGGTCATTATCAGGATACAAGAATGTGAAGGGAACGTTATTTGTTGGACTGGGGTTGGGGTAGTACGTTCCATTCGGGAGCTTCGTTGTCGACTCGCGTTGCGCATACGTTCGGCACCTGGACTCCAAGTACTGTGACATTGAACTGTATTGTGATTGACTCTGCGTTGTTATTCCCGACTTGATAACATCGGCCTGGGGGTTGCATGCCATACACGCGGTATCAAACACGCCGGTATAAATGTGATAATTCGTGTCAAGCGTCGCTTCTGGGTCGGGCGATAGATTTATATTCAGTGGTGTTATCGGAGCCAGACCCACGCTTATAATATCGGGAACGATGGGGTTTGTTGCATATTGAATATCGACAATGACGACTCCTGTAACATCATCTGTATTATAAATCGTTTGAATGGTGGGGGCGCTAAAATAAAATAAAGGAACATCATTTTGTCCGTTATTTTGTAGCTTTGGCCCATCAGTAATTTTATTTTCATTGAATGCTTCTGCAATTTCGAAAGAATTGTGCCCGGTGTCCACGATGCATTTGCACGTGTCGTCGTTTTTTTTATAAACGGCGGAGCCGGGTGTATCCATAAAATACACCCGCGACATTCGTTTTTGTGTGGAGTTGTCACTGGACGGTTTTGTGGGAACCAGTTGTCTCCGCCAATGTTTTAGCGGGCGCGCTTTAAATTCGGGTCCAATAAAATCGTGCTGCTCTAAATTATTGGGCACATTATTTGCATTCGGGCGATGCATGCCCGGGACAATATTGAATGCCGTATCTACTTTTGTTGCATAATGCGGCTTTCGAGTTGTAACTAAAGTATTCGAACCTTTAAAATTTTGAGGATTGTTTATTTTTGGAGTTGTAATATTTGGCATGAGTTTTTTAGTCCTCTTATTCGTGGTATTCGTATTATTATTATTGAATTATATAAAAAAATTGAAAATATAATTCAATAATAAATAGTCATTAATTATAGTTCACCAGTTCACCGATCAAACAGCGTTAAATGGCAACAGCAGCGGCAACAACATCGACAGTAACACCAGTTAATGACGACGACCACCTAGAAGGAAATAAAGAGTCATTAAGTAAAATATTTATTCATGAAGACCATAATTTCAAAACGGAAAAAGAAACACGGGTGTATTTTTATAATTCTAATCCACCGCTTGAATTGGGGACGTTTGAATTCAACCAGAAAAAGTGGAATGCGGGACTTAACGGGTGGGGAGACGGTGAGTGTAAATTTTCAAAACATACGTTCAATTACGAATGTCCGTACAGTAAAGTATATTACCATGGTGTGAAGGAGACACCTGGAACAACAATCGGCCCAGAATATGAGTTCGACAAACAACCAAAAGATAGAGTGTATTATCGACGCTTGAATGCAAAGGGGGATGTGGCTATGCTTGGAAGAGTGCTGGAACACGGTTATCCGTATGATGCGGGATTTAATGGATGTTCAGACGGGTATACCATTTTTGAATTTGATAAAGAATCATTCAGAAATGGGGATTGTCGGTGCATGTTGCCTCTAAAATACAAGGTATACTTTCTAGAATAATTTTAGAATTTTAAAAAGTATGATCTTGTTTGGTGGTAACGTTTATTTTTTATATTTTCTTGTAGAATGACGGCGATTACGACGATGATGTTGTTTTTTTTGTCTGCTCTTTTTTTTTCTTGCTCCTCCACCTTTTTTATCTGGAATATTTGTTGCAGTTCTTGAAAATAACGCTCCAGGATAACCGGGTTTTATTTCTGAAAAATAAGTATTTAAATAACGCTGATAGCCCTCTCTTTCTCTAGCTTCCGCTATGTCTTTTTCTGATCTTGGATCAGACAATAGCTCAAAGGGTTCGGAGGAGAGTGCCGAGTTTAATGGAAAAACAGGTCGTGTTCTACTGGCTAGTCCTTGTAGTCCTTGTAAATGTTGGTTTCGTAATATATCTTGTTGCCTTTTTTGTGAAAAACTATTTGCAGAATCTTGTAAAGACATGGGATGAACAAATTGTTGGACATCTCTGGCATTTTCAGAATCTTCAGTAAATATTCTTAAAGGTTTGCGAACGCGAGGAGCAAGATCGGGCATGACAGGAGCAGGAACATCAGTAGTAAATACTTTTAAACGATTGAGAACGCGAGAATTACTAAAATCTCTTGCACGTTGAGATTCGTCTGATTCTCCAGTGTTAACTGTCACTGATTCTTGAAATGCTTTTTTAATTGCTTCAAATTGCATTTCTTCTTGTTCTCTTTGCATTCTTCGCCTTGCAATTGCCGCTTCTTGTTCTCTTTGCTTTCTTTGCATTGCTTCTTGCTTTCTTCTTTGCATTGCTGCTTCTTGTTCTCTTTGCATTGCTGCTTCTTTTTCTATTCTCTGCAGATCCCGCATTTCTTGTTCCTTCAATTGTCTCATAATTTCCACTTTATTTATGTCTCCTCTATTATATACATTTCTTCTGCTCATTTTTCCTAAATATTATTTAATATAGTGCAATATAATAATTTTTATTTTTTTGTAATTTCGAATTCTGAGAGAGTGTATGGAGTTTGAATCAAATAAATTTCATCGTCATCGGGGTGCGATTTATACATGGAACAATTCGCGTACTTTAATTTCATGAGTTTCGTAGTTTCGGTTTCGCGTCGTTTTAAAACGGGTTCTTCCAACGCTTCTTCATCCATATTTTCTGCCGTAGCGCCGTCGTCTTGATACTCGGGATCGAACTGGAGAGAGGATTGATACATTTCCAGCATGTTGTGAATAATTTCAACTTGTTTTATAGGGTCGTGCGTTTTTAAAATCAGTTCTTGCTGTTTTTCAATATTGGATAAAACCGACTGAATTTCGTCTCGCGTGCGTATATAACGAACGTGCTCCTCCTTTTTTCCAACAACGGTTTCATAATCAGAGAGATATTTTTTATAAATTTCAAGCTGTTTATTAAATTCGGGGATTTTACCAGAAATTTCGGCAAGCGTTTCATCTTCTGTTTTATAATTAAATAGCAAATCCAGTTTTAAATTAATAATTTGTTCCTTCATCGTTTCTACCTTTTTAAATTGCGATGCAATCAAATCTTGAAGGTTGTGCTTGTTTCCGAGTTTAAAACCGCGACTTCTTTTCAGTCGTTGCATTTTTTCCATAAGGTGCTTTATAATTTCAGAATCTAGAATTTTTTTTTTCAGTTCGTTGCGTTTTTTGTCATTTGTCATTTCCATAAATTTTGTTTTTTTATACAATTGGCTAATTATCTTTTTTCTCTCTTCAATGTAATCTTGTCTTAATTTAAAAAACATGGTCATCTTTTCTTCATCGTTTGATTCAACCGGTTCTGCAATTTCGCTCATTTAATCACGGAAAGGAATTATATATAATTATTTATATTAATTTTTATATATATAATTTTAAACTGTTTGTTTTTTATCTTAATATTGTTTTATTCTTTGATTTTATATTTTTTATTTGCACCGGTGGCCCAATGTCTCAGCATTTTCCAGCAAATCAGACAATTTCTCTTTAATTTTGCATTTTTGTTGTTCGGAAAGAGCAAACAGTTGTTGGATCAACAACGCAGTCAATATTTTGGGTTCATTGAGCTGTCCTGCAGTGTTGAATAAACGACAAATGAACACACAATTGTTCACCGTGTGATTTTTTGAGTTGTCCAATCGTTCTATACTGAAATAATTCCACGTGTCTCGTTTAAATGAAAACGGTATTCCAGTGTAATGACATTTGCACTTTTGGTCCACCATCTTTTTATAAATGTTCTCAACCGTTAGGTTAAATGGTTCTGTATTGGGGTCTCGTTTGCTGACTTTGTCTTGATGTTTGTAGTTGTTCAACATTCCATTCAATACGGCCTTCAAATGTTTTGAATTGAACAACCGGCTGTATTCAGGATTCCTTATTTTTTTACCATCAGAGTTGATGATTTGACTTGGCACAGTTACTCCATTTTGCTTGGGGTTACGGTTGTACCAAATATTAAACCCGGAAACCAATTCTTCCGTGCACGAAGGGTTTGACATTTCATTTACAAACGACGCAAACGCTTCTTTCCAGGATTCCAATAAATTGGGAATTGCTTCTTGTTGCTGAACATTGAATTCTCTTGCGATTAAACAACAATTTTCGGGAGTGTGTTCTTCGCCCGGCTTATTGTTTTGCACGCTGATGGTCCAACTGTTGTTTTCTTTTTGCCCTTTAAACAAATTGATATTGCTTATGCAACATGTTTGGGGCTGTGAAAGGAACCACTCTTTTGTAAGTTGAGGATATGATTTCAACAAAATTCGTATGTATTCATCCGGTGTTTTTGAACGTTCAATGGACACCTTTTTTGTGCATTCTCTGCAACCATGAAATGGTGTGTTTGACATGACTTCTTTGCCGGACTCTCTTTCACCATTTGTTTTTGAATGGTCGGCATATTCCGTGTTGAAATAAAGGGGGGTCAATGGGAACTCGCTTCCGCATCTGATACAAGTTTCATAAACGCATTTATCTCCAGGTGCTATGCCACCCAACTCAAACCCATCTGTGTGAACTCTGCGATTTTTCTTATGGATTGTCAATCCGACTGCACCATTCGCACTCATTTCAACAAATTTTAAATGCATTTTTCGTTTGAAATGGTGATGCTTGTTGTGTTTGCTGTAATGACCGCCACATTCACATTCAATGCTATTTTCGGACTGGTTTGGTTGCGGAATGCATCCGACCTTTAAGTTCACGTCGTCCTTCCATTTTAGAATCAAGCCATCGTGTTCATCTTTCAACCTTTTGGCAGTTTCCGTTGTTTCACCGTGTGCATATGTTTTTCTTTTCATGACAAGCGCGATATGCACTTACAATGCATTCATGAGTTTAATTCAATTTTTGATTTAAATAAAACTTCTACAAAAATATATAAATATTTTTATTATACTCTTGGTATATATTCATCTAAATGACGCAAAGAACCTTTTTGCCAGCCATTCATATGACTGCGAGGATTTTTCTTTTCAACAAGCGCAATTGCTTGCTCGGAATTCATTCCATGTTTATACATTAAGTATGCGGCCGCTCCACAGTTACTTCGCCCCTTCCCCATATAACAGTGTATTAAGATGCGCGCTTTTGGATTTTCGGCATGAATTTTATCTATAATGTCAAATAGTTTTTTATAATTCTCCTTTGATGGAGACATATGGTCGGGAACCGGTATTCCATAATATTTAATAATGGTGTCATTTATCCATTCTATTTCCTGGCTTCGGTACTCATTCGATTCCATGAAACCAATAACCACATCAAATGCTGAGATTGTGTCAAAATTATCTTTTGTCGGTATGCTTGAAACCGAAATAGAGTCATTTATATGATACATGTGGAAGTTTGCGTCATGAATCAGCCCACTTCGTTTTGTGACATTGATAATTCTTTTGAAAATCCCAAGTCCAATATACTTTAAATAATAAAACATGCGTGTGTATATAAATAAATGTAAATATAATAAATATATTGACTATATATTTATTATATTTACATTTATTTATATTTATATTATGGAATAAAGGAATGAATGAATAAAGAAATGAAGGAGGAAGAATTTGAAAAGTTTTTACATGAATTATTTGAATAAATATATAGGAAATACGGTAACGGAGCTTGCAATGCAATATACACTTTAAATTAAATTAAAATAAGTTAGAATAACATGACCACTAAGCGTAACATAAATCCCTAAAAAAACATCCAATGAATAATGATGTTGTTTTTTTATAATATACCAAAAATAATGACTCAATATAAATGAACCAGCCATTGTATAGAATATACTCAATCGATTTACTCCTAATAAAAAAATAATATATGATATTGTATGCCCTGAAACAATTAAATCGTGAGACCTTTCTCTTTCTAAATGAGCATTTTTATATGGGTTGGGCAATTTCAATAAAAAAATACATATGATTCGGACTATGCGTGCGAATAAAAACACGTAAAACAAATCAACATAATAAAAACAAACAGTTGATGTAATTACTATTGTAACTGTAATGTCGTTTAATATGCTCATGTCAAATATTGGTTCTGGTAAGTTATCATGTATGGTATCTTTTATGGTATATGGATCATATGTTTTATCATATTTAGCACTAAATATGTATTGATGTAAATATTCAAAAAATATGATTGGAGTAAATAAAAAATATATTAAAATCATAGATGGGGTCGTAATAAATATATATAAATACAACATATATTTATTTATGTTTAAATTTTAATTATAATATGCATATCACCACCCCGGTAAATCGGTAATCAAATTCGCAGTTGTGATATTTCCAACTTTTTGTCGGTCCATGTTTATCACTGCAGAAACATTATTCAATCTTGTTAAAATGTATTGTTTTTCC
>Ga0315284_10011094_pt1 | contig 12854 bp, 13 predicted proteins | sample YL17G09_16_MG_FD_203696 | JGI IMG/M metagenome (GOLD analysis project Ga0315284, IMG submission 203696) | Sediment microbial communities from Yellowstone Lake, YNP, Wyoming, USA - YL17G09_16 | ecosystem: Environmental > Aquatic > Freshwater > Lake > Sediment | place: USA: Wyoming | collected... | reverse complement strand
TGACAGCCCGAAGTCACCAATCCAAAATCCAAAATCCAAAATCTAAAATCCCGGGGATTTCCGCCCCAGCCCGCCCTGAACCTCCTCCCCTACCAGCGCCGCTGGGTCGAAGATGATTCCAAACTCAAGATCGTCGTCAAGGCGCGGCAGATCGGCTACTCCTTCGCCGCCACGCTGCGCGCCGTGATGCAGTGCCTCGAACAGAAGACAACGTGGATCCTCCTCTCCAAGGGCGAGCGGCAATCGCGCCTGCTGATGGAAAAAGTCCACGACCACATCCGTTCCTGCGGCGTCGTGGCGCGCACGACGGAGTCCACTTTCTTCGAAGGCACGTCGCTCAAGCAGCTCGAAGTGCGCTTCCCGAACGGCTCCGTCATCTACGGCCTGCCCGCCAATCCCGACACGGCGCGCGGATATTCGGGCCACGTCACCCTCGACGAATTCGCCTTCCACGCCGACGCCGACAAGATCTACGCCGCGCTCTTCCCCACCATCACGCGCGGCTACGGACTGGAAGTGATCTCGACACCCAATGGCACGCAGGGAAAGTTTTATGAATTGGCGAAAGCGGCTGGGCTGGTCGATGAGGTTACAGGTTACAGGGAACAGGTTACAGGCGAAGAACGCGGACGCTCCGCGCTGTCACCTGTAACCTGTAACCTGTCCCCTTCGACCTGGTCGGCACACAATTGCGACATTTACGACGCCGTCAAGCAGGGCCTCAAGATCGACCTCGCGCTCCTCCGCTCGGGCTGCGAAGACGCGACCGCCTGGCAACAGGAATTCTGCTGCCAGTTCGTTTCGACAGCCGAGAATTTCTTTCCTCCCGACCTCCTGGCCGCCTGCCTCAGCGCCGAGGCCAGCACAGAAACACCCTCCCACCTGCTGGTTCGCGAAAGCGAGTCGTCAGGAATCCTGGCGACCTCGGCGCGCGGCACAGCTTCGGGAGTCGGTCCCGCTCGGAGCGGGAGGGAGTCGGAAGTCGGCGAAGACGAAAATCAAAACACGACTCCCGAGTTCTTTCTCGGCATCGACATCGGCCGCCGGCACGACCGGACGGTGTTTTGGTTGGACGAACTGGTAGGGCCGCCCCTTGGGGCGGCTTGGCCGGGGCAAGCCCCGGCCCTACAAGCACACAACTCGGCGGTCGGAGACCGCCGCTACAGCATCACCCGTCTCGTGCGGACGATGCAAAACGCCCCCTTGGCCGAGCAACTGCAGGCCGCCCGCGAACTGCTGGCGCGCGAAGGCGCCGACGGAGGGCCGCTCATCCGCCGCGCCTGCATCGACGCGACGGGTATGGGCGCGCCGCTCGCGGAATCGCTGGCGCGCGAGTTCGGGCCGCGCGTCGAGCCGGTCGTCTTCACTGCCGCGGTGAAAGAAGATCTCGCGTTCCGCACCAAGCGGCGCATGGAAGCGCGCCTGACCCTGCTGCCCGATACGCGCGACATTCGCCGCGCCTTCAGCACCGTGAAGAAATTCATTACGCCGAGCGGCAACCTGCGCTTCGACGCCGTGCGCACTGAGGCCGGCCACGCCGACGAGTTCTGGGCAAAAGCGCTCGCCGACCTCGCTGCCGATCCCCAGGCGCATCGCGCCGCGTCCGGCGCCGACGACGCCTTCCTTGCGGACGCCGTGCCCATCGTCAATCCGATGGCGTTTAGAGAGGTGGAGTTGAGTTGGAGTGCGCTCGAATACGCCTGAGAACGCACGAATTCTGAATTGCGAATTCAAAACTCGCACGCTGCATGAAGGAACAAGACTTATGCGACTCGGACCACTCGAAATTTCCTGGACGCGCGATGGTGGGCCGGGGCTTGCCTCGGCCTCAAGACTCGGGAGTCGTCAGTTGTCAGCTACGACAGACTCCGGCCAGACCGTCAATCCAAAATCCCAAATCGAAAATCCAAAATCGCCTACCGGCCTTCCCGGCACGCCGATCTTCGGCGGCTTTCTGCGCGACTTCGGCGAGTACAACCCGCAGCTCGAAGGCCTGACGGCCGTGCGCACTTACGAAAAGATGCGCCGCTCGGACTCGCAAGTGGCGGCGACGCTGCTTGCCTGTGAGTTGCCGATTCGCGCCGCCAATTGGGACGTGCTGCCGGGCAGCGACTCGCCCGCCGACCGCGAGATCGCGGCGTTTGTCCGCGAGAATTTGTTTGGCGGGCTCGAATACGTATCGCCTTCCGGTATGAAGACCTCGCAGTGCTGGGACGACGTCCTGCGCAACGCGCTTCTGATGCTCGCCTTCGGCGCCGCCGCGCACGAGGAGATCTACGCCGTGGACGGCGCGCGCGTCCGCCTGGCGCGACTCGCGCCGCGCCTGCCCGTGACGTTCTACCGCTGGGTGACCGACACCGACGGCGAAACCTTGCTCGCGCTCAACCAGTACGGCTATCGCAACACCCGCTTTGAATCCGTCACCATTCCCGCCGATCGCCTCGCCGTCTTCAGCTTCAACCAGGAAGGCGCGAACTTCTTCGGCCGCTCGATGCTGCGGCCCGCCTACATGCACTGGTACATCAAGCATCAGCTCTACCGTATCGACGCCATCGCCGGCGAGCGCAACGGCCTGGGCGTGCCCACCATCGAGCAGGGACCCGACAGCTCGAAGGAAGACCGCGAGTCCGCCGCCAAGTGGGTGCAGCAGCTCGCCGCGCACGAGAAAACCGGCGTCTCGTTGCCCAACGGGTGGAAGTTCTCGCTCAAGGGCGTGGAAGGCAACGTCCGCGACCTTTATAATTCCATACAACACCACAACATCGAAATATCCCGCACGGCGCTTGCCTTCTTTATGAACCTCGGCCTGGGCGCGCGCTCGAGCGGCAACCGATCGCTGGGCGAGTCGCAGACGGATTTCTTCTTCCTCGCCGTGCAGGCCACCGCCGACCACCTGGCGCGCATCTTGAACGCCACCTGCGTCAAGCGGCTCGTGAACTACAACTGGGACCCCGCCCCGACCGCCGCGGGAGGCGCGCGCCGCTATCCCACGCTCACCGTCTCGAATATGCGCGCGCGCAGCTTCGATCAGACGTTCGACATGCTCACGCGCCTGGCCGAGGCCGGCGTCGTCGCGCCCTACCCCGAACTCGCGCAGTTCATCACGCGGGAACTGGGGCTGCCGCAGAAGAAAGAACCGTCGTCAGTTGTCAGTGGTCAGTTGTCAGTAGAAGAGGGACTGGGGGCTGGGGACTAGGGACTGGGGATTTTTGCCTTTTGACCATTGCCTTTTGATTTGTTTTTCGCCGGAGGATGAAATGCTCGCCACTCAAGTTGAAGCGACACCACGGTTCGTAATCACGCTTAGTGCCGACGCGGCGCCGGAGGGCGCCGTGCGCGTGCCCCTGGCGATTACCGGCAAGTGGGTGCGCGGAACCACCGAGTTTACGATCACCCGGCGCGACCTGGAAGAGATCGTGCGCAACTTCCGCGAGCGGCAGAACGGCGAAATCAACGTCGATTACGACCACGCGAGCGAAATGCCGGACGTCGCAGCGGGAGGACCTATTCCCAGCGCCGGGAGAATCGTGCGGCTGGATCCGCCCGAGGCGAGGAACGGAAGTAGGAAGTCGGAAGTAGGAAATAGGGAAGAGCCCCACTCCCTACTTCCACCTTCCTCCTCCCGCTTTCTTCTTTACGGCTGGTACGAGCCCACTCCCCGTGCGCGCGAGCTGGTGAAGAGCCGCGAGTACCGCTTTATCTCTCCGGCCATCGATTGGGCGGCGCGCTCGAAACAGACCGGCAAGCCGCAAGGCACCACGCTCACTTCGGTGGCGCTCACCAACCGGCCGTTCCTCGAGGAGTTGCCGCAGATCCGGCTGTCCGATCCAGCATTCCTTCCAGTTCAGGAAGGAGACAAACGAAATTGGAAACTGGAAACTGGAAACTCGAAGTTGGCAACTCGCAACTCGGGCGGACCACACCAGTTTCCAGTTTCCAATTTCCAGTTTCCCACCAAGGAGGTTCCATGAAACACGTCAATCTTTCCGTCTCCGACGGAAATATCCGATTGCTGCACGAGGATTTCCAGGGAGAATATTACCTGACTCAGGATGACCTGTACAGTTTCCTGAGCGAACGCGGTTTCGTGCCGAGCGACGCCGGGGACGGCGCCGCCATCACCTTCGCCCAGGCGCGCGCGCTGCTCTCGGAAGCCGAGGCGCGCGGGAAAGTCGTCCCCGCCGCCGAGGTCTTCCGCGCCCAGGCCGAGCACGCTCTGGACGAGGCGGTGAAGGCCGGCAAGATCCTTCCCCGCCAGCGGGACGACTGGCGCCGCATCGCGCTCAGCGATCTTCCCACCTTCCGCAAATTGATGAGCGCGCAGAAGCCGCTGGTGCCGGTCGAGCCCGTGGGCTTCTCGGGCACGGCGCCGGGCGACGTCCAGGTGCAGGTCAAATTCCTGGCCGAGCAGCGCATGCGGGAGCGGCAGATCACCTTCGGCCAGGCGCTCAGTGAAATCGGCCGCGAACAGCCCGACCTGGTCCAGCAGTACCGGCGGGCGGTGTCAGGGAATGAATAGCTATCAGCAATCAGCCGTCAGCTCTCAGTCCGTCGGCTGACGGACTGATGGCTGAAGGCTGACAGCGTTGTAGCGGCCGTCTATGACGGACGAATCCGAACCGCCCGTCAGCTGACGGGCGCTACAGATGGAGGAAAAATGGCAGGAGCAACCTACGTTCTGGACAAGACCTACAAGTGCAAGACGGCGGGTGGAATCGGCCGCTTCAAGGCCGTCAGCTTCGGCAGCAACGACGGCGAGATGGTGTTGCCGTCGGGCGCGAACGCCGCGTGCGCGGGCGTGACGCAGGAAGCGGTCTCCGCCGTGGACCGCAATCAGACGGTTCGCAAGTATGGCATCACGCGCGCCTACGCCAAGGGCACGATCACCAAGGGCGACTGGCTGGAAATCGGCGATGCCACCGGCGCGCTGCAAAAGGCGACGCTGACCGCGGGCACCTATACGGTGCACAACATCGTGGGTCAGGCGGAGAGCTCGGCGGCGGATGGCGAGATTTTCTTCGTCTTCTTGACGCCCGGCCCGTGTGTGCAGGCGGCGTCGTAAGTGCAGGTTACAGGGGACTGGTTACAGGTTACAGCACCATTCGTTGCTATTCCCTGTCCCCTGTCCCCTGTCCCCTGATTTTGCGGGTTGGTCCCGGCGGTCAGCATGCCGGGGCACATCGACCCGCTTGCCGAGGAGCGGCCCGCTGACAGGCCTCCGCGTACCTCCCTCACCGCGCTCCCCTCTCCCTGAGGGAGAGGGGCAAAAGGGTGAGGGGTTCGTCCCGCGCGCGGAGCGCTCCTTGCCCAGCGGTATTCAAGAGCGGGTTCCGGCCCGGCTCGAAGAGGAGAAGAGACCATGCCAGATATTTCGATGGTTCATATTGACCAAGCGCTTACCCAGGTGTCCATCGCCTACCGCAACTTGCAGTACGTAGCGGACGCCGTGTTCCCCGTGGTTCCGGTAAGCAAGCAGTCCAACAAGTACTTCATTTACTCGAAGGACAATTTCCGGACCCTCGACGACGCCCGCCGCCCGGGTGCGCGCGCCAACGAAATCGAGTGGACGCTTTCCACCGACACTTACTACTGCGAAGGTCACGCGCTCGCGCAGGCCATCCCCGACGAGTTGCGCGCCAACGCCGACCAGGCCATCGACGTGGACGTGGACACCACGGAAGTGCTCACCGACCTCGTCTATCTGCAACGCGAGATCCTGGTCGCCTCGAAGGCCACGGACTCGAGCGTCATCACGCAGAGCGCCACACTCTCAGGAACCAGCCAATGGTCCGACTACACGAATTCCGACCCCATCACCGCCATCGAGGACCAGAAGGCCACGATCCTGAAGCAGATCGGACATCTGCCCAACTCAATTCTGGTCAGCTATCCGGTCTTCAAGGCGCTGCGCAATCACCCCAAGATCATCGACCGCTTCAAGTACTCGCAGGTCGGGGTCGTCCAGCCGGATCACCTGAAGTCGGTCTTCAACGTGGACAACTTCTACGTTGGCGCGGCGATCAAGAACCTCGCGAAGGAAGGCGCCGCCGACAACCTGGACTACATCTGGGGCAAGAACGCGCTGCTCTTCTACCGGCCTCCGGTGGCGGGGCGCCGCACGGTGTCGCTGGGCTACGAGTTCACGCTGCTGCTGGGCTCGGACACTGGCGGCTTTCTCGTCAAGCGCTACCGCGACGAAGCGCGCACCGCGGATGTCGTCGAGGTGCAGCTCTACTACGACGCCAAGATCGTGGCGCCCAGCGCCGCGTATCTGTGGCTGAGCGCCGTGGCGTAAGAGCATCGGCTCATCGGTTGATCGGGTCATCGGGCGATTGTTCAGAACACCTGATGGCTCGATCGCCCGATGGCTCGATGGCCCGATCCGTGATTCACAGGAGTCCGTTATGAGCTTTACGACCATTGACGCCGTCGCGGCGCACTATCCGGGATTCCAGCGCGGCGTGGCGGACCAGAATCCGTCGGACGTGCAGATCCAGGCGTGGATCGAAGGCCAGAGTGCGCGCCTGGTGGCGCTCACCGCAGGCCACGGATATGTGCTCGACGGGCTCGCCGCCTCGAACCCGCAGGCCTACGCGCTCCTTTCGCTCGCCAACGAAGTCGGCGCGGCGGCGGACCTGGGCGAGGCGCTCTTCTCGCTGCTCGGCCCGGACGCCTCGCCCGCCGGCTGGGCGAATCCCAACTCGCTTCGCCGCTCGTTCGAGAACATGCTCGCCGAGCTCGCGCGCGGCACCTACGACAAGCTCTTCGTCCCCGCCGCGCGCACCGGAGACGTCTATCCGGCGTTCGGCGGTGTCGCGGGGCAGGAAGAAGACCTCGAGGAGGATGGAGACCCGGCATTCCGCAAGCACGACGATTTCTGAGGTAGGGGCGGTTCGCGAACCGCCCCAACTGTAGCGGCGGTCTCTGGCCGCCGGTCGGCGGTGAGGACACCGCCGCTACAACTCCTCAGCCCTCTCCCTCGGGGAGAGGGTGTCCGCCCACTGGCGGACGGGTGAGGGGCGATCACAAAACATGATTGCATTCACGTACGCGGACAATTCGGAAGAGGTCAACAAAACGCTCGACGCGTTCCAGGACGCGCTGGGGGATCCCGCCATGGCGGGACCGGCGCTGCGCGAGATTGCGGACGATTTCCGCGTAATGATCGCGCAGCAATTCGCCAGCGAGGGCCGCGCCGAAGGAACGCCGTGGCGGCCGCGACGCAGGGGCGGGTCTCAGACCCGCCCAGGGCAGGTCATAGACCTGCCCTTACTGGTGCGCACCGGTGCGCTGCTCGAATCGCTGATCGGCCCGGGCACCGCGGGGCACGTGGAAGAACTCGAAGACGGTGCGATCACGCTGGGAACACGTTTGCCCTACGCGCTCTTTCACCAACTCGGCACGCGCAACATGCCCGCGCGGCCCATCATTGTCTTGAGCGATGAACGCAGCGCGAAGTGGACGGAGATCGTGCGCGGCGCGATCGAGGAGAAGGCCGTGCTGCTGGGGTCAAAGGAATTGCGAGGCGGGAAATAGTGAATTGTGAATTCTGAATAGTGAATTAGGACTGCGAATTCGCGATGTGAAATTCACTATTCACCATTCACTATTCACCATTGCGAAAGGCAATCATGAACACACGTTACCAGGCACAATTCGCAAAGCCCCTCGTGAATCAGTTGATCGCGATTCTGCAGCGCGACCAGCAGGCGGCCCTCGACATTCTGAATGCCACGCGGCCGCCGGGACGCGAGCTGAAACCCTTTACGGCGTTCCACAAGGAAGTGGTGACGGTGCAGAACTGGCCGGCGATGGTGCTCGTGCCGCAGGAGATCTCTTTCGACGCGAACTCCGACGCCGACCTGCGCACCCAGTCGGTGCGCTTCATCTGCGCGATGGCGATGACCGGCATCGACCCCGAGTGGCTGGCGGAAGATGCCATGGACTATCTCCGCGCCGTGGACATCGTGCTGACCTCCGCGCCGCTCGGCGATTTCTATTCCTCCCTCGCCATCAATCACCGCACCGTGCCGGACGGCCAGACGACGCCGCTCGATCCCAGTGTCTCCAGGGTGCTCGACCTGCGCGTGACGCGGCACGACTTGGGCGCGCTGGTGGCGCGGTCGCGCTCCGCCGGACTCGCGCGCGGGCCGCAGATCGAGTTCGTGGTCGAGATGGAGGAGAGATGAGAGAAGCAGTCAGGAGTCAGAAGTCAGGAGTCCGGAGAGCGGTAGACCGTAGACGGTATACGGAATACAGGCGAACACAAACGCCCATCGGGTTCTGTCCCCGTATGCTGTATGCCGTCTACCGTCTGCTGCTTTTCGCCCTACTCCCTACTTCCTACTTCCTACTCCCGTTTTCTGCGCATGCGGCGACGCACGTCACTGCCACTTACGACCTGGGCGCGAATCCGCGCGTGATGGCGACGGTCGCAGGCACCCCGGAATACGGCCTGGTCTTCGCGCAGCGCAACAAGCCGGTCACCTACAACGGTATCGAATACGGCCCGAGCGAAGTGAAGGGCTATCTCAACGCCAGCGGCCAGTTGAACGACGGCGCGGGGAATCTCTGGCTCGATCTGATTCCCAATCTCGGCGCGACGCCCGCCGACAGCTACTACGTCGTCACCTTCAATATCCAGGGGCGAGTGCACGCGGAGATCTGGGTGGTGCCGGACGTGGCCACGGTGGGCGCGGAATCGGTGCGGCAGACTCAGCCGCCCAGCGCGACGAGCAGTGGGTTTGACCTCACGACGGCTACCGGCCTGCTTGGCCTCGCGCACGGCGGGACCAACCAATCGAGCTGGACAGCAGCGCGCTGCGTGCGCGTCAACAACGCCGGCAGCGCGCTCGAATCCGCTGCGGCGGATTGCGGCACGGGCGGCGGCTCCGCGCCGCACGCCTCCGCGACCGTCTCCGGCACGGTCAAGACCGACAGCACGGTGGCCGATCCCGTCGTTTACCTCAACACCACCGCCGACACGCTCTTGGCCGGCAAGGCCAGTTCAGTCCACACGCACTCCGAAAACGATGTGACGAACCTTACAACTGACCTTGCCGGCAAGGAAGCCACCGCCAACAAGAACCAGGCGAACGGTTACGCCGGTCTGACGGCTTCATCGAAGCTCAACATCGCACAAGGCCAGGAGGTTTGGGGGATCGCAGATCTCACGACGTACAACGGTGCAAGCGGAAGCGGAACCACGGCGATTCAGGCGACGATCACCGCGCCCAACAGCAACGACGTCCTGACCTGGAATGGGTCGAACTGGATCAATCAAGCCCCCTCCGGAGGTTCGAGCCATGACCTTTTGAGCGCCACGCACTCCGACACGACGCCCGCCGCCGTCTCCCGCGGGGCCATCATCACGGGCCAAGGCGCGAGCCCCACCAAATGGGCGAGCCTGGCGAAAGGTGCGCAGTACTGCGTGGTCCAGGCCGGCGCGCTCGAAATCGTTTGCGAGCCCGTTCGGCTCGACCAGGCCGCCGCCGTGACTAACACCCTCGGCGCCTCTAACGGCGGCACGGGCAGTGCGTACGTCGCGTTCGCAGGACCGAGCAGCACGGCAAAAACTTTCACGCTGCCGAATTTTAACGCCACGATGGAGTACCAGGCCAACAAGAACGCGGCGAGCGGCTACCCCGGGCTCGACGCGTCGGCGAAGCTCACGGCCTCCCAGGGCCAAGAGGTGTGGGGCGCGGCGGATCTCACCGACTACGCCGGCACGAGCGGCACCGGCTCGACAGCCCTCAAAACCACCATCACCAGCCCCGCCAGTAACGATTGCCTCATCTGGAACGGCACGAACTGGGTGAACTCGGCCTGCCCGGGCGGGGGCGGCGGAATCACGACCCTGAACACGCTGACGGCCACAACCCAAACCTTCGCCACCGGCACTTCCGGGACAGATTTCGGCATCTCGTCCTCGACCAGCACGCATACGTTCAACTTGCCTATCGCCTCATCCAGTAATACCGGAAAACTGTCGAGCACCGACTGGACGACGTTCAACAACAAGCCGAGCCTGGTCGCCTCCGGGACGGAGGGCAACGGGCCGTCGAAAGCGGGCACGGCCTCAACCGCCGCACGCAGCGATCACGATCACCGGTCGATCCATGAATTGACCTGGTTCTTTCCGGGCACACCCGCCACCGGCGTGCAGAACTTGACGCTGACATTTCCCGAAGTGGCCGTGAATTACGCCATTCTCGATATGCGCGTCACAGTGAACACCACCAGCGCATCGAGTTCGACCTTCAACATTCAGCGCTGCACGGCAAGTTGCACGGGCACTTCGCCGACATTCGCGAACATCTATTCGACGAACCTGACGCTCTCGGCAAGCACGCGCACTACCACCAAGGCCGCCGCGCCCGATCAGAACGTTACATCGCTCACGGCGGGCGATCAATTCAAGGCCAACCTCATCACCATCGGCAGTTCGCTTGCCGACGTGACCGTAACAATGACGGTGAAATATGACACGACGAACTAACGGATTGCTGTCACCCCCGCGCAAGCGGGGGTCTAGTGATTTGGGATGGATTCCCGCTTTCGCGGGAATGACCTTCTTTATACTCCTGAGCCTCAATTGCGGTGGGTCGACTTGCTTTGCAGCGACCAAGGTTTTCCTGAAAACGGGAAACTCGCCGCTCAAACCGCCCTCCGGCTGGAGCTTTCGCGCGGCCAGTTCGACGCAGGGCAGTTCGATGGTGGGCTGCACGACGAACTCCTCCGCGGGGCCGATAAGCGGGCAATACTTTCCGGGTTCGGGCCTCGCGACATGCACGGGTGGCACGGCCAAGCTGGCATGGTTCAGCGCGCCGCTTTCGAGCGGCGTGACAATTTCGGGAACGATCACGCCGAACCTGTGGGGGGTTGAGTCGGCGACCCAATGCAACTGCGGCGCGCGCTATGGAGTTCTCCGCTGGGATGTCTCGCAGGGCGGCATTGTCAGCTCGCTCGGCATCTCGACCGATGGCGGAGTCACTGAGTGGGGAACAACCGCCGCCGTCAGGACCGCACCCACCTTGACGCCCACCTCGACTACGTTCAACACGAACGACCGCATCGTCATCATCCTTTACAACGACGATGGCAACGGGGTGACCGAGGGGGCCAGCCGCAATTGGACGATCGATTTCGACGGCGCCACGGGTGTGGACGGCGACACGCATCTGAGCTTCACCGAAACCATCAGCTTCAGCGCCGACTCGAACAACGCCCGGCCGATCCCCATGGTCGGCTGGCTGTTGCGCCCGCTGCTCGGCTGGTGGGTGGAGTTCTGGGAGGGCGCACTTGTTTGAAGAGAAACCGGAAAGTGGAAAATGGAAACTGGGCCAGTTTCGAGTTTCCAGTTTCAACTAACGGAATTTGGAGGAGATCATGCCAAGCGTTGACGCAACCAAAATTCATCAGGGACCGGGCAAGCTGTGGCTAAACATAAGCGTTCCGGCGAGCGGCAGCCGGCTGCTCATCAATGCCGCGGGCGATCCCACCGCCGGCACAGCGATCTTCGCCGGAGCCACGGAAGGCGCGGCGACCGTGCTGCTGGCACCGAAGCTCGATCCCATCACCGCGGACCAGGTCGCCGCGCCCATCGACGTGGTGATGACCGGCGAGGCGGCTTCGATCGAAGTCACGCTCAAGGAGTCGGACCTCGCCAAACTCAAGAACTTCATCGTCAATGGCTCCTACACGACGGGGAATGACACGGGCCTACCGTCCGGCGCGCAGGCTTACGAAGAGATTGCGTTCGGCGGGACGATGACGATTCCCAAGACTTCCGTCGCCGTCATCTCACCGCGCCGCGACGCGGCGAATAAGTTCGTCGTCAGCCAGCTCTATTCCGCCTATCAGGCCGAAGCCCTCCAGCTTCCCTTCCAGCGCGGAAAGGAAACCACCTACAAGGTGAAGTTCGAAGGGCTGGCGGATGCGGCGCGGGCCGCGGGAGACCAGGTGGGAAAGATCTACCGGCAAACGTAGTTTGCCGGGGAAACTGGAAACTTGAAATTAGCGCGGGTTTCCAGTTTCCGTTTTCGAGTTTCAAGTTTCGAAGGTCTATATGCCGACGAGTGAAAACAACATTGGAACATCTGCCGCCTGGCGCTCCGCGGCACGGGCAACACGGGAAGCGCGCGCGGAGCCGCTCGAACTGCCGAGCGGCGTAACGATCCTGGCGGCGCGGCCCGAGCCGCTGGAGTGGATCATGTCCGGCCGCGTCCCGCAGCGGCTGCTGGCGGCGGCGCTGGAAAGCGGCGGGAGCGCGCCCCCGGCGGATGCCGCCGAGCTGAGCCGGGAGGACGTTCTGGAGCTGGCGCGCTTCGCTGCGCAACTGGTGAAAGCCAGCGTGGTCAGGCCCGCCATCGGCGACGGCCCGGACGAAATCCCCTTCGACGACATCCCGGTAGAGGACCGCACTTTCATCTTCCAATGGGCGTGCCGCGCACTGAGCGGGGAAAAATCAACCAAGGAGGACCTCTCCAGTCCGTCAGTTGACGGGCTGGAACGGTTTTGTGAAAAGTGAAAACTTCCTCTTACTCGCCATCGTCGGAGAAAAATTCGCGTGCCGTCCGAGTCGCCTTGTTGGATTGCGAGATCCAGTGCTGGCGCTTGATTTTGACCTTGCGGCGGCTGCGCGCCTTGCTGATGCGCGAAGAGCTAGCGTTGCGGAGACTGGACCTGATACTGTGGCGCGCGGCAACGGCACCCCGGCGCGCACCCGCGAAAGGTACTGGTGATCCCCCGGGCCCGCGCCGTGCCGGACGCGACCGGAGCAACGGCAGCGCCGGCGTACTGTAGCGCCGCTCTCTGAGCGGCGACGCTAGGAAGCTAAGTTCGGCGCTTAGAGA
>Ga0315284_10011093_pt1 | contig 12854 bp, 14 predicted proteins | sample YL17G09_16_MG_FD_203696 | JGI IMG/M metagenome (GOLD analysis project Ga0315284, IMG submission 203696) | Sediment microbial communities from Yellowstone Lake, YNP, Wyoming, USA - YL17G09_16 | ecosystem: Environmental > Aquatic > Freshwater > Lake > Sediment | place: USA: Wyoming | collected... | reverse complement strand
TGGCGCAGATCAAACAGACCTATCAGGTATACGGCCAAGCAAATGCCTACATAAAGGTAGAAGCTAACCGTGTCTATGCTCAGGCTCAGGCTCAGATCAAGACAACCTATGCTGTTTACGCTCAGGCCAACACCTACATTATACTATCTGGACTTAAGGGCTTCGCGCAAGCACAAACACAAGTTGAGTCTACTTACTATGCTTATGGTCAAGCACAAGCTAAGCTAAATGCCTTTGGTACCCGGCAATACGCTCAGGCAGAGGCGTGGGTAGAAGGCTCATTTATTAAGTACGCACAGGCTCAAGCTAAGATTAATGCCTTCGGTACCCTTGCTCATGGACAAGCGCTAGCAGATATCAAGCAAATATATAGAAGCTATGCACAGGCTCAAACTAATATCAAAGCAACTAGTACAGTTTATGCACAAGTTCAAGCTATAATTGAGCAGTCTTATATGGCTGTTGCTCAAGCACAAGTTACTATTAAAACTACTTACCTTGTATGGGCGCAAGGAAATGCATACATACGTCTAACAGGATTACAGGCACATGCTCAAGCTAGTGCTTATATCGTATCTGGTATAAAGGCGTATGCTCAATCACAGGCGCAGATTAAGGCTGTAAGTAATCAATACGCTCAGGCTCAAGTATGGCTAGCCGGTCAGCTTCCAGTATTTGCTCAGGCACAAGCCAAGATTAATGCCTTTGGTGTACAGAAATATGGACAGGCCCAAGCAACTATTAAGTCAGTATATATTGTATACGCACAAGCACAGACAACCATACTGGCATCTTATCTTGTTAAAGCCCAAGCCCAATCGCAGATAAAACAAGTTTACTTAACTTATGCACAAGCCCAATCTAATATAAAGCAAATATATCAAACAGTTGCACAAGCACAAGTACAGATTAAGACTACATATATTGTACATGCGCAGTCAATGTCCAGTATCCTTAGAGCGTACTTTGTACACGCTCAGGCACAAGCCAATATCAAGGCTACTAGCACGACCTATGCTCAGGCACAGGCTCAAATAAAGCAAGCCTACCAGCAGTACGGACAGGCTGAATCTCATATCAAGCAAGTTTATCTTGGAGTAGCACAGGTTCAAACTACTATCCAGACAACCTATCAGGTGTATGGGCAGGCTCAGGCTAAATTAAACGCCTATGGAATACAGCAATACGGTCAGGCGTCTGTTTGGATCGGAGGACAGTCAGTAGGATTAGCACAAGCACAGGCTAAGATCAATGCTTATAATGTACAGGCTTACGGACAAGCACAAACAAGCATACGTCAAACATACTTAACATTTGCACAGTCACAGGCAAATGTCAAGAATAGTTATCATTCATACGCTCAGGCTCAGGCTAAGATCGTATCCATCTACCAAGTATATGCAAATTCTGGCGCACAAATCCTACGATCATACCAAGTATATGCACAGTCACTTGCACAGATATTACACAGTTACCAAAGTAGTGCTCAAGCCTTAGGTATAGTAAGAGTTACTATCCGAAATTACGCACAGGCACAAACACAAATCTATCTTGTTGGACAAGTATCTGCAAACGCTCTAGCCAGTATAAAGCAGTCTTACAGTACGTATGCTCAGGCACAGGCTCAGATTCGTGGATTATATGTAAATCAACAGTACGCTACTGCCCAAGGTTGGATCAAGACAACGGTTAGTGTATATGCACAGGCCGAAGCAAATATTATTCTTTCGGGTCTACAGCAATTCGCGCAAGCAGAAGTATTAATTACAACTGCTGGTAATCAAGTTTATGCACAAGCTACTACAATTATCCTAGCTACTTATAGTAGTCAGGCACAGGCAGAAGCATTAATCCTAAAGTCTGCTGGATATGGACAGGCTCAAGTATTTACAATCTTCCTACATACCCTAAAGACATTAATAATAAGCGATCACTCTCTAGGGCTGGTACTAAGCGATAGAGATTCAATAGAAGAAATAATTGATGACACATTAATAGAGCCAGATATAACAGATGATATAATAGAATTTAATTTAAGAGTTTCAGATCGAGGTCTGTTACTCGTACTTAGCGACCGAAATTATTAGGGGGTGAGTATATGACAAATCCGAACGTTTACGTCCTAGGCGGAACTCCTGAGTTACGCTTAGAATTTTATGATCAGAATAATTTGCCAATGAATCCATATCAATCTAGATTAAGTATAAAAGACCCGGTAGGAAATATCGTAACATATTCGGGGGCAGATTTGATTACTGCTTCTGGATATCTATACTATATATATCGGCCCCCTATAATCGGATGGTACGAATACGAGGCTTGGGGGTCCGATGGATCGGGGCGAGAAATTGCACAGACCAAAGGCTTTGAAGTTGTAGATAGGGTATATTAATTAAAGGGGAGTTGAACTTCCCTATATGGATATGTTATAGTATGTGTGTGGGAGGCAGCTAGTGGTACTTCCTGCTTCCCACATTTGGCGCTGTATCCCAATAGGCAGAGGACTCCGACTTAAAATCGGATCAGTGTGGGTCCGACTCCCACCAGCGCTACCAAAACCTCCCGTAGCCCAATTGGTAGAGGCTATCGGCTCAAACCCGATAACGTGTCAGTTCAAATCTGACCGGGGGGACCAAAAATAACGATGTAGGGGGACCATATGAAAAAGTCAACCAGATTAGCAATATTCTTTGTAGTAGGTATCCTAGTAGGATTCTTCTTTCTTAGTAATGTGCTTGCTGACGTAGGCGGGCCACCAGTAGAAACACCGTACTTTACTCCTGAACCTATTGTAACTCCTGCTCCGGTTACTCCTGAGCCGACAGTTATAGTAACGCCAGAGCCTACGGTTATACCTTCTGCTATACCGACAGCCGTACCCACACCAGAGCCATCTATACCTACAGACGAAGAATTAGATTTAGCTATAAAAGATTTAATAGTTAATAATACAGAATTAATTAATGAGAATGCTGCTCTTATTGAAGTTAATAATCAATTAATAGAGTCCCTAATAATATTAGGAGTCATCTTCTCCTTAACACTATTAGTTCTAACAATTTTTACATATCGTATATTTAGAGCGATAAGATCATTAATGGATATATTTGATTGGTAAATAAATGGCCTCGTAGCCCAATTGGTAGAGGCGCTTGGCTTAGGACCAAGAGGTTGAGAGTTCGAATCTCTCCGAGGCCACCAAATATTTTAGGGTAGGTATAATGAAGCAAGGCATAGTAGTTTGTACGTGGAGTGGGGGCAAGGACTGGACTTGGCTATGTCTTAATAGTCTAGAACCCATATACGGTAAATACCCTATATATGTAGTTGTGAATGATTGTGAAAACGCCGATAAAGATTTTATAGCAGAACTTAATAAGTACGTAAACGTAATATTAATAAAGTCTGATTTGCGCGAGATTGGCGCATTCCTAAGTATAGTAAAGAATACTGATCTAGATGAGTTCTGGTTCTTTCAAGATACGATAGAGATAACTGATACTACTTTTATAGTAAGATCGTTCGAAGATTTTCCAAGTACTAGTATGAGTTATATGCATAATTATATGCAGTATTATTTAGGTAAATGGAAATCCGAAGTTATTAGAAGCATGGATATTCAGCTTCCTAAAGAGATTTCTAAAATGGAGGCTATTGAGTACGAATTAAGATTTGCTAACTCGTATGCGGCTAAGGACTTTTCTAAGTCCCCTCTAGCAATAGATACGTTGATGGGATATAATAACCATAGATGTAATTATATTGATACCGTCTTAGGGGAAGAGAGGCTTGCTGTAGTAGGAAAGCATTTAATCAAGAGACTTTCTATCGTTAAAGAAAACATGAGATATTCTAGGGACTCTTATCTATCTGAAGAAGAGGTTCTAGAATTTAAAAATAGTTATAGAAGAATGATTTACCCTTCCCCCCGTAGCTCAGTGGACATAGAGCAGGGCGTTTCTACCGCACAGGTCGGGGGTTCGAATCCCTCCGGGGGGGCCAATATTTTAAGAGGTATATTATGAGTAATCCGTTACAGGATGGGTATGAAGCAACAGCTAAAATGATCAGAGAGTGTAAAGTTAATGACTCTGATTCTGAAAGGGTATTTGGTAAGGCTTATCAGAATCTAGTCAAGGCTGGATTGGCGCAGCAAATCAAGAAGAAGTATAGGATAGGTGTTTAATGTTAACGTTTAATACGTGGCCGTGTTGTCCCGAGTGTGGATGCAGACTAAAGATTACTGTAATAGTCAGTAAGGGAGTTACTGGCTACGATGATAGATTTGGAGTACTCAAGCATTTTGGTTTAGACCCCCACAAGGATGCAAGAGGATGTGCCTGTAAGAAGATTGCAAACACTTGGACAGCAGATTATAGAAAGATAGAAGCATATATTTAATCGGGGTGTAGCTCAGCTTGGTTAGAGCGCTTGCTTTGGGAGCAATAGGTCGAAGGTTCGAATCCTTTTACCCCGACCAAATTTTAATATTAAGGAGGTAAGTCGCTGAATTTCGCCCTAATTAGAGATAATTCAGCATTAATAGATATGGGAAAGAAGCGAAGATTACGAACTTCGTGGTTGTTCGCTGCAAGAAGAACAGGTAACTTTCCCTTCGACTTTCATTTTATTCGGCACGAACGGACTAATCAGATTCAATGTTCTTATTGTGGTAATTTCTTTACCATAGAATTTATAACTAGGGATCACATATACCCTAAGAGTTTGGAAGGTACGTATACAACTCCAAGTTGTAATCCGTGTAATATTGCTAAAGAAGATAAATTACCCATAGCATGGGCTTTCTTTGCAACGGAGAATGAAATAGCGTTCGGAAAGGAGTGGGTGTTACCCAAGAATCGGGCGCAAGACAACTAGATTAAACTGCGGTGATGTTCAACGGCTAGCATGTCAGTCTTCCAAACTGAACGTCGGAGTTCGAATCTCCGTCGCAGTACCAAATCAATCCAGCCGCTAATACTAGGAGATGTTAGTAATGTGCGATAGAGAGCGGCTGTTGCTTGCAGATTTTATGGAGAGTGCAGCAATAACCCGAAAACGGTTTAAAGTATTTGTATCAGGTATGGTAGGATTTGAAATTATCTTTACGATAGCTCTACTCCTATTAATGTAACGCGAGGACGTAGTTTAATTGGCAAAATGCTAGTCTCCAAAACTGGAAGATGAAAGTTCAAATCTTTCCGGCCTCGCCAATTTATTATGCCACGATAGCTCAGCCCGGTAGAGCAGTTGGTTGAAGCCCAGTGTGTCAGCGGTTCAAATCCGTTTCGTGGCACCAAAACAATCGGAGGTAAAGGAAATGGTAGCAAAAGATTATGAGTTTAATTATGTAATTAAGGACTCCTATAAACCAGAGTATAAATCAGTAATTAATACTACAGATACCGCAACTTATACAGGAGATTGGTGGTATCATAACTACCCAATGACAAATACAGTAAGTTGGTCGTATACAAATACTGTTTATATGTACCAGATATTTTGCCCGAAGCCCCGATGTAAGGGAGTGTTTTGGGGGCAAATAGATCAGGTGGCTACCTGTCCTAAGTGTAGCTCAAGAGTAAAAGTTACAGATAGTCCTCCACCGGACTACGAAGTAGAAGTAATAAAGTAACATCGTGGGTGCGTAACTCAATGGTAGAGTAAGGGACTTTTAATCCATAGGTTGCGGGTTCGACTCCTGCCGCACTCACCAACAGTCATAAGGTGATAAAGATGGAAGTTCTAGTGGTCTGTTTAATGGTAATCGCATTATTTGATTTTCTTGCAGTAACGCTAGGGGAGGCATCAGACTTGGGGGGATAGTATTGGTTAGAATTTGGATGATGTTCGAAGATAATACTTTCGATACATTTGGTCCCATAGAGCGTTATTTGGCCGAATTAGTTATGCAGGATATTGCTGTTGGGAATCAAAATCCGTGGCAGATTACAGACAATCCTCCTTCGTATAAGCAAGTAGTTAGAGCAATAATAATTCCAGTTTAGGGCCACTAACTCAATGGTTAGAGTAGCAGACTCTTAATCTGAATGTTCTAGGTTCAAGTCCTAGGTGGCTCACCAATCGCGGTTTAGTGTAGTGGCAGCACAGTTGCCTGTGGAGCAGCGAGGAACGGATCATAACCGTAGTACCGCGACCAAGGAGCATTAGTATATCGGTAGTATACCTGACTGTCGATCAGAAGGGACGGGTTCGACCCCCGTATGTTCCGCCAATAGCCCTATCGATTAACGGTTTAGATCGCCGCGCTGATAACACGGAGAACATGGTTCGATTCCATGTAGGGCTACCACTCTCCATCGTCTAATGGCTTAGGACGACTGTTTCTCAGGCAGTAAATCGGAGTTCAATTCTCCGTGGAGGGACCACCTTGGCATATAGTTTAATGGTAGCACGACGGGTTCTGGCCCCGTAGGTCTAGGTTCGATTCCTAGTATGCCAGCCAAGAAGGAAATATGAAACTAATATTATTTGTGATACTTGTAGTATCAGGAAGTCTGTTATTATTCAAGTATAGTTGGGAATCTGTTTCAGGTTAGGATATATATGGTATGTACTAAATGTAAACAAGATAAAAGTGAAGATAAATTTAGTTTTAAGAATAAGTCTTTAGGTAAGTTTCAATCACATTGTAAAGATTGCCAGAATATAGCTATACGAAATCATTATAAGAATAATACAAAGTCTTATATAGATAAGGCTACTAAGCAAAAAGCCGCAACAAGAGAACTTATTAGAAATCTAAAAGAGGCTAGTCCATGCGCAGATTGTGGAAACTATTTTCCATACTATGTTATGGATTTTGATCATAGGGAAGATAAGCTCTTTGAAGTGTCTAGACTAGTTGCGCTAGGAATGCTTAAGAAATGTTTAATAGAAATAAAAAAATGTGATTTAGTGTGTTCTAATTGTCATAGAGTAAGAACACATAATCGCGCCTCTGTGGTGTAATGGATAGCACATTTGGCTTCGAACCAAAAGGCTTGCGAGTTCGACCCTTGCCAGAGGCGCCAATGGATCGGTTGGGCAAATTGGCTGGCCCGCCTGACTGTAGATCAGGTCTGAAAGGCATGTAGGTTCGAATCCTATCCGGTCCACCATTGGGGATGCGTGGACGAGTATTTGCGGCACTCATTAGGTTGATGCTTACAGAATATAAACATGGGGTTCGACTCCCCATCATCTCCACCATTGCGGGCGGTGGGTATGGTTATTCTATCTGTCTCATAAGCAGGATAACTGAGTTCGATTCTCAGGCCCGCAACCAAATCTTTTTAGGAAGTGATTTATTTGGAGTTAGTATTAGGTATTGGTGCTGTAGTAGCCATTATGATCTTTGGATTCGGATATGGATTAATATCACATACTAAATACTTTCCTTTAGCATTTTCTCTTTGGATAGTATTTATAATATCTCTTATAGGCACATTAATTTTATACACATTAGAAGTTATACACGAACTATTATATCCCCAACTGTGGCTAGGATTTCTCGCTCTAACGTTAATCTGGCTACTATTTGCTAACTTTGGTTCTTATATAATTAAGAGGGTAGGTAAAAATGCTAAGGCACAGCAGAGAGATGACAAGATTTCAAAGAAGTCGCATAATAAAGAAGAGGAAGAATAGCTGGATAGCAAGTTGGTACTGCGGACCAGATGTTCCCGATAATTGGTATGTCAAGCATCACTTTACTGATTGTAGCTGCATGGGGTGTAGCGGACCTAGTTATATTAGACCAAGATTTGATTGGCGACGAGCCTTAGATGATCAAGACTATGCTTATCTAGAGAGAAGGGTAATACAAAACGGCTGGTAAAACAAGCCCCGAGAAATCGGGGCTTTACTATTTGGAGTTAAAGATGGAAGACGAGAAAGAGATTCCTGAAGAATATAAGGGAAAAATTAAGCGGCTTAGAAATATCCCTAGATTTAAAGACTTTTCAGATTACGAATTATTACAGATAGTTTTGCGTAAAGAAAAAGTTAGAGAAGAGCAACAACTAATCGCTATGGCTGATGGTGTTGTTAAACCTGATAAAAGATTTGAGCAGAAATTATCCGGTCTACAGAAAGAGTATGGAGTTGATATGAATGACTCCAATGATGCAGAAGCGCTTAAGCAATTAGTACGTTATCTAATTCAACAAGAGGATACGGATTTAGAAATCAGGGCTGTTAAGGAAACCTTGAAGGCCGATCCACTCTCTCTGTCGAGAACAGTAAAGGCTTATGGGGATATCCAAAGAAGCCTTACAATGTCTATTAATGAATTACAGGATAGGTTGGGTATTACTAGAAAGGCTAGAAAGGAAAAGCAAGTAGATGATATTCCCCAGTATATTGACTCCATAAGAAGTAGGGCGCAAGAATTCTGGAATAGGTCAACTACACCAATAACATGTCCCGGTTGCTTAATAGAGCTAGCAAGATTTTGGAATAACTTTCCAGATATGGAGCATAGCATAGAAGCTAAATTTGTTTGTTGGAAATGTAGAGAACAGGTGCTATACGTCGAATGATAGAAGAGAAAGTATTTGAACAAGAGTGGGCATTGAGCCAAATTCTACAGCATCCAGTTCTATTTAGAGAGTTCATAAATCAAGGCGATCCTAACTGGAACGGATTAGAGATACATGAGAGAGCGTGGTCTACCTGTACGGGAAGTTATATATCAATGTGTTGTGGACGTTCAGTACACAAGACTACAACAATGATTGAAATGCTATATTACTGGATGATTAATAGGTTATTTATTCCCGGTGATCCGGGCTTGTTTGTTCTTGTTCCTAATAAAGCGCAGAAAGATTTAGCATTCTTTAGGATCAGGTCAGCATGTTTAACCCATTGGTTAATTAAACAGTATAATCCTTCGATGAATGTTACCGAGGGAAAGGTAGACTTTAGTAATGGTTTCCAATTATTAATGAGAATTGCTGGTGCGGCAGGATCGGAATCAAACGTTATCGGACTCCATACCTATAGGATATGGGTAGACGAGGCTCAGGACTTGCCTTGGAGAACGTGGCTATCCTTACAGAACTGCTTAAAGGTAGAGATTGAGAACTACCAGATGTTTACTTCCGGGGTTCCTAATGGGGAGCGCCGAGAGAATGTTCTATATATAACAGACCAGTTAGATGAGAAGTATATAAAATTTAGTACCCCTCAAACTATTATGAGTTGGTGGACACCTGAATTAGAATATACTAGAAGAAGGGAATACTTCGCAGTTCAAGAGGACTCCGAAGATTATAAGCATTACGTACTAGGTCAGCATGGAGTACCTACCTTCTCTGTATTTGATAGAACAAGATTCTTAACAGAGGAGTACGAAGTACAGTTAATTGTCTTAACGCAACACATGTTTGATGGGTGCAAACGAAGGGACTCTGATGGAGTCTCCCGTTATCATCTAGAGGAAATCCTTGCACCGCCTCCCGTAGAGACGTACAAGGGCGCTGCGCCAAGGCTAGGATGCGGATATGACGTAGGCTACTCACCTGATCCCGGTGTATTCTTTATCATGTATGAAGATTTACAGACGGGTAAATGGAGATGCCTTACCCGGATAGTAATGCAGCGTGTAGAGTATGCATTACAGAGGGAAGTTCTAACGTGGCTTGATAGAATATATAAATTTGATTTTATTGGTATTGATATGGGAGGGCCGGGAAAGGTTCAGTATCAAGACCTTGCTGGCGATCTAACGCAATATGAGAAATATAACTACATACAAAGACTTTATCCTGTAGAGTTCGGTTCGTTTATTACAGTTGCAGTAGACGAAGAGGGTAATGAGAAGAAAGAACAAATGAAGAAGCACTCAGTAGAGACACTATCTCGATGGGCGCAACAAGATAGAAGTTTTATCTTCTCCAAAGATGACGATAATTTAATGTCTGAATTAGAAAGAACTAAATTTCGTCGGACTATTACCGGAGAGCCGGTTTACTTTACAGATGACGATCACCAGATGGCGGCAATGATGTGCGCCATTATGGCATATGAAAACACCTATGGAGTTCCTGTAGTTAAACTAAAGGAAGAGATTCAAATTAAGTTGGTATCAGCAAAATGGTTGACGCCTAAAGGTGTAGGAGTGTATAACTAGTGAATGAAATTAAATTAGCTAAAGCATCAGTATATGATGGAGCGACTTCCCCGTTCGATGGAGCGGGGTCTTTCTATTTCCCGCAAGGGGGAGGGGGACTAGATGAGCAGTACCAGATAATGGGACTGTCACCAGAAAAGCTAATCATACCTAGAAACTATCACCAAGTTGTAAAGATGTGTTATGACTTCTACCAAAGAGGCGGGGTAGTTGGAACAGTAATCAATCGATTACAAGAGTTTACAATTACTGATATTAGAAACGGCCAGAAGAAAACTACGGACGAGGCTAATACTTTCTTTAGTATGATATTACATAGGAATCCCTCCAAACTAATGAGATTCCTAGGTAATGGAGTATTAGAATACTACCTATCTGGATTATTAATACCTAGGGTAGAATTTATAGAAGTACGTGGAAGAGATATTTCTAGCGATTTACGGCCCAATAAAGTATATAAGTGGCCAGTATTTGATTGGTATCCTCCTCTACTTACTCATATAGAGTGGGTAGGTTGGGGTAAGAGAAGATTTTACTTAAAGGTACCCTCTTCAGATATCAGATTAATTAGAAATAAATCAGGTAAGACCATAAAAGAGCAGCAATTAAAACTTAAACTTTATGAGACGAACTTCCCCCAATATGTAGAGGACATTAGAAATGGCGCTGATAAGATTGTCATTCCTGATCCCGATTATATTATGAGAAAAGAAACTTCATATAGTCCCTATCCAACCCCCTATCTTTATAACGTACTAGAGCCGCTAACATTCAAGCAGCAGTTACGACGGATGGACTTTGCTGTTGCATCCAGAGTAATCAATGCCATTCTTCTTGTTCAGGAAGGATCGGATAATTTTCCCCTTACAGAAGAGACAAGAGAAAATCTTGATGAGTTAAAGGCGCAGATTTTGGCGCGGGCTAATAATCCTAGACTAATGGAAAGGCTGTTCATACTATTCTCTAACCATACTACACAGTTACAATGGATAACTCCTGATGTAGCAGCGATGTTGGACCAAGATAAGTATCGACAGGTGAACGAGGAACTAGGAGAAGGATTAGGATTCTCTCAGGTATTGATCACAGGCTCCGCAAAGGCTGGTTCCGGGGGTAGCGCGGAAGTCTCTACTTGGGCTATCCAACCGATGATGGAGCAAGTAAGGACGGAATTAATTGACTGGGTATCTGTACAATATGAAAAGCTGGGAGAAATGAATGGATTTAGAAATATCCCTGTTCCTAACTTTAAGCCCCTAAAATTACAGGATGCTGTAAAGACTGCGGCAGTATTTGCACAAGCATTCAAGGAAGGAAACTTAAGTAGAACTACCAGAAATGATATGCTGGGTCTGGACTTTAATGCTGAAGTAGAGTTAATGAAAGACGAACTAGTAGTCATGAAAGGTATGCCCGCCTTCCCACCAATGCCGTACAGCCCGTTACCACCGGGCATGGGTGACAACGGTAGGCCGCAAGGTTCTCAGAATGTTCCTGTTAACAACCGTAATACGGGGGTTAAGCCAACGGGACAGCAGCCTTTATCTAGAGTGAAGGCTGAACTAATGGAAGATGAGGAAGTACTAAACCTAATAAATAGGATAGCCGAGTCTACAGGGATCGAGATTACGGAAGAGAAATTAGAACAAATTGGCGGAATATTAGAGTATTAATGAAAAGTTATAAAATAGTAGCAGTATTTTGGGAAGATCATATTCACATTGAACGTTCCCAAATGATACATAAACCTAGTGATGCGTTCGTAATGCCTACCTTATCGGTGGGCATTTTATATAAGGAGGACGATAAAGCGCTTATCCTTATGTCCGATATTGAACGATACGAGGATAGGGATGAGGCTAGTTATACAGTAATATTAAAGAGCACTATTATTAATAGAAAGATATTTGGTAGTTTAAAACTTAAGTCTTTACGCTAAGTGCGCCCACATTTACTAAATAATAAGAAATATTAATATAGGATTTATATACGGCCCTAGGAGGGGATGCCGCAATGGAAATAGTTGTTGCATTAATAGGAACCCTAGGGGCATTATTAATTGCCGCAATAGGATTATATGGGGCATCCAGATTGGGTATTGGGGTTAATCAAGCAAAACTTACCCAAACACTAACCGAAATTGTAGAGGCACAAGAAAAGAAAATGGCTCAAATGGAAGAATATATTTTAGAATTGGGCAAGATAAATGAATCTCTAAAAACTCGTATAGAGCAATTAGAGACATTAAAAATTGCACTAGAGGCATTGACTGTGGCTCAATCTGTAAAACTTAAAGAGCTAGGTAATTTGTCTTAGAGGTGACAATATGAAAAATTCGGCATTTAAAATTGTGTTATCTTCAATTGAAGTGCAGCCACAAAAGGATAATCCATTTCTTACTATTGCTAAGTTTATCTTTGCAGATGATAAAGGCAATGAGAATGGTATGGGAATAGAGTTTGAAGATTTTCCTGCTATTGCTGCTACTGCGATTAATATGCCCGTAAAGATGAAGTATCTTGGGGAAGGGATTGGGAATCACGCCGGGTCTGTCCCCATTGGGCACATAGTCGGAATGGAAATTGAAGATAATGTAGATATTAAAAGATTATTGGGTACAGCAGCACTTTATGCAGACGAATATCCAGATGAAATCAGTTACTTGGTAGACGCATTTCAGGCTGGCAACGCCCCCGGTATATCTTGGGAATTAGCGTAT
>Ga0315284_10011090_pt1 | contig 12855 bp, 10 predicted proteins | sample YL17G09_16_MG_FD_203696 | JGI IMG/M metagenome (GOLD analysis project Ga0315284, IMG submission 203696) | Sediment microbial communities from Yellowstone Lake, YNP, Wyoming, USA - YL17G09_16 | ecosystem: Environmental > Aquatic > Freshwater > Lake > Sediment | place: USA: Wyoming | collected... | reverse complement strand
TCAAAGGGAAACTCCTCCCCGTCAAAACCGATGCGCTTGAGTTCTGCACAGTTACGCTCACTCAAATCCTTCACCTTGACGACGGCATTCAACGTGTAATCGGCCGCCTTCAACACATCCTCGTTCCTGCAGACCTCAAGAGGGACGTTCCACTCCTTCTTGAACCTGCTCACGAACTCTTCGATTTCCTCGAACTCGTCCCCCTCGCCGATAATCATCGTCTTGGGCAGAGGGATTTTTCTCTCCTGGCAGACTTGCCGGATGATCCAGAGGCCCAGGCCGCTGTCCTTGCCGCCGGTCCAGGTAATAGCCAGTTCCTCGGCTTTGAACTGGTCAAAGGCCTTCCTTACGATGTCTTTGGAAATCTCCACCAACTTTGCACACTGTCTTTTTCTCTTCTCGCTAATCGGTTTGTCGATCGGCATTCCCAAACCTCCTCTATTCGGTGCAAACGTGTTTATTCTCTCTTCTGATATCTCCGGACCCTCGGCCGAAGCTTCTCTTTCATCGCTTCAGCGAGGGGAGAGGTTCCGATGATGTTTTGGAGTTCCTTGGGATCCCTCCCCAGGTCGTACAGTTCCCAGGAATCGTGGCGTTCCCGGTAGATGATCTTCAGATCTTGCTCCCGGTAGTAATGGACCTCCATCTCCTCACCCTTCACCTGGCTTCCGTGTTTGTCCATCGCTTCGCCATAGACACCTTTCGTAGGATAATCTTCCAAGGGAAGGAGGGAATATCCCTGGAAAGCAGGCACTGGGGCAAGACCGAAGAGATGGACAATGGTCGGGGCAATATCGATTGTGCTAACAAGGCTATCACAGATATGGCCCTTCTCTCGCCCGGGTTCGTAGATAATCAGCGGGACGTGGACGAGCTCGGAATGCATTTTCCCATCGTGAGAAAGCCCTCCATGTTCTCCGAACTCATCCCCGTGGTCAGTGGTCAGGATGATCCAGGTGTCCCTTAGAACTCCAAGGATGTTCAAAATCCCAAACAGATCCTTAACCCGGTCATCAACCTCCCGGACATGCGCAGAGTATAGGGTCCGAAGGAGAGTCACCTTTACTGGATCAGAGACATCCCGCTTGAGCAGGGTGTTCTTAAAAAGATCAAACATCTCGTCTTCGCTCAGTTGGATAGATGGGTCGACCATCTTGAGGTAGCCCCGGTCAGGCATATAAGGTTCGTGGACATCCATGTAATGGACCCAGAGGAAAAAAGGTCTCTGTCCACCACTGCCCGTGTGAGAGGACAGCCAAGCTTTTGCCTTGCGGTTGATTTTGTCTGCCTTGATATAGGGGACTTTCTTATCCACGTCGTCCTGCATGGAATCGTAGAAGATGTCCCATCCCCGATTCCACCCGAGATAATCACTCAAGTAAGGGTTAGAGTGAAATGCCGCTTTAGTTATTCCGGCCTCATTCAAAACTTCAGAAATTAACACTCTTTTTGAGGAAAGCCTCTTCTGCTTCCCATAATCTAGGTAGTAAGACGAGGTTAAAAGACCAGGGAAGGCAGCTTGGGTATAGGGGCCCGCCGAATGAGCACAGGTAAACCGGATACAATTATTTTGGATTGAATCGATGAAGGGCGTCAAGGATCCATCCCCATAACACCCCAACGCGTCCCTCCGCAAAGCGTCAATTGTTATGATCACCACATTATTCTTCAAACTTAGCTCCGAATATAAAGTTGAATCCCTCAGACTGTCTCACATGCCTCTGAGTGTTGAAAACATGAGATCATATCTATTTGGTCTTCTTAGAAAGTTTGAAATATTCTTGATATTGCCGCTCGACGAATTGTTCGTAAGTTTCAGGGCTCAGATATGCAACTGTTTGTTTTAGATTTTCAGCTTGTTGGACGAATGCCAGATCCTCTGAGGCCTTCTTTAGTGCTTCTGCCCAAAAATTGACTACCTCTTTAGATAGTCCTGGTGGGCCGGCGATTCCTTGATAGCCAGCGATATCAAGTGTCGCGTAACCTTGTTCCTCAGCTGTTTGTACCTCTGGCAATAATGGAAGCCGCTTGCTGCCTGCAACAGCAATAGCCCGGATTCTCTTACCTTGAACCATGCCTGTCGCCTGAGAATATTGCTGAGCAGCGAAATCAATATGGCCGCCAGCTAAAGCCGCAATCACCTCGGGTGCCCCCTGAAACATGACGACGTTTAGTTCTTCAACTGAGATATTGCCAGCATTGAAAAATTGTACTCCTACAGCATACCCACTCCCAGAAAGTCCAGAAGCACCAAACCGTAGTTTCTTAGGGTTTTTCTTTATAAACTCCGCTACTTCCCTGAGATTATTCCACGTCGAGTCAATCCGAGTTATGTAAATCATCGGCTCTGTAATTATACGCCCAATCCACGTTCTTTTGCGCCAATCAATCGGATACTTCCCTTCATAAAAGGCTATCATAGATCCCAACCCATGAGTGTCCATTAGGATCGTGTATCCATTTGGTTCAGCCATCAAGGCTGCCTGCAAACCAATGGTCCCAGCACCTCCAATCTTGTTGATAACGTTCAACTTCACCCCGAAGGCTTTTGAGAAATACGTCGATAGAAGCCTAGCCGCCAAATCTGAGCCTCCACCTGGATTATAGGGGACGATCAAGTCAATAGGCTTGTTTGGATATGCTTGCTGTCCAGAAACTTCATTACCGGCACAAACAAAGGTGAGAGAGACCACAAAAAACACCAAAAATAAGTTTTTCTTCATATTATTCTCCTTCCAATATTTTATTTGGAAACCCAAGTGCCTGTCAAACGGTGATTTTTGAAAATATTAGGGGATTGTTTTTTCTCATCCACCTCTCAACGTCCCTCAAAAAAAACTTCACCCGACCTTAAATGTGAGCGTAAGTAGAGTACTGCGGAAGTCGCAATTATACCGGCTAAAATAAATGCGATCGCAATGGGGCGGTTCAATAGAACCTCTAAAGAGCCCCCTCCCATTGATATCGTCTGCCGTAGTGAACGTTCAAATATATCTGTGAGTATTATACTGATAACTAGCGGTATTGTGGGGATTTTGAGCTTACCCATCAGCAATCCGAGGATACCAAACACCAAACATGTTGCGACATCAAAAAAACTATTTCTAACGCTATAGGTTCCCACAAAGCAGAAGAGCAGGATCATGGGTGCTATAAAACGATATGGGACATTGACAATTCTAGTCCATATCCCTACAAGCGGAAGGTTAAGAATTAAGAGCATCACATTTCCAATATACATACTTGCAATTACGGCCCAAACGAATAAAGGATTGGTTTCGAAAAGAAGCGGGCCAGGCTGCAAGCCGTAGATCATGAGTCCACTCAAAAGAACGGCCATGGCCGTGTGTGTTGGTAAGCCCAGGGTGAGCAGCGGGACCAGGCTCCCGCTGCACCAGGCATTATTTGCACCTTCGGGTGCAGCCACGCCCTCAATCGCGCCCTTCCCAAAATTATTTCGGTTTTTCGACACTCTCCTCTCAACTTCATAAGACAAAAAACCAACCATGCCTCCGGTGACTCCTGGAACGCAACCAACAAAGAACCCCAAGAAAGAAGATCGAACCATACTCCAGAAACACTGCTTGATTTCGCTTAGCTTTATCATCTTATGCCAGGGGGGAAGATGAACGTTCGAAATGAGTTTCGTCTCCGCCACAACGTCCTTAAAGACTTCGGTCATAGCAAATAGCCCCATAATTACGGCAACGAAATCCACCCCACCAGTAAGTACAGTACTCCCGAATGTAAAGCGGGTCGCCCCAACATATGAGTCAAGGCCAATTAGAGATACAAACATCCCTACAGCCGCTGACGCAAGACCTCTCAAGAGAGACCTCCCGGCCATGCTGACCACCATAGTAAAAGCAAAAAATACTAGGCCCAAAATCTCAGGAGGTCCCATTTTCAAAGCTAGGTTGACAACGAGCGGCGCAAAGAAACTGAGCCCCACCAGCGCTATTGTGCCTGCAATAAAGGATGAGATCGCGGCAATTGCCAAGGCGGACGCTGCTCGCCCTTGTTTGGTCATTTGATATCCGTCCACGCAGGTTATTACTGAAGAAATCTCTCCAGGTATGTTCATCAAGATGGAGGTAGTGGAGCCTCCATACATAGCACCATAGTACACTGCCGCAAGCATGATAATGGCCGGTGTCGGTGGCAAAATGCCAGTAATTGGAAGGAGCAATGCGATACCAGCCGTAGGTCCGATTCCTGGAAGGATACCTACGATAGTCCCGAGAATAGATCCAACAAGGGCAAAAAGTAAATTCTGCATGGAAAGGGCACTTGAAAATCCCTGAGCAAGGTAGGTTAAAGTGCTCATGATCGCTAAACCCTCATAAATCCGGTAGGAAGATACATACCAAGCAGATACCTAAATATGAAGTGGGCACAAGCTGCAACGGCACCCGTCCATACGATGGTGCTGAGCGGTCGGCTTCTGGAGATATACATCGCAACGATCGCTAAGAACAACCAGGTGCTAATCAAGAATCCTAACCAATTTATGATGACAATATACAGAGCAAAGGAACCTCCGATGAATAGGAGTCCAACAGCTTCCTTTCTGTTAACGCTTTCTACCCGTACCTGGTGCGGAGTAATGAAGAAGATTACTGAAAGCAAACCGAAAATACTCCCCACAATCAGCGGCATACTGCCAGTTCCCCCCCAACCGTTCCATACCCGATGGGTCTCCCAGAAACACAGAACCGACAGAAGAGCCATGAAGACTCCAATGATCCGATCCACAGGCTTCATATCAGGCCTCTTGTCAGTAACCGAGGTTGCCGAGTCGGTCTTGTATCGCTTTCTCCTCTTTTGAGGCATCTTCTTTGGTGCGCCGCGGATTGATCCCTTCACGGGATTTATCGACCCTGAAAGCACTCCCTTTTAAGCCTTCATAGTCAGGGCCGTAGCGGTAAGCACGAAAAAGCATGTTGTTGTTTCCATAAACAGATGAGAGGTGATAAGATGAATTAGTAAATTCCCAAACAATCTCTTTGGTTTCACTCCTCACTTCGAAAATCCGGCCCTTATCTCCCTCGCAAATTAAAATATTGCCGTTAGGCAATGGTTGAAAGCTCCCCTTGCAAGGAGCATAGAAATCGGTACTGTTAACTTCCTTAAACTCCCATTCGATATTGTTCGTTCGAGTATCAATCCGCAGGATTTCAGAATCACCTACTTCAGTCCCAGCAATATGGCCGCCACAGCCAAGGACCATCACATTTTCGTTGTCGATCCACGAGACGTCATGGGGGTGCGCAAGTTTTAAGAAGCCGCCCCATCTCCAGTCAATATCACCAGTCTCTTTACCGATGATGCCGATGCTGTTCATCTTCATAAAGCTAACTAAGATCTCGCCATTGTCATTAACACTGAAGGAGTTGGCATGTGTCCATTCATTGCGGAAGCATAACGGACAGATGATGTCAATGTCTGGATCCAAATGTTCGTAAGCCTCCCACTCCCATATGACCTCGCCAACAGGGTTAATTTCACGGATCGCATCGCTCCACATAATCCCCTCCCTTTCAGTGCCAGGGAGGCCACCTCTTACCCTCATCGCTATATCCTTAGGCGTTGGAACCCATCGGAGCAAGAGGGTATTTCCATTTGGCATACGGCATAAATCGTGGTGCATGTAAAGATCTTCATACTGCCATACAATATGACCATTCCAATCCAACTCATAAATTCTGCCTGCAGCACCATCAAAATCTGCCAGCGGGCCCTGAGGAACCCATGCAGCACAGAGGAGATTGCCGTTCGGGAGGAGTACCCCATGGGTTCCCAGGGGTTGGGGCATTCTCCAGCGATGCACGGATCGACCTGTCATATCTATTAGATGTAATTCTGTTCCTCCTAATGAAGCAAGGAGTGTATAACCTCTGTAGGTTTTCCCCCCACGGTCAAATACATGGGGACGTATCTCTTCTTGTTTAAGGTTTATCATGGTTAACACCTCCGCTATATATTTCTACACGTCAGTTCTCAAAAGCCTCTGGTCCATACAGTCGGTTCACCCAAGCTATTTTTTCCGGGTTAAGCTCCTTCCCTTTGAGCCCCGGGTAATCTGGTAAATAACGATAGGCGCGAAATATTGCATTCGAGTATTTCCAAGTTATAGTGGGATGTTTAGTCACCCTAGATATTTGACCAGGATGGGGGGCATAAAAAGGATTGATAAACTCCCAGACGATCTCGCCCTCTTTGGTAATTTCAAAAATTCGGCCCTTCATCCCTTCGCTTATGAGGGTATTGCCATTGGGTAAACGCTGACAGCCAGACATGAGGGAAGAATAAAAACTTTGTGGCGGGTTCGCCTTGTACTCCCACTCAACCTTATTTGTGGCCGGATTGACTTCCAATACCCGAGAGTAGGTTATGAGTGAACCGTTTTGTCGATGGGCGCCGTTATCAAAAAGCAGGATGTTCCCATTGTCAAGCAGCGTTGGATTATGGGGATGGGATATTTCACCCGGACCCCATTGCCATTTAATTTTTCCCGTTGCCTTATCGATCATGCAGATAGTGTCTATATTCCGGAAACTCGTTAGAATATTGCCATCAGGGAGAACTTCACACGAGTTCAAGTGGGTGTAGTCGCCGCGGTATTCTAAGGGGCACAATACATGAACTTCAGGATCAAGGTGGTCAGCCATATCCCACTCCCAGACCACCTTGCCCTCACGAGTAACCTCATGGAAGCCCTCGGTCCAGATCATCCCTCTATCTTCGGTTCCTGGCATGCCTCCTTTTAACCGAGAGGAAAGCTCGTCAGATACTTTCGTTTGGATAGGGATCATCGTATTTCCGTTCTCCATCCGATAACCGGTATGACTCTCATATTTATCCACGTATTTCCATACTTGGTTCCCTTCCCAATCCACCTCTATTAACCCTCCACTCAAGCCCCAACCCGTTCTGGGAGCAGACATGTCGCTTGCTGCAGGCAATGGCGTTGACGTATTACAGAGGAGATGACCATTAGGGAGAAGTAGGCCATGACAACGCGGGGTGCTTGGCATCACCCACCGATGCACATAATTCCCTTTCATGTCCATTAGCCACAAATTGTTTGATGTATATGTTGTAAATAGGGTATAGCCATCACATGCTTTCTGGGCCTTGTAAACCGTGACACGGTGCTTTTCCCACGAGACTGCCATTAGAATCCTTCCTCCTTTCTTCATCATTGCCGCTTACGGATTTCTCCTCTTCAAGGAGAAAGAAGCGTGGACAATTGACAAATATCTGAAACATTTTCTAGATCATCAATCTTTTTCTTCAACTTTTCTCCGTGTTCTTTTCCTATAATCGGTTCAACCATTTGGTGAAACTTTTCTTCCAACTCCTTCTTGGTTAGCCTCTCGCGAGTGAGCGCAACGAAATGTTCATATTCAGTTCCATTTTTCATACGAACCCGTACTAAAGAGGGCCTTCCTTGTGGGAAGGATGGTTTCAAATGCTCATCACTGACCACTCGGATGATGGAGGCTGCTTTTAAAATTTGAGGATCTATCGCAGCTTCTGTAGCTATTGCCTCTATAAGCAGTTTTCTCTTAAGTAGCCACATCCCGAGGCAATAAGGTATACTGAAGATACAAGCAAGTGTATTGACAGGATTTTGTTCACTCAAATGAGAGGCGACCGGGTAGGTTCTGACTTCTACCCCTTCGATGTCTTCTAAAATAATTGGGCGGCTTGCTAATATATTCTCCAAAGCTTCAATGCTTGAGTGTATGTGGGCGCAGGCTGGATAGGCTTTAAAATAATTGCTGAGAATTTCATAAGTCGACCCTAAATTATCAGTGGGTATCTCCGGGTTTGGGTGGTGAGAGGATAATGGAATAAAATGTCCTTCCAAACAGCAAGGTGGACCACTTAAACCAGCCTGAGTTGCCATGGCAGCAATTATTGCATGGCTTGCTCCAAGGCTAGGGACTAAGTGATGAATAGTTGCACCAGAGGTGGTTGCCTTACTCCAGGTAGAAAGGGTCAAGGTTGAAATTGAATTAATAAGATCTGCAAATTGTTTTTCCGTAAAGCATAGGATTTTCCCGACACTAACCGCTGCACCAATTGTCGCCCAAGTACCATGCGAGTGGATTTGTGGATTCATCGGATACACAGAAAAAGCGATTCTTACGGCAACTTCATAACCCGTTACAATGGCTACAATTAAATCCTTCCCGGAGACCCCCTTGTCTTCGCCCATAGCAAAAGCGGCTGGTACAATGTGAATTCCGGGATGGCCCCTGGCGATCCTATGACCCTCATCATATTGAGTTATGGTCGGAAGCGATGCATTAAGAAGAGCTGCGATAGAAGGAGTAGCCTTAAATGGGCTTCCAAAGACTGTTGAGTTTCCAGAATCTCTGCTAACAAGAGCTTTCCTCAAGTTAGAGAGGCTGGGGGCAGTGGTTGCTCTCAACATAATCCCAATAGTATCTAGAATAATCTCTTTGGTCCGGTCAATCACTTCCTTTGGTAATACGTCTAAGCATTGCTTGGTGGCAAATTGGGCAAACCGAGCCTCTGCTGAATTTTCAATGCTCATTCTCATTGTATAATCTCCTTTCCCAAATTGCCTCCTAATCTTGGAATAAATTATCCATCTTTTATTTCTTTAATCCTAGTAAATCAAGCTCCCCGCCCAAAGGACATGGCTTCCGGAGATTCAATAAGAGTCCTTTTACCTTTTATTTCATCTCTAACCGACGTGTTGAGACTTTCCTCCTGAAAACTAAAGGACTTGTCAAAAGAAATATTGCTAATAAAATAAATCCACATGAGATAGGTCTGGAAAAGAAAATGCTTAAACTTCCACCTGACATCAACAAAGATTTCCGCAGGGACTTCTCAAACATTCTTCCCAGGACCAACGCTAATATAAAAGGAGCAGCTTCATATTGTGTCTTCCTTGTCAAATATCCAATAACTCCAAAAATTATCATAACATAGATATCTATAGTGCTGGAGTTAACACTATACACTCCGATGAGGCAAAGTAAGAGAATTAAAGGAAAAAGAATACGATAAGGAATACGTAAAAGCTGAACCCATATGCCGACGAGGGGAAGATTTAAGACGAGTAGCATTACATTTCCTATATACATACTTGCGATCAGACCCCAGAAAATATCAGGGTGTTCCTGGATGATCAGTGGACTAGGAGTAATTCCATGGATCATAAATGCTCCAAGAAGGAGGGCCATTACGGGATTTGATGGAATTCCGAGGGTCAATAGTGGGATGAAGGAACCTCCAGTGGCGGAATTATTGGCCGATTCCGGGCATGCAACACCTTCGATCATTCCAGTTCCGAATTTCTCGGGGTATTTAGATATTTTTCTTTCAATTGCATAAGATACAAATGAGCTAAGGGCAGCACCTCCCCCTGGAAGGATGCCCAAGAAAAATCCGGTTATCGTTCCACGGAGGCTTGAAGGAAGGAACCTTCGCCAATCTTCATTAGTTGGAAATAGATCTTTTATCTTACCTTTAACGATCTCAATACGTTCACTACCCATCTTCTCTAAGTTCATAAGGACTTCAGAAACCCCAAAAAGTCCCATGACGGTCGGGACAAGGTCCACACCGTCCCACAATTCGACAACTGAGCCTGCGAACCTGTTCTCACCACTCACAGAGTCCAAACCAATTGTAGATATGAAGAGTCCGAATGTGGCCATGATCAAAGATTTAGGCATCGAGGAGCTCGCCAGGTAGGTTAATATCACAAACCCTGCTGTCATTAACGCAGTGTACTCAGGCGGGCCGAAAGCGAGAGCAACTGTAGCAAGCGGGGGTGCAATTAGCATTAAACCCACTACACTTATAGTCCCGGCAATAAAAGACCCAATTGCACAGACAGCAAGAGCAGGTCCTGCTCTTCCCTGCCTTGCCATCTGATACCCATCTAAGCAAGTTACAACGGAAGCGCTTTCCCCAGGGATATTTATTAAAACAGAGGTAGTTGAGCCTCCATACATTGCACCATAATAGATACCTGAAAGCATAATGATTGCCCCAACAGGAGATAGGTGGTAACTAACAGGAAGGAGAAGGCCAATGGCTGCAGGTGGGCCTAGACCGGGCAGAACTCCAACCAGGGTTCCAATAAGGCACCCAATAAATGATAGAAAAAGGTTCTCTGGTCGAAATACCACCTGAAATCCAAATAGAATATTCAGGAAGATATCCAATATCTAGCCCTCCTTCTTAAATACCGAGCCACCCCCTTGGAAGTGAGATTTTTAATAAAATACTAAAAATATAATAACAAATGCCCGTCGTGATTAATGATTCAAGAATTCCAATAAAATAAGACGCCCTTGCGATCTGTTTGAAAATAAATAACATCACAATAAAGGTTGTTATAATAAAACCTAAACGTTCAAGAACTAAAGCATAAACAATCAGGATACCAATAGTATATAATATTTTAATTAATGATTTTATTATAAAAAAGCTTTCTCCCGAAACCTCTTTCGTTTTTACTTTTGATTGAAAAAATACAATGATAGATAAAATAGAAATAACTATGCCACAAAATAGGGGTAAGACCCCTCCCCCGGGTTGTCTTAATGTCCCGATCTTCAATGTTATAGAAGACCAAAAAATAATACCTAACCCTACTAGAAACCAAATCAGGCTAGTTATGGAATCATAGCGATTCATAAAACATACCAGGAAACCCCAGGCTTTTAAGCCTGGGGACGAATGGCATCCTTTCGAAGCTTAGCCAGGTGGGACCTGGCTAAGCGGAGTCTTTTCCGGCATACCTGGCTTGGTCGAAGTCATGCCAGGTATGCCAGCAATCCTGAAACCCCGAGCTTCAGCTCGGGGAGTGGTTCATTTTTGGGGTCCTTGCTTTTTAAGTCCTAATTTTTCAATCATATCGCCAATGCCCTTAAATCCTTTTTCTGCGGTTTCTTTAAACTCCTCACTATTCCGGAACCAAACATCTAAAGAAAGTCTTTGTGCTGCTTCCCTAAACTCGGTACTGTTTAAAGCAGTTTTGAAAGCACTCTCAAGTATTTTGAGAATATCCTCTGAGAGACCTTTGGGGGCTCCAATTCCAATTAAACTAGCAGCAGGCATAGGATAATTAAACCCCAACTCATTTAAAACAGGGATGTCAGGGAAATCGGCAAGGCGTTTTTCAGAGAAAAAGGCAATTGGGCGAACCTTACCTGCACGTGCTTGAGGAACCCATGCTACTGCCATTGTGGCAACATTGGTATGACCCCCTAAAAGAGAGGGTAGTATTTCGCCGTCCCCGTCTAAAGGAATCAGCGTCCAAGTAATACCCCGTTCTTTTGCAATAGCCTCCATATAGATATGCCCGTATCCATTAAAATTCGCCCCATATTGAATCTTTCCCGGATTCTTCTTGGCATAGTCAAGAATATCCTCAAAAGTTTTCCATGGGGCATCTGCGCGAACCTGAATTCCTAAAGGCTGATTCACCCACCCTGCAATGTATGAAATATCTCTCAATGGGTGGTACGGCGTTTCTTGAAAATAAGGAGCAAAGATGATGGAAGAGGGGGATATCGTCACTAAGGTATATCCATCCGGCTTACGTTTGGTCGCCAGAGATGTCCCCACAGTCCCTCCAGCACCAGGTTTATTAACTACTAACACTGGCTTTCCTAAAATCTCCGACAGCTTTGGTGCCAAGACTCGTGACATAATATCTACCCCTCCTCCTGCAGCAAAGGGGACAATAATTTCAATCTCTTTGGTTGGAAAGGCTTCAGAAGCAACCGAAGATAATCCAAAAATAAATACAAAAATCATAGCCAATATTGCTAACTTCTTAGACATAAATTTTACCTCCTTTCATATTGATCTCAATTTAACTCTTTCGCTACGATTCTACAAAAAACTCGTTAATATCCTCTTACGAAAATAGTTTGTTCAGTAACCCAGCTTACCCAATCTATCCACCTCCAAGAGATATTCATAGGCTGACCGCACCATCTCTTTACGGATCTTCTCTGCTAACTCTTCATCTCTCTTCTCTAATACATCTATGAATTTCCTATGGACCTCTATAGAATGATTGACCCTTCCAGGATTATTGAAATAAAATACTCTAAACATGTTAGTTAAATCATACAAACTCTGAATGATACGGATTAATTTTGGATTTTTTGCTGTATTGTAAATCAAATTATAAAATTTTCTCATTGCCTCTGGATAATGATGAAAGTCTTTCTCAAGATCTTTTTTCTCAAAATCATCAAGAATCGCTCTAAGCTTTTTGATGATTTTATCGTTAATATTTGATACAGCTAACCGAATGCAAAGCCCTTCCAACGTTTCTCTTATTACCATAATTTCAAAAATGTCTTTTTTAAATAGCTTAATTTTGAAAGCCCCCCGGTTTGGTATAATCTTTACAATGCCATCATGGGCTAGTTTTGATAAGGCCTCTCTAACCGGGGTCTTACTCACTCCTAAATTTCTTGATAGAGCATCCTCGTCTATCTTGGCCCCAGGTAAAATAGCACTACTCACAATAAAATCTCTTACCTTTTCATAGACTTTTTGTCTTAAATTTCGATTATTTACAATTTTCTTAAGCATAATTATAATTATAATTACATATTTCTTTATATTTTGTCAAGAAAAAAATTTTTCTTTTCTTGACAAAGGAAGAAAGTAAAGTTATGTTTTTTTATAAACCGTAGGGGGGTATAGTATGGAGACGGAACGACAAAAAAAGGATGTACTGCTGAGATTGAAGAGGATCGAAGGCCAACTCCGTGGGCTTCAAAGGATGGTGGAAAATGAGGTACCCTGTGAAGATATCCTGACGCAGGTATCAGCTGC
>Ga0315284_10011089_pt1 | contig 12856 bp, 15 predicted proteins | sample YL17G09_16_MG_FD_203696 | JGI IMG/M metagenome (GOLD analysis project Ga0315284, IMG submission 203696) | Sediment microbial communities from Yellowstone Lake, YNP, Wyoming, USA - YL17G09_16 | ecosystem: Environmental > Aquatic > Freshwater > Lake > Sediment | place: USA: Wyoming | collected... | reverse complement strand
GCCGGCCTACGCGGATTACATGGAACGCGGACAAGATAGTCATGCCCGACATTCCCGGATCCCCCGCCGCCGGCGCAACCATTACCTGTACGGGCCTCGACGGGGCAGGCATCAGGGGGCAAGTCAGGGTGTTGCCGGGTGGTACGCAACTCCGGCCAGATCTGGCCCTGATAGATGACCCCCAGACGGACGACTCGGCCAAGTCGGCGTTTCAGACCTCGGAGCGCGTGAAACTATTGGCCCCGGGCGGTGCGGTGATGGAGATGAAGCCGCCGGGTCAACGGATATCCGGCCTGATGGCCCTGACCGTTATTTGCGAGAACGACATGGCCGATCAGGTGCTCAAGATGGCGCCCTGGAACGCGGTGAGGCAGCCGATGCTGGCCGTGTTCCCGGTCCATAGGGCGGCATCGCCGGCGGACGTACCGCATGGCGATTGGTGGGACACCTACAGCCAGCTATGGAGCGACAAGCGGACAGATGATGCGCACAAACTGTACGGGGAGCACAGGTGTAAAACAGAGTGCATAGAGAGGCTCGACCAGAGGAGGGAGTGCGGGGCCTGCGAACGTCGCGCGCAGTGCATGGATGCCGATGCGGTCGTGAGTTGGCGGTTCAGGAAGTACCCGGACGAGGCGTCCGCAGTCGAGCACGCAATGGCGCGTTGGATCGAGAACCCGACGGCGTTCGCGGCGGAGATGCAGCAGGCGCCGTTGTCGACCATCCAGTGGGGAGCACGCATAACGCCGGCTCAGGTATGTGCCCGCACGAGCGGGCTGGCCCCTGGCCGTGTGCCGCCCGAATGCGACGTTGTCACCGCGGCGATAGATATCCATGACGAGATCCTGTACTGGGTGGTTGCGGCATGGGCAAGGCGGGACTTTACCGGGGCCGTGATTTCCTACGGGACCTTTCCCGACCAGCCGGCGCGATGGTTCAGGCAGGCGGCTCCACCGAGTCCCATGAGCCGCAAGTACCCGGGTGTAGGTAAGGAAGGCGTAATACTGGCCGGCCTCGAGGCGCTGACGACTCTGCTTTTGAGGCAGGAGTGGGCGAAAGTATTGAGCGGGGCATCGACCGTGATGGGTATTGAGAAACTACTCATCGATGCGGCCTATAAGCCGACGGTCGTGGCCCAACTCAGGCGACAACTGAGGTCGCCCATTATCCAGGCATCTCGGGGCATGGGCATCCTCGCTTCTGGCAAGCCGGTCAGCGAGTACCAGCGGCGCCCGGGCTGGACCATCGGCGAGGACTGGTTTGTGCCCAACGTCAAGGGCACCAAGGAATATCCGCACGTGCGGATAGATACCAATGCGTGGAAGACGAAGGTCCATAATGCGCTGGCTACGGCGCCAGGCGACCCAGGGGCCCTGATGCTCTACGGCACGCCCGCTGCCTCATCCGACCATGAACAGTTCGCGGAGCACATAGCGGGTTCGGAGTTTTTTGTCGAGACCACCGGCCGCGGGCGCGTCGTCAATGTATGGAAACCACGGCCGCACGCCCCCGACAACCATTGGCTGGACGTATTGGTCGCCAGCGCGGTGGCGGCCTCAATGTTGGGCTGCAAACTGGCCGCCGAGGCGGCATCGGAGAGCGAACGGGGCAGCGGCGTGGAACGCAAACGATATACACACGCGGATCTGAATCGACAGCGGGGCTGATATGAAGTCAGAAAGTCTACCGAGGAGGGATGTGTGGCGACAACGGGGAAAGTGAAGGGGAAGGGCAACCCTTCGGCAGGCTCAGGCCCTCGCGCGAAACGTGCTCGGGAAGGCAGGCCGGCGCCGGAGACGGAGGCCCTCAATATCGCAGGGCCAGGTTCGGTTGTGACTGAGAAGCCGGTAAAGCGGCATCCTAAAGCACCAGCCACTATCGGCGGACTGCCCGAAAACCTACAGCCTACAGCCCCCAGCCCACAGACTATACTTGCCGTGCCGGCTGCGACGGCCGTGATTGGCGCATTCGAGGCCGGGTCCAAGGTGGTGCGAGCCCCATCCGCGCCTCCGCGGTCAAGCTTGACCGTGGCGCCGACGGGACCTGAATGCGCTGCCTGCGGGTGCCGGCACTTTGAGAAAGAGATGGTGGGCGCTCGACCGAGGCTCGTCTGCCGGCACTGCGGCCGGTCGCGGCCATTGGCGGCCGTGGCCCCGCCCGAGGGGGCGCGAGGGCTTACCTGCGGCCGGTGCGGGGGCACGGAGTTCGAAGTAGAGAATACCGACCAGATCCCCATAGCTAACGGCGGCGGTGTACGCCGCTACCGACGGTGCCGGTGCTGTGGACAGATCAAGACGACGATGGAAAGGTAGATGGCGGAAATCAGAAATCAGAAAGCGGAAATATGAGAAAGGGAGTCCCGAGTAAAACCAGAACGTGGCCCGCACCGCGGGCAGAAGGAGGGAGTTGATGCCAAGGGTAATTGTGATAATCGAGGCAAAGGACACACCGGGAACAAGAGAGTGGTGTGGCGAGGCGGCGTTTGCGCTAAAGCAGGCGGCTGACATGGTGGCGGACTACGACCCGAATATTCCGGGATGGTACTGCCAGCGCGCATTACACGATGCGGCGGGCAAGATTATCGGGTACGTGAAGACAGAGATCGAGCAGGCGCCGGCACCTACGCCCGCGAACGGACCGCGCTGCCGAATATGCAACGCTCAGATGTGCGCGAATGGGGATCGCCCCCATCCATTGATGCCAGATTTATGCCCACGGTGCGAAGAACTACATTTCCGTGCCATGTTGGCAGCCCTTCCAGAAGCGTTCCAGTTACGCTGCTGTAGCCATCAATCTGTCGCAACGATAGCACATGAAATGGCCGATGCAATTATGGCAACATACGCCTACGACCTGGCCAAGCCAAACAAGGAGGAGGATTGAGGCATGAATCCGCAGGCCGTGCGTTGCGTCCCGACAACGTCGGGGATGACGTGTACGTGCGGACGGGAGATCGAGGAACGTGTCAACGGGAAACCCGTTAAATGTAGGTGTGGTATGAAGTGGACAATCATTTATGAGAGGAGTGGGAGCCATGAAAAAGAGGGGTAAGCGCAACTGGTTCAAGTGCGTGTGCGGCCACCGGATACCCGAGACAGGCGAGGAGGGGCCCTTTGAGTGTCCAACCTGCGGCAAGGCATGGATGCGACAGGCCAGAAAGGGAACCGACGGTCGCAGATTGAGAGGGGATCTGATCTCCTCGGCTGTGGAGGAGAGGACCCTGATACCGGCCGCTACGGGGATAGTGCGTACAGTCTCTGTTCGCACATCGCGCGGCAATATGACCAAGGCGCTGTATGCCGATGGACATGAACGCCTTACAGTCAGCCGCCGCCGTGGGTAAAACCCAGGACTCACTGGCTCAGGCATTAGGACCGCATCTCTGCCGGCATTGTGGAAAGCCCTGTGTCCGGCTACGGCTGACAATCATTGCCCGCCTGAGCCATAATGGCCGCGAACGGAAGGCGGTCAAGGGGGTAGACGCCTGCATAGCCGATATCGTGAGGGCCTTGAACGCCGGAGGCGTCAAGACGACGAGTTGTTGTTGCGGCCACGGAAATGCCGGGTCGATAATGCTTGCGGATGGCCGCGAACTGCTTATAAAGAGGGCTAAGGAGTCCTCAAGAAAGGGGAAAGACTTATGAAGATGGATGAGAGAATCTATCCCGCGACATTCAGGGCGCGGATTAGAGGCGGCAAGCCGCTCGTGATTAAAGGCTCACTCATATCCGACAAAGGCTCGTGGCCGGATCAACTGAGGTTCGAGCTCCCGGAGATGATAGTTATATGCGGGAAGGAACAGACCACGGGTCGCCGGCCCGTTGAGATCAGCGATACGATGCGCATCAGGGCCCGGTTTAATAAGTCCCTTCTTCAGCGGGTCAAGAGATGGATGTTTAGCAAACCCGACGGCCCCCGCGCCGCTACCCTGTCCAGTGATGGTCCCGGAGGTGGGACATATGTGCGCACCGGCGTGGCTCGCCCGATAAGCATCATGTGTAACACGGATACCGAGATGGCTGAGTATTTATTCCATTGGGTTAATGCCCGCACGGAACTTAAGACGGACAAATGACGGGCGCGAACTGCTTATAGTCCGTTCACCACAGAGGTACAGAACATCCACGGGCGAACACAAGCCCTCCGTAGGCGGGTAAAGTTCTCGCCCCTACGAAATGAGACCCGGTCAATCTTGACCGTGAGGCTACTCTGGCGGGATACGATCCCGCCCTACACTACTGATGTCTGATTTGAAACAGGCATTGCCTTGGGCGCGACAGGTGAACAGTTGAGCAGGGGTTGACCGCGTAGCGGTCAAGACGCGGTCAATGCGCAAACCGCGCCAGAATTACTACCGGTAGTAACATTTACACAAAAGTTACTCACGTCGGCTTATTGCCCTTGCACCCACTATATATTGGGGTAGGGTAATGAAATATGAAATCAGAAATCAGAAAGCCGAAGGCCCTGAGCGAAGCCGAAGGGGATCGAACCATGTAGGTACGTAAGTTTTCGCTCGGCGCCTGATCAGTGCCGGGCATAGATAAACCAAAAGAAACGGCCGTGTGGCGCCACACCCACGCGGCCGTTTTTCTTTTGGCCGGCGAACGACAGGCGAGGGAGCGATGAGCGACGACATCACGGATGCGATTGAAGAGAACGCGGTATCGCCCGCCTCGGTAACTTCGGACGGCGTAACGGTCACGATGCCTCGACTCGCCGACCAGATCGCCGCGGATAAGTACGTCAAATCGGCCACGGCCCGGACGAGTCCCGTTGGGGCATTAAGGCGCGTACAAATCGTTCCACCTGGGGCATAACCAATGACGGCAAAGAAACAGGCGCATTCGGGCACTAAGCCGCGAACTCACGCCGCTTCGAAGCCCCGCGCAGTTCGCGCGCGCGAAACTAAGGCGCCGGCGACCAGATATGCCGTAGTCCCGACTCGCACAGGAATGCCGGTGCGGGGGCGTTTTGACGTCACGGTCTCGTCGGCGGAAAACCGGCTGCACTGGGCCAACGCGGACTATCTGAGCGCCGATGCCGCCGCATCGCCCGCGGTCAGGCGGAAACTGCGGGCCTATGCCCGCTACGAGGGCGCCAATAACACCTATTGCCGTGGCGTCATCGAAACATTGGCCAATGACACCATTGGCCGGGGTCCCCGGCTCCAGATGCTTACCGATAACGAGGGCTTCAACGAACGCTGCGAAGCCGAGTTTGCCAAGTGGGACATTGCCGTCGAATTCCCGGACACGTTGCGGACGATGCGGAAGGCCCGGGCCCAGGACGGCGAAGCCTTCGCGCTCATGGTGAGTAACCCGGAAATCGATGCCTCGGTGAAGCTCGCGTTAAGGCTGGCCGAGGCCGACCGGTTCACGTCGCCGGACTTCCCGCTTCAGCCATCGGAGGAGGCGGTCGACGGGATACGGTTCGACTCGTTCGGCAATCCGGCAGTCTACTACATGCTCAGAACGCATCCCGGCGGCGACTACGCGCTACCTGGGGCTGAATACGACAAACTGGCGGCACGCTATGTCATCCACTGGTTCAGGCGTGATAGGCCGGAGCAACGGCGCGGGATTCCAGACATCATGGCCGCATTGCCCCTTTTCGCCCTCCTTCGGCGCTATGGGCTGGCCGTCATTACCGCCGCCGAGGCCGCGGCCAATATCTCGCTCGTGATGAAGACGACGATGCCGAGCGCCGGAGCGGCGGCGCAGGTCGATCCGTGGGAGGAGATGGCGCTGGTCCGGGACACGGCCTTATTTGCGCCGGAGGGATGGGAACCGTCCCAGATGAAGGCGGAGCAACCCTCGACGACCTACGACATGGGCAAGCGCGAATTTTTGAAAGAAATCGGCCGTTGCCTCAATATGCCGTACTGCGTCGTGGCCGGCGATTCCTCGGACTACAACTATGCCAGTGGCAGGCTCGACTGGCAGACATATCTACGCTCCATCGCGGTAGATCAGGCATCTCTCGAACGGGTATGCCTGAATCGGGTATTGGCGGAGTGGGCGCGCGAGGCCGCATACGTTTACGACTGGTGGGTGCCGGGCATCGAACTCAAGCACCAGTGGTTCTGGGACGGCCGCGAGCACGTGGATCCGCTCAAGGAGGCGAACGCTCAGGACATCGGGTTGGGCAACGGGACCCGGACATTGGCCGGCGAAGCCGCAAAACTCGGCCACGACTGGCAAGAGGACGCCAAGCAGCGGGCAAAGGAATTCGGCATAACCCTCAAAGAATACCAGGCAATCCTGTTGGAGAAATTCAGGGCGGGCGGGGCATCAACTAACCATGCCCAAGATGCGGACACGGATGAAGAAGAACCGCTCTCCAAATCCAAAACCAGGTCGGGGGGTAACGGCAACGGCAAACGGACGGAGGGGCGCAATCGCGTCGCCGAGATATGAAGACTTTGGACCACAAACACATGGCGCCGGTCAGGGCCGCGGCGGCCCCGACAGTCGGTGAGTTCTTTATCGCGGCCGAAGCAAAGATAGTGGCTGTCGAAGCCGCGGCGGGCAAGACTCCAGAGAGGCCGTCGATAGCGATTCACGCCTACAGCGGAGGGATGTTGCGCGTCAGCGGCTATTATGCGCCCGTAGTCGTCGACTGCGAAGGACTCCACGCGACCAAGGTAGCGATTCTCAAAAACCACGACACCACCCTCATCGTCGGCCAGGGCGAGGCCACGATCACGGCCACCGACGTCGACATAGCCGGCATCATCACCGGCGACATCACGGATAAATCCACGGCCGCCGGCGACGTCGTGCTGCAATCCAGGAACGGCTTTGTCTGGCAGGCATCCATTGGCGTATCCCCGGAGCGCGTTGAGTGGGTTGAGCAGGACGCGACGGCCAAGGCGAACCGGAGGCAATGGAAGGGACCCCTCTACATCATCCGGGCCGGTCGGCTCGGTGAGACATCGTTGTTAGCGGTCGGAGCGGACGAGACCGCATCGGCCAAAATTGCGGCGCACGCCGCGCACTCATGGAAGGGAGAAATAGACATGAACTTCGACGACTATGTGAGATCGTTCGGCTTCGACCCCGCGACGATCACCGAGGATCAGCGGGTGAAGTGCCGGGCACGGTACGACTCGGAACAGGCGCTCAAGGCATCGGCCGCCGCCGCGAAAACGACCGGGGTCCAAGACCCTCCGGCGAAGAAACCGGAACCCGTCGCGGCCGAGGCGCAGGGCTCGATTGAGCAGCTCGTCGCGGACGAGGAGGCGGACCGCGAGCGCCGGGCCGGCATCACGAGACTGGCCGCCACGGCCATCAAGGTCGAGGGATCGAACCTTGCCGGGATCAAGGACGTCGCGGCCAAGGCGATTGCCGGCAATCTGTCGGTACGCGACGCCGAACTGGCGATGATGCGCGTCGCGCGCATCCAGGGCCCGAGCATCATCACGCGCGGCGACGAGCCGGCATCGGCGAAGGTCCTCATGGCGTCGCTCCTGATGTCCTGCGGCATGAGCGACGAGAAACTCGCCAAGGACAAGGATTTCGGGGTCGGCGCGGAGAGCGACAAGTTAATCTCGGCCGCCTGGCCTCGTCGGCACATCACGCTTCAGCAGGTCATGGCCGCGGCCCTCGAGGCGGACGGCGTCCATGCCCCGCATGGCGGGCAGGCGCTCTTCGACGCGGTCGTGGGCCACGCCGTCAGGGCGGGATTTTCGACTATCGACCTGACGGGCCTCATCGGCACGTCGGGGAACAAGCTGCTCATGGATTCGTTCACGACCGTCGATGCGGTCTACCCGTTCGTCGCGCAGCAGGTAGACGTGAACAACTTCCTGACCTACACCGCGTACCGCCTCAACCAGACCGGAGCGTTCGCGGTCCTGTCGCCGGAAGGCAATCTCTCGCACGGCGTCCTCACGGAATCCGCGTACACCAACAAACTCAACACCTCCGGCATGGTGATCGTGCTGCCGAGACAGGCCATCGTCAACGACGACCAGAACGCCTTCCAGCAGCTCTTCAGGATCCTGGGCCGCGACGCGGCTCTCGCCGTCGAAGACGCGCTCATGCTCAAGATCATGGAAACCTCGGACGTCTTCTACACCGCGGGCCAACTCAACCGCATCACGTCGAACGCCTTCAGCGAAGCGGGCCTCGCCGCGGCGGAAGCGGCTCTGGCGGGGATGAAGGACGCCAAGGGCGCGCCGATCTATGCCCGCGGCAAGTACGTCCTCGTACCCCCGGGCCTCGACTACCTCGCCCGGAAGATCTACACGTCAGCGTCCGTCCAGGTCGTCACGTCGGCCTCGACCGGGCAGGGCGAAGCGAACGTGTTCGCCGGCAAGTACCAGCCGAAGTCAAGCCCCTACCTGGCGATCACGACCAGGGCGGGCGGCCACGCGACGCACTGGTATTTCATCGCCGACCCCGACGTGCTGCCGGCCTTCCAGGTGGCATACCTGCAGGGACGCCGTCAGCCCACGGTCGAGACGGCGGACGCTGAGTTCAAGAGTCCCGGGATGCAGTGGCGCTGTTATTTCGACTTCGGAGTCGCCCAGGTCGACTACAGGGGCGCGATCAAGAGCTCCGTGTAGCGCAACGGATGAACGGGGCGCCCTGAGCGCAGTCGAAAGGGCGCCCCTTGATGCTGCCTGAAGATGAGTGTGACAAGGGATATACAAACTGAAACTGTCCCGCGCAACGGCGCGGCACAAAGGACCTGTCGGCGCACACAGTGCGCGGAGGAGTGATATGGAAGCGACTCGGGTAATGGAAGGTGACATGGTCAACTATACGTCGGCAACCGCCGTAGCGGCCGGCACGGTTGTGGTGCAGGGATCCATGATAGGCATCGCAACGGCGGACATCCCGGCGGACGTCCAGCGCGCGTTGGCGACCTCGGGCGTGTTCGAGTTCGTCAAGATTACCGGCGACTCCGGCCTCACGGTAGGCGCTATCGCCTACTGGGACGACTCGGGCAAGGTGGCGACGTCGACGGTAGGCTCCAACGTCTACCTGGGCAAGGTCGTCATCGGGACGACAACGGAAGTGCTGGTCAAGGTCGCCATCGGCGGCATGGCCAACGCGGCGGGCGCGGTTGGGTTCGGGGTAATGCCCTCGGCCACCATCGCCGCGTCCGGCACCGGCTCCGGCGACTCGGTAATCACTACCGGGTTTACGCTCGTCAGCGCGGCCAACGGCACCAAGGCCGTGACGTTGCCGGCGGCGGCGGCGGGCAAGGTATGCGTCATCAAGAACAACGCGGCGGCCAACCTGTTAGTCTTCCCGAACAGCAGCGACAAGATCAACGGCGGCACCGCGACGACGGGATCGCTCACGATGGCCCAGTACACCGCCGCCGAATTTTACGCCTACGACGCGGTCGACTGGTACTCGCTCTGCCTCGTCCCGTCCTGACGCATAACATGCGGTGCCCATTTATGGGCTGGATGGGCCGATGGCGGTCGTTACGGATGAGTGTGACAAGGGATATGCAAACTGAAACTGTCCCGCGCCAAACTGGCGCGGCACAAAGGACCTGTCGGCGCACACAGTGCGCGGAGGAGTGATATGGAAGCGACGAGGGTAATGGAAGCCGACATGGTGGAGTACACGCCGGTCGGCGCCGTGGCGGCCGGCACGGTTGTGGTGCAGGGCCTGATGATCGGCATCGCAACGGCGGACATCCCGGCGGGCGTCCAGGGCGCATTGGCGACCAGTGGCGTGTTCGAGTTCGTCAAGATTACCGGCAACTCCGGCCTCACGGTAGGCGCTATCGCCTACTGGGACGACTCGGCCAAGGTGGCGACGTCGACGGTAGGCGCGAACGTCTACCTGGGCAAGGTCGTCATCGGGACGACCACGGAAGTGCTGGTCAAGGTAGCCATCGGAGGCATGGCGAACGCATCCGGGAACCTCGGATGGGGCAACGTGCCCGCGGCCGCCGTGACGGCGTCGGGCACTGCGTCAGGCGACTCGCCCGTCGCGGTCGGGTTCACGCTCGTCTCGGGCGCGGACGCGACCAAGGCGGTCACATTGCCGATAGCGGGCGCCGGCAAGATATGCGTTATCAAGAACGCGGACGCCGCGATTCTGAAAGTGTTCCCGGCGACGGGAGACAAGATCAACGGCGGCACGGCCACGACGGGATACCTCGCGGTGGCGGCCTCGACCATAGCAAAGTTCGTAGCCTACGACGCGACGGACTGGTATTCGCTGTGCCTGGTCCCGTCCTGACGTAATTCACGGAAGCCGGTCCCGGATCTGAATCGGGACCGGTTCTTTCCGTTGCGGAACCGGCGCTGATTGATGGGCGTGTGTGTGTGTTGGAAATCAAGGGCCTTACGTTGAAGGGGACGACACGTGAGAGGCAGAGGGCGACAGATGAGCGACGGGCGCGACGGGCGAAACGGGCATGACGGGCACGACGGGGCCCCAGGCGTACCGGGAGAAAGTGCCGTTGCCCTACGGATCAGCAAGACGCCCATGTACGTGTCTATTGCCTCCGTTGTCGCCATTCTCGGCCTGATGGGAATCTCGACGGGAACCTGGCGGGTAATGTCCGACACCGTGATCGCCCACGAGGTCCGAATCGAGCGGATAGATAAGGACATCGCCGGCTGTCAGGCCACGGATAAAGAGGTCGCCGGGAAAGTGGAAGAACTGACAAAGCAGTTGACGCGCCTGAATACACTCCTCGACCAGATGGAGAGGAACGACATCAGGCGCGCGAAAGCAGGGCAGTGAGGGGAAGCATCCCCCGCCCTTCTGGATGGCGTCCCGATGGGACGCGGTTGGCCCAGTATGGGACAGTGATGCCGGAATGATGAACGGCACTTAGGACTCAGGACTCGCGCCATGACGGACATGCTGACAACCGGGATTACATGGCTTGACACCAAACGCAAAGCGTTCATGGGGAAGGCGGCTGTCTATCGGAGATCCGGTACGGACATCGCGGTCGCGGTGACGATGGCCGCTACCGCATACGAGTCGGCGGACGAGTCGATTACCGTCACCGCCAACATGCAGGATTTCATTATCTCGGTTGCGGACCTGGCGACACTGACGCCTGTTACGCCTACGGCCGGAGATCTCATCATCGTCGGGGCCCACACCTATGAGGCGATGAATCTGGGCGCCGAGAACTGCTGGCGATGGACGGACGGAAGCCACATAGCGTTTCGCATTCATGCGAAACAGGTCAGTGATGAGTGATGAAAGATGAGAGATGAAAGATGAGAGATGAAAGAAGGAAAAGGCAGACAAACTGAAAGAGGTCGCGGCCGGAGAGCCGCGCGGGGAAATGGCAGCGCATACTATGCGCGCCGGAAAGGATGAGTGAAATATGGTACCGACGGCGATTAGCGCGAGTCAGAAACTACTTGTGACCGGGGAAATCGGAGTCGACGCGAATCTGTACACCGACAAGTCGGTGAGTTATGGGCCCGCCGGCACTGCAATGACAACGCTTACGGGCCTTACCCAGGCGGCGCACTTTATGAAGGCGTTGTCGGGCGGCGTGGGCACTATCGACATGGAGGCCCTTCCGAACGTCAACGGCGGGGCGGTGGTCGTCGGGACGGGGCTGCGGGTCAAGTGGGCGTACTTCGCAAACCCGTCCACCAATGCCAACCCGATCACGATCTCGTTTGGCGCGGCCAATCCCTACGTCGGCTTCGGGGCCGCATTCAATATCACCCTTGCCCCCGGCGCAAAGTTCGGGCCGATCTTCACCAACGACGCCGGCAGCGACATTTCGGGCACATGCTCCGATCTCGATCTTGCCGGCACGGGCGTCCAGGCGCTGGAGTGCGAGTTCGTTCTCGGGTAGCCGGATAGTGGTCCTGAGTCTTGGGACCCTCCATAGGCGGGCAAGCCTGAGTTTTACCCGCCGTGGCGGGCCTGAGATATAAACTGGCAATGGCCCGGGCCAACAGGTCATCTCCGGGGTTATGGAGATGACGGCCCGGCTGGAGAACGGAGGCGGACACTGCCCGCAAAGAGTAATCTGGTGGCGCTTTGTGACGCCGTAGTCGATGCGGTGAATACCGCATACGCCGTGGCCGCTCCCGGCGATTGGCCGTGCTCATTCAATGCCCGGCGCGCGTTCGCGCAAGTAGCGGATCTCGACGACATCAAAGCCGCGGATGATCCGCTGGTACTCATTATCCCGCACACGGATAGGGAGGAAGGGCCGCTGGACTGGAGCGGCGAGTACGAGGTCATGTGCGTCATCTATGCCAGGGCGGGCATCCCCGGCAGCGATGCGGCCGAGGCCGCGTGCGCTAAGTTTATGGCCCTTCGGGACATACTCAGGGATAGCCTCCGGCGGGTTCAGTTATCAGTGACCGGCATAAGAACGTTCCAGGCCATACTGAGCGCCGTCAATGTGACGGACACACTGCCGGCTTACGGCATGGACAGTCTCTTGCAGAAGCATTGCTTCTGCGGGAGCCAAGTATTGGTGTTCATGGTGAACGCATGACGCCAAATATGAAATCAGAAATCGGAAATATGAAAGCTGGAAGAGAACCAAGCAAACAGCTAACCCGACCTATCGGGATTGGCGGTTCACTCAGGACTCAGGACTCAGGTCTCAGGACTGTGGCCGGAGGCCACCAATGAGCCTGCAGGCATTGGCACTTGGTTCGCGGATGACCATTGAGGTAGTGCTTGCCCATGAACTGGGCGAGCGGTTTCTGGAATTACCGAAAGCGATGGAACGCACGATCGCCCGCAATGCCTTGCGGGAAGGCGTCCAGCCAATGCTGCCGGCCATCAAAGCAGGCATCCATAGCAGGACGGGCCTCCTTGCCCGGTCCACGCGGATACGGCTTGGTCGCAAAGATAGGCCCGACAGATATGCGGTCATCATC
>Ga0315284_10011086_pt1 | contig 12856 bp, 7 predicted proteins | sample YL17G09_16_MG_FD_203696 | JGI IMG/M metagenome (GOLD analysis project Ga0315284, IMG submission 203696) | Sediment microbial communities from Yellowstone Lake, YNP, Wyoming, USA - YL17G09_16 | ecosystem: Environmental > Aquatic > Freshwater > Lake > Sediment | place: USA: Wyoming | collected... | reverse complement strand
GCGACGCCAGGTTCTGCCGCCTGTGCTACAATCCGCCACAATAGATGTATCTGTGGATACTCCAGGCCAGGGTCATCGAATGTGGACCTCTTGACGAGAGATTCTTATCTGCATTATACCCGAAATGGAGAAAAAAGACAATCGGCGTCCAGAGATAAGGCTTACCGGCAGCGAACCTATCCGCCAGATGGCGTTCCTGGCAGAGTAGGTCGCGGCGTGTCCGTGGGGGGTGGGATCGGCGTATTCGTGGGGGGTGGGATCGGCGTATTCGTGGGGGGTGGGATCGGCGTAGGCGTGTTCGGCCGGCGCGATGTCGGCGTCGGAGTGTTCGTCGGCGGTAGCGGCGGCGGCGTCAGGGTGGAGCGCCGGGTCGGCGTGGCGGGCGGCGTGGCTGTCTCCGGCGGGGCGGGCGGCGTCATGAAGGGGTAGAAACGCACGTCATCCGGTGTCGGCGTGGGCTGTCGCCCGGCGGGTCTCGGGGTAGGAGTGGCGGTGGGTGTGACAGTCGGGGAAGGCGAGGCCGTCGGAGTATGTGTGGCTGTGGCGAAGGTTGTGGACGTCGGCGTGGCAGTGGAAATGCCACCTCCACTGGCCCTGCTCGCCAGCAACGAGATGACTGTGACGAGTGAGATGAAGCCGATAGACGACAAGACGATCCCCAGCCGGCGGTCAATGCGCAGCCTGAGCGCATCCAACCACGACAGGACAGGCCGCGACGTCGTTGGTTCCGCCAGCATGGTGGTGTTCATGCCAGAGGGTGCGGCACCTTCTAGCTTGACCATGGTGGCCAAAGGTTCGCCGAACATGGCCTGGTACATCTCGGCGACATTTTGGAAGCGGTGAGACGGTTGTAGTGCCAGGGCTTTGGTGAGCACCTGGTCGGTCACCGTGCTGAGGTCGGGCCTCTGTTGCCGTGCCGGTATCAGGCACTCTGGGTCTACGACGCGCTCGGATACGGTCGGCGGCGGCGTCCCGACCAGGGCATGATACAGCGTTGCACCCAGGGAGTAGATGTCGGTGCGCTCGTCAGTGAATCCCCTCTTGGTATCGTACTGCTCTGGTGGGGCATACTCTGGGGTACCCAGGCCGCGCATCACTGTCCGTGTGCGGGGGTCGTTGGGGTCCACCAGTTTCGCCAGCCCGAAATCCACCAGCACCGCCTGGCTCTGCCAGGTGACGATCACGTTCTGTGGTTTGACGTCGCGGTGGATCACGCCTTCTGCGTGGCAATGGGCGAGCGCTTCCATCAGTTGCCGGGCCCAGCTCAGGACCTCCTTTTCGGGCAATGCCCCTTCCTGGGCGACCACCTCGTCCAGCCGCCGGCCGTAGACAAAGTCCATCACCAGGTAGGCATTACCGTCCTCTTCGAAGTGGTCACTGACGCGGGGCAGGTTGGGGTGGCGCAGCCCGGCCAGCAATTGCGCTTCCTGTTGGAACTGCTCGCGCAGCTCAGGGAGTGCACTTCCCATGGTGCCCGGGTAAGGCACCATCTCCTTGAGTGCGCAGCGGACCTTCAGGACGATATCCATGGCCTCGTAGACAGCGCCCATACCACCCTGGCTCAGCAGGTTGATGACGCGGTAGCGACCGTGGACCATCTGGCTTGGGACGAGAGGCATTGCAACTCTACCTTCTGAGAATCTATCTCCACAGGGTGCCGTACCGGCAGGACTTGCGCTCCTCAAAACCTGTGATATAATGGTATCGTCATCAGCGGGCGTGGTTCAGTTGGTAGAACGTCTCCTTGCCAAGGAGAAGGTCACGGGTTCGAATCCCGTCGCCCGCTCTTGTTTATTTATCCTCTACGGACGAGAAGTCGTCGTACCTCCATGTCCTGACCGCCGAACTGATACTTGTAGCGCTCTGAGCCTTGCATAAAGTCGAACACCTCACGGCCCTGTTCGATGGCGTGGCGAATGCAGTAGGCCATGAGAATGATGCCCGCACCGACTTGCGGGAACGTCCGCCAATCGAGCCCCGAGTTATAGACCAACACCCGGTTGTTATAGACGAAATTGAAATAGGCTGCCGCCTTCTGTTGCCCAATCTCGAGGAACGCCAGTTGTAGCCACCCGGCTTCATAGGCCTCGCGTGCCAGGTGGCGGAAGAAATTGCGCATGTGAGGGGTGAGGAAGGCCGCTTTGTCCGGCGTGCTGGCGGCCATCAGGTTCAGGAATTCTTCGAACTCGGCCTCCAGGTCATGCTGCCGGCCAACGATGTACCAGTTCAGCGCTGGAAGACTGGCGGCACGGCGCAGTTTGCGTCTGAGCTCGTGCCGCTCTTTTCCGTCCAGCATCTGTAGATATTCTTCCCACGTTCCGGGCAACCTCACCACTGGGCAGACGTCATCTTTGACCGTGGAGATCGCCCACCCTCGCGCTTCGGCCAACCCAGGCAACAGCCTCAGTGTGGGCGAATCCTGGTGGATGTTGCACAGGTCGAGCATGTCCCACGCGGGTGCACGAGGACTGGCCAGAAAGTCTACCAACGCGGCGTACACTTCCTCCTCCCGCTCCCGGGCCACGACGAAATCGAGATAATCGGCAACTTCCACGCAGCCGATGAACGTCACCGCGCGTTGCCCCTGTGGCTCCGTTTTCACGAGCAGGGGGGCGATACCGACCAGTTCCCCATCGTCGCGCAAGCCCAGAATCAGGATCTCCCCTCCGCCCAGGTGTTGCCACCAGGTGCGCTGGTACTCGAGGGTGAGGAAGATGGTATCGGCAGCAGAATGGTGCAGCAGGTCGTTCCACTCTGCTGCCAGAACCTCGAAACCGCTGGGGTCGTGGTAAGAATTTATCTCTAGCGCCATCTTGACTCTCCACGTACATGATAGCATGGCCGTGCAGGTCTGACAAGTAGGCAAGTTTGTGGGTTGTGGGGGGCGCTCAAGAAAGGGGGGCCGATCAGCGGCGGGTGCGGAGGCCCAGCAGGCCCTCGATGCCGTACAGTACTCCGCCGGCGAGGCCGGTGATCAGGGCGATGCCGCCGATCGCCATGCCCAGCGCGGCGGCGGTGTTCGCGCCTGCCCCCGCCGGCGCAAAAATGGCAGTGCTCACTGCCTCACGCACCCCCCACCCGCCGATGGAGGGGATCAGCCCTGAGACGGAGAGGAGCGGCGTGGCGGCGAAAAAGTAGCCCAGGCTGATGCCGGCTCCCAGGGCCTGGCCGCACAACCAGTGGATGAGAATGTTGATGACGTTGAAGATGATGGAGACACCAAAGGCCATCAGCACTGCCCGCCAGCCGCAACCGGTGACGGCGGCGTAGACTCTGGCCAGCGGGCCCTCGCCCGCCAGGGAGATGGCGGCTGGCAGCCGTCCGGTGAGCCGTCGCAGCAGCCGGCCCTCCAGGACCAGCGCCCCTACGATCAGCCCTCCTCCCGCCACCGCCAGCAGCAACCAGACCAGCCAGGGTTCCATGTGGCTCACCTGGAACGGCAGTACTGCCAGCCCCATCACGAACAGCATCAACAAGCCCGTGATGCGATCGAGCAGGACGGTCCCGACGGCAGCCGAGGGAGCCGTGTCCTGGGCCAGTTCCAGCGCCCGGATCACGTCGCCACCGAACTGGCTGGGGAGAAAACTGCTGAAGAACTGCCCGACAAAGTACAGGCGCAGCAGGCGACCAAAGGGTATATCCAGGGCGAGGCTGCGCAGCAGGACGAACCAGCGGCAGGCGCGGACCACCAGGCTGAGCACGAAGAGTACGAGCGCAGCCAGCAGGTAGCGCAGGTCGGCCTGAGCCAATATGGCCAGGGTCTTACCCAGGCCGATCTTCCAGAACAGAAAGGCCAACGCTCCAATACTGATCAGTATGCGCACGCCGTTCATCCAGCGTCTCTTCATCCGTCACCTCTAGGTTCGATGCGCAGCGAACCCAACACGATGCGATCTTCAGCAGGACAGGGCAGACACAATGGCTACGCAGACCATCGGTAAGGTAACTGCCGTCATCTTCCAGGCGAATGCACACTCATTCATCGCTCACTACCCGGATTTTACTCAACAACAGCCGCTTGTCCAGCCAGTGACCATCCTCTGCAATGACCGGCAGGCGGCCCTGGCCTGGAACGTACATCCCTACCTCGATGTCGTAAAAGTCCGGGGGGGTCGTCAGCCCTATGGTCAGGTCGCGGACGTCCTCGACGATCTGTCCTGGTTCCCATTGGCTGGTGGGCGCGCTGCCACCGGCAGGATAACTGTCGCTGTTGGCCCAGACCTGGTTTTCGACGCCGAGGACGTGGGCGAAGATTCTATAATCTGTCTCCATGGGGACCAGTGCCCGCCAATAGAGCCTCAGGCGGACCGTCTCGCCAGGCTGCACCACGCGTCGGTCGAGCGTGTAGCCGGCCAGTACTGCCTGGTCGCCAAAGTTGGCTTCCAGCGGATTGGGAATCTCACCGGGCCGGGGCCGGATCTCGACGTGCTCCAGGCGCAACGCGTCGCGCCCATCGGCCGTGGCGAGGCGCGGGCCATCGGGCAGGTAGATGCCCACCTGGACGTATCCCGCATCTGGCGCGTAGGCTGTCTCCGGAACGTGCACGCGGTAGGTATCGGCAAAGACGACGCCAGGCTGCCAGGCGTTGGTGGGGTATCGCCCCAGGCCAGGGTACGTATCCCGTTGGGCGACCATCGTGCCCACGTCGCTCAGCAGGTGGACGAAGATGGCATAGTTCTGCTGTGTGCGCGCCAACGTCTCCCAGTACAGCGTGACGTCCACCGTGTCCCCGGGTTCGATGCTGGCCGGCGTAACCTGGTACCCCCGCAGCCGCGCCACGTCGCCGAGCCTGACGTCGGTGGGGTGCGGTACGGCAGCCAGTTCCGCCTCGGTCAGTGGCCGGGGGCGGGCGAAGGCCGGGGCGAGTACGCCGACCAGGGCACAGGTGGCCAGTGCCGCCATCCCAACTACGAGACCCGTGCTCGCCGTCCACGCCAGGCGGCGGGGGAGGAGCCGGCTCAGTCCCAGTGTTAGCACGAGGGCGAACGCGGGCAGGCCGGGGAACAGGAAGCGTCCCATCGCGCCGGCCGGTTGGATCATGATGTAGTAGAAAACGATGGCTGTGAAGGTGAGAGAGGTAGCCCCCAACAGAAGCAGGATGGCCACGGGGAGCGGGCCACGCCGGGGAAGCACGTAGCCGGCCAAGGCCAGGGCGCAAAAGGCCAGTAGCCCCTGGTAGATGGGCAGAGGCAGGGGAATCTGCCCGTAGCCGAAGCGCCCCCACAGGCTGCTCCAAAGGTAGGGTAGGCTCTGCCAGATCGCCCACCAATTGCCAGCCGCCGGCCGGCCGGCCCAGAGTTCGTTCAGTTTGTTCATCCCCGTGGGGTCGCCGTAGAGCGCATAGTTGCGCCAGAACCACCAGCCGGCGATGAGGGCCGCCAGGCCGGGGACGATGACGCCGCCGCGGACGAGAGTGCGCCAGTCGCGGGTCCGCCACGCGGCCAGGACGTAGGCCAGGGCGATGATGCCTCCCAAGGCCAGCAGGTTGAATTTGGTGAGGAGAGCCAGACCGTAGATGATGCCAATTTGTACGTCGCTGCGGGGGCGCGGGCCGTCCTGGACCAGCCGGACGCACAGCAACAACACTGCCGCGCCGCACAGCGCCGCCGGGATGTCGTTGTTGACCGCGCCGCTCAGGTAAACGAACTGCGGGTTGAACGCGACCAGCGCGGTCCCGCCCAGGGCCAGCACGGGTTGCTCCGGCAAGATCCGGCGTCCAATGCAGTACGTCAGCCAGACAGTGCCGGCGCCCATGAGGACGGTCATCCAACGCACGACGTAGGCGGCCAGCGCGACGCCGTGGAAGGGGAAGCGCTCGTCGTCGCCGTGCAGGTACTGGTTCTTGTTGTCGTCGCCGGCCTCCCAGTAGCGGTAGGCCCAGTAGGGGTTGATCGGTGGCTCGTAGTAGACGTCCTGTGCCACGGGGATCCACCCGCTGGCCAACGCACCCAGGGCATAGTACAGTGGCGGGTGATGGCTTTGGATGCGGGGAGGGTCAGCCTCCTGCATGGGCAGGCTGTGATAGACAATCAGGTATCGCACGTAGCGGAAGTGCCGGATTTCGTCGGTCGGCTCGTAGAGCGGGGAGGCCAGGCTATAGGCGACGGCCAGCGCCAGGTAGGCCAGCAGGATGAGGATGGCAACCATCCTATAGCAGAAAGGCCAGTGGCAGCGTAGTCGCGTCACGGCGCGGCCTCCTCGTGAGGCAACTCAATCTCCACCCATTCCCCCTGCGACGAGCCGTTCGCATCCAGCACCGGCACGTTCTGGAGGGCCGGATAGGCATACATGCCGACGCGCATGCGGTAGCGTAAGCCGTTGCCTGAGGGAGCATCCGCCGGGACTGCAAGGTCAAACCAATTGAGGACCGTGTCCCCGGATCGCCAGTAGGCGGGGAGGAGGCTTGGCCCATCTTGCTGGCTGTACAGTTGGCCTCGTTCGTCCAGCAGGTGGTTGAACCAGTGGTAATAGACGTCTTCGGTAGGGGTGCGGGTGGCCTGCCAGACCAACGCCCAGTGAATCGTCCCGCCAGGGCGAAGGTCGCCGGTCAGGCTGTAGCCGATCAGGTGCGCGCCGTTCGCCCAGGTATAGGGGCCATCCGGCAATGGCTGGAAGTCGGGGATGGGGAAGTGGCCGCCGGGCCAGCGGTAGAAGCGGTACGAGCGGGCAGCCTCGCGCAGCGAGATGCGCGCCTCGACCACTTCGGGGACGGCGCTGGCGAGCAGGGCCTCGCCGGGTGTCATGTCGAAGGTCGCCCAATAGACGGCCGGGTGGGCCGGAATGACCAGCGCCGTCCGAACGTCTACCGACCGGTGGGGCGCACCATACAGCAGTATGTCGGCCACGTTCGGCATCTCGTACATGCGGGGCTCGTCCCCTGCGGAGAGGAGGATTACCTCCGTGCTGCCGATCTCCTGGCCCAGGCGCGTGGCTGTCTGCACGGCCTTGATCTCATAATGGATGGGTGTGCCGTACCCCTGGCGCGTGTCGTGGGTGGTCACGAAGCGCAGGAGCGCAGTGACCTCGTAGGTCTGCAGGGCAGCGAGGACGACCAGCATGGCTGCGAGTACTCCCTGGCCGATGCGCCCGATCCGGCGCGGCAAGCGTTGGCTGAGACTTGGGGGGTCTTTTGAGACTTCTGAAACCTGGCCCATCCAACGCCCGACCTGGGCGACCAACCATCCGGCGAGGATGAACTGGGCCGGCAGGGTGGTGGTGAAGTAGTGGGGTGCGGGCGGCACGATGCCCCGGGTCAAGAACAGGGCCGGCATCGCCAGCCAGGTGGTGGCCATCAGCGCGGCAGCAGTCTCGTCGTCGAACCCCTTGCGGGCCCGGCGGATGGCCCGCCCCAGGGCAAGCACCCCCCCGGCAACCGCCAGTACCCCCACGGCAGTGAAGAGCCAGCGCACGTTGGGAGTCGCGGCCACGAACTGGGGGTAGCGATCCGGCCCGGTCAGCCAACCCAGGTCCTGGCCGGTGGTGATGATCCAGGTGCCGTACAGTGCATCGGCGCTCGTCGTCGCCGGCCTGCGCATCATCTCGGCGACGTGCTGGACGTTCCGCCAGCCGTGCCGGGCGTCGAAGGTGAGATAAGGGACGAACGTGAGCGCGGCCAACACCCCCCCGAGCGGTACGAGCCGCCAGTCCAGTCGCTTGCGAAAAATCAGCGCCCACACGATGGTCAGCAGGACGAAGGGCAGGGTGGAAAAGTGGAACTGGATCAGGATCGCCAACGCCAGGCAGTGTGCCAGCAGCGCCCAACGGCGGCCGCGCACGAACGCCAGCCAACCGGTCACCACGTAGGGCAACACGATGGGAGGGAGCAGTGTGGTGTGCCAGATTTTGCGCGAGTAGATCACGGCCCACGGCGCGACGGCGAACAACAAAGTTGCTACCAGGGCTGCCGTGCGGCCGAACCAGTGGCGGGCCAGGAAGTAACCGCCGATCACCACGAACAGGTTGACGGCGGCGACGAAGCCGGTAGCAAGGACAGGGCTGGTGGAGAGCGCATAGGGAATCGCCAGCAGCCAGATGACGCCGGGAAAGGTGTCCAGGCCGGTGGACGAGATCGGCCCAATCGGCAGGATCTTGCCTTGCCGGGCCACGTTCAGCGCCCACTTGGAGATCTCCGCCTGGTCCCACAGGAATTCCGCCTGGTCCAGGCGGTGGAATCGTAGCCAGGCGGCCAGGAACAGCACGGCGCACAGCAGGATCGGTTCGAGTTTGGAAGGAGAGAGCCGCTTTGTGCTCAACGTACTTTTACCTCCGGCAGCCATACCCGGTCACTGGTTCCATCCGGCGCCTGCATCGGCCAGCGCACCAGCGTGTCCGGCGAGTAGATGCCCAATTGGAGACGGTACAGGCCGGGCGCTGTGCCAACTGGAACCGGGATCCGCACGTGCTGGACGATGACGTCGCCGATCTCCAGGCCGCGGACTGCCGTCCCCCACCCATCGTACTGGGAGCAGGGCTGCCCATCCGGGTTGAGCATGTGTACGAAACTCGCCACGGGCGGCCTCATGTCCCCGCTGACCTGCCACAGCAGCGTGAGTGATACCTCTCCGCCCGCGGATACCGGGCCTGGCTCCAGGCGGTAGCCAAGCAAGCGCAGGCGGCCGTCGAACTCGACCGGTGGGGTCAAGGGGTTGCCCTCCGGTGTCCACAGCGGCGATGCGGCCGACCACTGCTCCAGCAGGGGCTGAATCACGGACCGCGCGTCCAAATCCAGCGTCTCCCAAGGGATTGCGGATTGCGGATTGCGGATTGCGGACAGCAGCGCATCCCGCAAATCGGGCGCGTAGGCCAGGGGTTCGGTCACCCGGTAGCGGGCCGGACCGGACATGGCGAAGATGAACCAGTCACTATCGGCGATCCACTTGACGATCAACTGTTGGCCCTCGCGCCAGCCCAGTTCCTCGGCCGGTACATCGGCGACGCGCTCGCCCTGGACCAGCGCCCGGACGACGGGGGTGGCCGACGGGTAGTAGACCCGGTACAGGTTGATCGAGTAGCCGGCGCGGGCTTCAGGGGGGTGTGAGCGGAAGTAAGCGTATAGGTCGGGATGAGTGAGCACCAGGCCCTGCCTCAGGCTGGTGCGGCTGATGGCGTACCAGCCCGGATCGGGGGTGTACGGATTGAAGGCCATAGGCTCGGGGCCGCCCACAAAGTGCAAGAACCCAGGCGCTGGCCAGTAGCGGATGCCATAGAGGTCTGGGATCGCAGAGCCAAAGTAGCCCAGGTGAACGAAGGGAAGGGCGCGTTCCTGCATGAGGGCCTGGAGCGCCGTCAAATCCTGGCCCCAGTCGAGGTTGGCGTCCACGAGATAACGATCCGCGCCCGCTGCGCCCCCGGCCAGGCTGTTGAAGAACGAAAGGTGATGGGGATAGATCGCCACGGCGTCCAGCGCCAGCCAGAGGACAAGCGCGACCACACCCACCAGCAGGAAGGCGTCCCGGCGGCGCCGGAGGGGCCAGGAAATGCCCGCGGCCGCCTGCCCGGCCAGCCCACACGCGAACGGCAAGAGTGGCAGCAAGAAGCGGTGCCCGAGTTGCAGCGCGCTGGCCTCAGCCGCCACCGCAAAGATGGCCATGGGCAGCAGAAATGGACCCAGGACCCTTAGTGCACGCCGTCGGGCGAGCACGAGTAGACCCAGACCCGAAAGGAGCAGCACGGGCCAGGGGGTTTTGAGAAGCAGCGCCAGTGGATAATAGAACCACACGCCGTGGGGCCACACGCGCCCGAGAGCATACGCCGGCTGGCCGTTGATGAGGCGGTCGCCTTGAAACGAGATGCCCTTCCAGAAGGCTGGGGCAGGCAGGCCGTTGGCCACCGAGAATCCATAGACCGCCCAGATGGTCAGCCCGCAGATAGCCGCCACGCCGATCAGCCCTGCGGCGCGCTGCCGCCACAGCCGAGGTGCTCTGGGCAACCGGCCCTCAGCCGGACGATGAATCAGTGCCAGGAGCAGTGCGACAGGACCGATGACCAGCCCGCTGTATTTGCTCACGCACGCCGCTCCGGCCAGCAGGCCGGCGACGACCAGCCGCACGACGGAAGGGCGCTCCAGCCATCGCCACCAGGTCCACGTGGCAAAAAAAAGCATCGCTGCCACGCCCAGGTCGTTGGTAGCGAGACTGGCGTGGGCGACGATGCCGGGGTCCAACACGTACAGGGCCAGCGCCAGCAGCGCGGGCAAGCGGCCCGACACCTCGCTCGTCCAGCGGAAGATCGCAGCGCCGAGCAGGATGGCCAGGGCGACGTTGGGGAGTCGTCCCAGCCAGATCATGCGGAGGGCCAGGTCCGAGTTGGCCTGCCATAGGAAGACGTCGCCGAAGGAGCCATATTCTGCCTGCTGCCAGGCGCTACTTTCGAGGGGGAGGTGGGGATCGAGCAGCAGCAGCGGGGCGGCCACCCACGCGTCAATCAGCGGCGGGTGGTCGCTGTTGAGGCGCACGTCGCCGGTACGCAGGTAGGCGTACCCGGCGCCCAGATGGTACGGTTCGTCGAAGGCGGCGGAGTTCGCAGCCGCGCTGCCCAGGGCCTGCATGGCCAGCAAGGCGAGCGCGGCTGCGACGTATAGTAGAACCCACGGCTTGCAGGTTGGAAGCGTACGCCGTATCCCTATCCGTTCGTCCACGTCGGGCGGTCTCGATGACCGCCTGGCAATACCGGCCGCCACCTACGGTATACAGGCTGCGTCCGGGATGACCCTAAAGTCGTCGAAGCGATAGTCCACGGGCGTTATCTCATAGTCGCCACCGATCAGTCCGACGCGCGTGGTGCTGCTGAGGCCACTCAGGTGGTACGTGCCCTTGTTCACGCCATCTATGTGGATGGTAATGTAGTTGCCATCCACACTGACCTGGAAGCGGTGCCACTTGCTGACGTCCAGCGCCCCCGCATCTTGCCCGATCCCTGGATTGTCCAGGTAATTGCACCCTTTCAGCGGGTATTTGTAGACGGGGTTATGTGCGACGAACCACCCCATCGCGTTGTTGCCTACGCTCGTGCAGAGGGCGTAAATGTTCGTATTGGCCTCGTTGGCACCAAAGACGAGTCCTCCGTTAGCCCAGTACGGATAGGCGTTACCGCTCCACGGCCCATAGGGATCTGCGCCCTTGACGAGCCGCACCCTCGTCTCGACGCAATACTTGTCGGTGGGAGGCCGGTAGGGAGCCAGGGCATCCGGCTGGTGGAACCAGATGTAAGGTCCACCTGCGTCAATCATGATGCGGTACTGGCCATTGTCGTAGCGTAGCCGGTAGTAGGTGTTGGTCTCTGGGATGACTTTCTTCGCCACGACCGGCCAACCGCTGTTGGGGTTGCTGAAGTCGTCGAAGAAGCCGAGAGACACGGATTTGACGTTGCTCCATTCACCTGGCCCATACTCGTTGCTGCCCCGCACGCGGTAGTAATACGTACTGCCAGTTCTGCCAGTGAATCCGTACGACTTGCTGCCGGTGGTATAGTTGATTACGTTGGCCGTGAAGGCCGCGTCGGTCGCTTCCTGCAGGGTGTACGTGGTCACCAGCACGTCGGCGTGGTCGTACGTCCATTCGACGGTATAGTTGCCCCCGCTGTTCTGGATGTCCTTCAAAACCGGCGCGTAGGGGATAGGCGGCCAGCGCTTGAAGATGAGCGGGAAGTACGTGGCGCTGCCCTTGTTGCGCAGAGTAATGGTGATGGTATCTATCAGGCTGAGATTGCCACCCCCGTCCTGTGCCTGGGTGTGGATAGTATGTTGGACGCCATCTTCCGCGGGCGCCGGCCAGTTGTACGTCCAATCCCACCATCCCCCTGCGTTGGCGGTGGCCGTGGCGGTTTGCCAGTTGCCGGCGTCTATGCGTACGCGCACCGTCATCTGGGCGCTGCTAACGCTCACCGCCAGGACGCCCGGCTCGGGCAGGGCGGCCGGCCCGGAAGGGGAACTGGGGACCTGGCTGAGTTGGCTGACGACCACCGACTCGACGTTGCTCCAACGGCCCGGACGGGCCTCGGCATTATACGCTCGGACTCGATAGTAATACGTTCCCAGGCCCTTGCCCGCAATTAACTGCTCGGTGTTCGATGGAGTATAGATCGTGGGGCTACTGAAACTGGTGTCAAGAGATTCTTGCAGGACATAGATCTGGGCCGAAATCGCCGCCGTCCACCGTACGTTGTAGGCGCCATCCCCATCAGAGTTGCTGATCGGCAGCAGCACCACGTCGCCTGGGAAAGGTCGAGGGATGGTCGTGTCCCAGGCCACGCCGCTGATGGTCACCGTGCCCTTCTGGGTGACGATGGCTCCATTTTCCGGGGACCATATCTGTGAGGTAGGCGATGCGCCGGACAGGATGCTGGTCGTCGCCGAGTCCGTGACCGGTTGGTCGCCGCCGGTGACCTGGGCTACGTTCACGACCTGGGTCGCAGTGCTCCCTGGGGGGATCTGGACGCTAAAGGTGATGATCACGGTAGCACCAAAACCGAGGGTGCCGTTCCAGGTGACCGTCCCACCGGAATAAACGGGGGCGACAGACCCGAAGTAGGTGAGGCTGCTGGGCACATAAGTAACTGCGCTGGGAAGCACGTCCGTCATCTGGAGGGGGATCTGCGCTCCGGTTTCCTGGATCGTGATGGTGTAGGTCAATATCTCGCCCGGTACTGCCACGGTCTTGTTCACCGCCTTGTCTACCGACAGGGCTGCAGTCTCCGCCGCTGGCTCGGCCAGGACCTGCAAACGGAAGAACGCCAGCGACAAGCCTGCTGTAACCAGCAGTGCCAATACTCCTGGCAGCAGTGTCCGCAGCAATCGTTGCTCTCGATTTTTACTGGCCTTCATCTGAACACTCCTTTCGCCAGGTCAGGCGTGCTGAGG
>Ga0315284_10011084_pt1 | contig 12858 bp, 16 predicted proteins | sample YL17G09_16_MG_FD_203696 | JGI IMG/M metagenome (GOLD analysis project Ga0315284, IMG submission 203696) | Sediment microbial communities from Yellowstone Lake, YNP, Wyoming, USA - YL17G09_16 | ecosystem: Environmental > Aquatic > Freshwater > Lake > Sediment | place: USA: Wyoming | collected... | reverse complement strand
AGGATTCCCCTTCCTACACCACTATTTATTGGGGCTACTAGGAATAGTGGGGTGCTACTTCGGATTTACCAAAAATGATTGGGTGTCGTTAGTTAAAAAAACAAGAAAAGCTTTTATGATAGAAGATGGTAATCTATATCATGTCAAAGGTTAAGCTAAGTTTAGGAGCCTTCCCATCTAAAACAGATTATAGAAACTATCGTGTTTTAAGTCCAACCAGAATTCAAGCCGAGTCTCTTCCAGAAAACTTTGAAGGACTAGACGACTATGCTCCCGATGGAATAAGGGGGAATCCTTCGCTGGGGCATCCTGATCAAGGAAACATCGGACAGTGTGTAGGGTTTGATGCCTCCATAGTGATGGAGATAAGTAACAATATAGAAGATAAAGGATTCAAGGATTTATCAGCTTGGTGGGTATATAACAGAAGTAGATTCTATGCAGGGATTCAAGATTGGCAGGGAGAAGGAAGTACCAATTTAGGTGCAATGCAAGCCCTCAATAAAGAGGGGGCTGTACCAGAAGAAAGATGCCCAACCCCAAAAGAGATTAAACCATTTGACTGTGATATCGAAGCATGTTGTGAAATAGCTAAACATTGGGCTATAGATCAATATTGGATGGTAAACCCATTTCCTAACGATATAAAAGCCGCAATCTACGGAATGACCCATAAAATGCCATATAATATGCCGGATGGTTCACCCGGAAAAACTGCTCTAATGAGTGCCTTCCCAGTATACCAAAGCTTCATGGATTCGGCTACAACAGGTGGAATAGTACCAATGCCTAAACCGGGAGAAAAAATGTTAGGCGGACATAGTAGTGCAATAAACGGATGGAAGACCGTAAACGGGGTGAAATATCTTAAAAACTATGGTTCATGGGGAGAGGAATCTGGTGACAAAGGAATATTCTGGATACCAGAAGAATATCCATTCTATCCTAACGACTTCTTCCTAGTTCACAATGGTCCACCAACAAATCCAATTGAACCACCAACCCCTTCTCCTTGTGTCGTGGGGAACACGGCGGCTAAAGTTTTAAATGTCGTTCCATGGATTCTTCACAGAAAGGGCAGAATGTTTTATCAGAATCCAGAAGTGATATAAATGGTTGACACAGATAAAATAATATGGGAAGCCGCCAGATGGAATTTTGATTTATATCGTCAACTCTATGGGGAAATGACTTTTTCTGAAAGAAAAATAATAAACGATGGAATACTAAAGACATTCCCAAGTCAAAATCGTTCCGATAAGAAATTTTTTGTGGATTCCTTCAAGATAATAACAGACAGTACCGGAAGCAATATTAAGGTATTTGAAGTGGGAGGATATGATGGTGCTTTAGCTAAACATATCATGGACATTTATCCTACTGTAGAATGGGATAACTATGATATATTTAACGCCAAACCAGTAGATGGATTAGAGAAATATAAATATAAAATAATAGAAATTGATAAGCCATTTTGGGAATATAAAGATATTTTTTGCGGTTATAATGTTTTTGTATCCAGTGATACAATAGAACATATGAATGAGGATGAATTTCTAAAAACGGTTTCTGCTACCAGTTGTGTAGAATATGAAATACTTCAAATAGATACCAGAACATGGAAAACTGATTGGAAAGGGGATGGAAGCACACATGTATTAACCACCATTCACGACGATTTGGATTTAATATATGGAGGGAAAAAGGTTTTACATGTAGAACCAATTGGAAGAGAGTGGAAGAGGCTTCTATGGAAAGAAAACTTTAAATAACTCTGCCCATACCTCTAAGGTGAGGTATATGAATGGCTAGAAGATTAAAAAATCTTTGGGAACATTTTATGGAAGAACCCAAGGGAACATCTAAAATGGATGCATGGTACAATGTATTGGCATTTACGGTAGATATAATTTTTGAAGAAACTCTCATGGAAAGTGGATTTGATATAGAAGAAGCCATAGCTGTATGTAAAATGGATATGGATCTCAGAGAAGAACTAGTCACAAATCCAGAGATGGACGAAGTTACCATAGATATATAATAACACTTATATAATAGAACCCCATAACATATCAATTGATGCCTCTATGCTGATAGATGTAGAAAATCTTAAAGAAGCAATAAAAGCTTTAGAAAAGGCAGCTAAACCATATCCATTTTTAGACCCAGAGTACAATATATTGGTTATAGAAGAATCCGAGACACCAATAATTATAATGAATAAAGAAGAATACGAAAAACTGTGGGGGAAAGTGATAGGCTCTCCTAATAAATAGGAGATACCGCATGAACATTCTTGCATCAAACGATCGCAGAAAAGATATAGTCCAAAACTGGATAGATTGGCTACCTGCTGATCACATGTGGGTTACAGAATTTCTTTCTAGGGATTTAAGTAAATATGACTTAATAATGGTTTATCTTACTGATGAAAAATGGATAGATTTAGTTGGGAAGACCAAAAAGAAATACCCCCATATAAAAATGGTATTGCAAATAGATTCTGATTGGGGGGAAGTTGCTCCCCCGAACTATACGGAGATAAACGGAGAGACATTAAACATATTAAGAAGCATGGACCTAATAATAGATTCCAGTTGGTTTACTCATAACTATTTAAAATCTAAAGGATGTATGTCAGGACATTTTATTTCTCTCACTCCTGAATTTGCTGAATTTAAAATCGCCCCTATGAGTTACTGGGAAAGAAAAAAACTTAATTTGGGGGCTTCAGTTATACATGCTCAAACTCCATGTGAACAAATAAAAGTAAAAGAATTTATAAGAGAATTAAAACTAAAACCAATGTACATAGGAAGTGATTGGGCTAAAGGAGACCAAACAATTGGGTTAAATTCGGATGAATATTTTCCGTCATATGGAAATACGGAAGATTATATTAAAAAACTTAACACCGGGTTGGTGGGATTTGTAGATGATTATTCTGGGGTTAGTAGGTTTACACATGAGTGTGCCATATTAAAGATTCCCGTTATTGGAACTAGAACAGCTTTTCTATTAAAAGAATATGTATCTGACGACATGCTATGTAATTATAATTCTATATCAACAATGAAAAATATAGCAGATGAAATAATACATGATGAATCATTATATAATGAAATAAGAGAAAATACATATATAAAAGCAATTAACTATTTTAAACCAGAAGTTGCTAGAAAAAGACTTATAACAAACCTTAATAGCTACATGAACATCAATATAAAGTGATAACTATGATGCAAAAAGAAAGCAACGGATTTATATTCAATTATGATGAAATTTTAGACATGGTTCCCACAAATAAGATAGATGCTATTACAGCTATAGAATGGGAATTTATTTTAGCTAGAAGAGAGTTAGAATTTTTTCCCATACAATCATCTTGGACAGTTTTAATTGGAGGGGCGTGGTTAGGAACAAATAGTTTCATCTTCGCACAAAAAGTGAAAACCGTTATATCATTAGAACCAAGCAAATCAACATACGAACTACTTGTAAAAAGCTGCAATGACAATGGATTTAAAAACATCATTCCATTAAAACTTGCACTATGGGATAAAAATGGGGAAGAAGAATTTCTGATAGCTGATGCTTCATGTTCCAGTGGACCAGTTGTAAATTGGGTGGAAAACAAAATAACCGGAAAAGAAATCGTACAAACAATAACTTGGAATTCACTCATGACTGAACTAGGAAAACACATTGATCTCTGTATAGTAGATTTGGAGGGCTCCGAAGAAAAATTTATAGATGGCATGACTGAAAACCTTCCAGATAGATTAATGATTTCGGGTTATCATCCAGTAAGCCCCCATTGGAACTGGGAACAAAAACTTAAAGATAGAGGATATAAATTTGATGGGCATTTGGCAGATGTTACCAATGTAAATCATGATTGGGTGTATCATCTTTGAACATATCTAAACTTGGGTTCGGGGGTTATCCAATGAGAAGCCTCTCAACAGAAAATGCCGTAGAATTAATTAAATTTGCATATGAATCTGGAATAACCCTATTTGACACAGCTAGAGATTATGAAGATAGTGAAAATAAATTAGGATATGCTCTTGAGCCAATAAGAGATAAAGTAATCATCTGTTCTAAAATGGGAGACCGACTTCCAGCTAATTTCTACGGTAATCTACAAGGAAGTTTAGATTGTTTAAAAACTAACTATATAGATATCTATTGTTTTCAAGGAATGCATAGTATTGTTCAATACAATAAATTTATGGAAAAAGTAATGCCCGACATGATTAAGATTAGAGACAGAGGAATTATACACAAAATAGGAATAACTGGTCATAACTTGGAAACGATGATGGAGGCATTTAAAAACCCAGATATAGACGTATATGAGTTTCCAATGAATATATTATATAAAGAACCAATACAAAATTTTCTTCCATTATTTAAAAACAACAAAAAAATATTATTTGTCATGAAACCCATTGGTGGACCAGACAACTACCATTTCTTTAGAGACAGAGAAGAACTTAAACCATATAGAAATGATCTAAATGAATGGTTCGAACCAACTCTAGCATTAAGTTATCTCAAACAATTTACAGAAATAACATCAATATTATTAGGGTTTACCGAGAAACAACAAGTAACAAAAGATATAAAAATAATGAACGAAAATCTAATTGACGTGAATAAAAGAATAGAAGAACTAGAAAATAAGGGAAAGACTTAATAAGTACCTATTGTTTCTTTAATATGATACTCCATGGACAATGAAATAGAAGACCTATTACTATCAGTAACTAATTTTTGTTTGGGGTCATGTGTTTATTGTGATCTTAAAAATCTAGAAACGTTTGAACACGATCAGGAGTGGCTCATATTCGATATCGAGGCACTTCTATCCGACCCCAAACTCTCAAACCTTAAAAATATACATCTAACCGGAGGAGAACCTATACTCTCCCCCAAACTATGGGAAACCTGTAAACTCATATATAAATATCATCCTGATATTAGACTCAACATGCCGGTGAGTGGATTCTTCCCGTATGCTACATATCGGTATGTCAAAAAGATACAGAATATCCTCCCCCAACTGAGAATAGATATATCAGTTGATGGAACAACCCAAGATATACACGAAATCACTCGGGGGAAAGAAAGTTGGGAACCAGTAAACAAAACCATTGAACTTTTGAGGGGCATTCCTGCACTAAAAGTTCAACTTCAGCTAACTTTAATGGAAAGTAACGTGAACGAGATAGAACCTATACGAAAGTGGGCTATGTCTAAAGGGATGGGGTTCTTCTTATGTTTCCCCCACATGGGAACAAGGTTTGGTCACAATGAAGATAAGTCCCACGAACATGGAGAGACCTTTATAGAGAAGGTTAATAGACAAACTAAAGAGTGGAGAGCCTTACGTCCACTGAATGAGCAAACTTGGGTATGCCAAAAAGCCATTTGGGAGGGAAAGGAAGTTGCCCATGATTGCTTCATGGGACAAAAGAGCATAGACGTTGATCCATTCGGGAATGTTTATCCTTGCATGTGCTACTATAGAAATCAATTGATGGGTAATATAAAACATCAATCGCTAACAGAAATAATGGATAGTGAACGAACAAAACAAATATTCGACGGAATAAAGGCTAAACACTGTCAACCATGTTTAATGCCGGTGTGTCCTTGGAAGAAAAATTTTGTTATAGATGGAGTCGAACAAGCATTTGGTTAACATACTTACTAGAGGAGTTCAAACGGTGTGGGGTTCACATATATTCATGACCCACCGAGAGGGAACCAATGATAGTATGGTAATAGAATCCGTGATGGAATATGATGAATATCAAGCTAAAAATATATCATATAAAGATGGGAACGTCTTTATAGATTTAGGATCTCACATAGGAACTTGGTCTGTTTTAATGGGGGTAAAAAACCCAACGTTCAAGATATATAGTTACGAAGCAATACCAAATAACTATGAAATTATTCACAAAAATATAGAACTAAATAAACTCAATAATGTTATGCCATTTTTATTAGCTGTATCTGATAGATCAGATGAAATAATAAAGATATACCATAATGACGAAAGCACTCCATTTAACTCTCAGCATAGATTCATTGGAAGCATGGAAGGTTCTAGTGATGATTATTATGCAACTCCGAGTATATCTCTTAATGACATTTTCAAGAATAACAACATTGATAGATGTAGAGTAATAAAAACTGATTGCGAAGGATGTGAACTCAAGGCGTTTGCTTCACTCACCCCAGACAATATAAACAAAATAGATTACGTGATCGGAGAGTATCATCCATTTGGGATGGGAATGGAAGACTTCTTTAAGTTGTTTAGGAATTTTGATAGTTTACTACCATTTCATGGAAATGAACTCCAAAACTTCATATTCAAGAACAAAGAGGCTCAATAGTTGAAAATACTTTTCATATGTAATACCGGGCACGTCGTAAAATGGGTTGATGAACTCCGCCCAAAATATGAAACCATGGCTCTATGTTGGAGTCCTCAAGAACATTCCAATATAGTAAAAAGAGCAGTAGAATTTGACCCAGATGTAGTACATTTTTACTGGAGAGAACACAGAGACCCAAAATTCACTATTAATGCAGTAAAAGAACTCAAAAAGATTTTAAGAGTGCCTCTTATACTTCAAACAGATTGGCAACCACGATGGTTAGTAGATGACGATTTGGAGTTTGCCAACTCTGGAGACCTGTTGATTACGGATACCATCCTCGGAAGAGACTTCTATCCCGGGCAAGTGGGTTTAAGAATTCCAACCTATTATATAGGAGGAGAGGAATATAGCATCGACTACAGATTCATAGGAAGAGGAGATAATGTATGGTTGACATTTGAGAATTTGTATGACACACTAGCCGGAAAATCAGTTTTGTTTGATTCCAGAGGGACACGTAAGTTTAACAGACAAACCAAAGAATGGCAAGAATACACTTTAAACGTGGTTAAGGCAGAGAATAGAAAACCTATATGGGGAACAATGTGGCACACTAGACCAGAATTAGTTATGACCGACAAATTTAAACTTATGAATATACTAAAAGATAAATATAAATGCAGATGGTTCTGTGGATGGACAGCCAATGATGCATATAGTATGCGTATGTGGGCTAATGGTGCTGGTGTTAATGAAAACTATTATGAACCTCTAGAACATATGTTTATAGAGTATTGGGAAAAACTATCGGAGTGTACATGCACTCTAGATAACCAATACTGGGGCATGAGCAGTCTAGGTACAGAAGCGGCAGCTCTAAAGATTCCTCATGTGGGAACTCCAACTGTAACATCGGCTGTTATACTTAATCCTAAACTAGTGTGTGAGGAAGATAATCTAGATCAACAAGCTGAAAAGGTTAGGTGGCTGATAGATAATCCAGAGGAAGCTAGAAAGCTGGGGGAGGAAGCACACAACAACTTCTTAGAGCATTTTAGTCTAGAAAACAAACTGAAAAGATTTGAAGGAATGTTAAAGAGGATAGGATTGAATTGAAAATCTGGATAGACCTTTCAACCCCAAAGGAAACCCTCCTGTTTAATGAGTTCATCAAAGAATTCAAATCCCGGGGACACGAAATATTCCTCACCACTCGGAAATATGCTGAAACTAACAGCATCATAAAATATCTGGGGCTGGATGCAGAAATGGTGGGGGCACATGGGATAACAAGAGAAGAAAAGATGAAGTGTGCAGCCGACAGGCTAAAGAAACTGTATCCTATCATTCTTGAACAGAAGCCGGATGCTCTTATCACGTTTACCAACCCAGAGGCATGTAGAATAGCCTTTGGTTTAGGCATACCGATATTCAATTTCACAGACATGCCGGAGTCGGATAAGGTCATGAGGCTAACTCTACCACTCTCCACAATCGTGTTTTCGCCATTCGTGGTTACAAAAGAACTGATATGGAAGTACTGGGATGGACCCACCATATTCTATAACTGTTTAGACCCAATTGCATGGATGAGAGCCATACCTAAACCCCTCAGTGTTATACTTCCGGAACTAAACGTGGTTAGACCATTCATAATATATCGTAGCGGGGAAACCAAAGCAGCATACTATGAAGGAAAAGATGATATATCAGTTCCTATAGTAGCTAAACTCAAAACGTTATATTCATCAGGAACGTTCTATGAAGTTCCACGATACACTACACATGATATGGTTGACATGCAGAGCCTACTAGCCCACGCCGATCTATTCATATCCGGGGGAGCTACAATGGCTATAGAGGCTGCATGGTGGGGAACATGGACTATAGCATGTAGACCAGTAATAGCTACATATGATAAGTGGCTGGAAGAGAACGGCTTACAATTCAGGGCAAATACCGTAGATGAAGGAATAACACTGGCTACAGATTTCCTATCTAAAAATGGGAAGAACCCAAATCTGGGGCTGCTCTGGAAACAATCATTTCCACTCAAAGCTATATGCGATAAGATAGAAGAGAAAGTAGCGGAAACTTTAAATACCAATACCGAAACTGTAGTGTAGGTGAATGATATGAGTGTAAACATGAGACCAGACAATAAACCGAGACCAGATTATAGACCAAGTTGTAACTTCTATAATAGATGCTATAATAAACCCATGAGATGTAGATACTGCACCCGAAACGGTGGAACGTGGACGAAGGGTGTGCCCAACACTACTCAGGATTACTTCCTAGAACCTCCAAAGGACCTACCAACGGAATCTCTTCCGATGGAGAGTCCACCTGAACAACCGTCCAAGTAGAATTATTAGTTGTTCCAGTTGAAAAGCAATTTGTGGTCGTTGTCCCACGATACATTGCATTAAAGACAGAATCGGGAATAATATTTTCTGGCAAATCCATTACATTTTCTAATGTTATCGGCTGAACCAACGGCGTACCCCATGGAAGTGGTTCTCCGCTTCTTCCATACATGTATGAACCTGTAAAATTTGCTTGGAGTTTTTCATAAAGTTTTTTTATCCTATCATCATAACTTTCTTCCTCATAGAAAGGACAATCATCCATTTTTACATCTCTACATTTACTCAAACAACAACTGCAATCGCCCATATGAATCACCTATAAAAAGGGGATGGATGGAAGTATTTAAAGATTACGGCTTGACGGGGGTAACTAAAATGAATTCTCCCTCACGCATCTTGCGGGGAATTTTAATCTCGCTCTCAAAAAGGAATTCCTCCACAAGGATATTACCTATGCTCTGTTTCTTCCAGTATTGCACCGCCAAAAGTGTATCTGGTTTCATGGAAGACTACTCCGGAGAACTTTTAGCCCACAGCCAATTATTGAATATTGCTACAGTAACTCCTTTCCCATCAGACACAATTAAGTCATGGAATTCTGGGTCTGTACGAATGGAGAAATCTCCCCCATTGACATATTCTACACCATACCCTTTCGGGTCGCCTGTCGTGAACGCTACTATTACCTTCAACATATCACCAGATACAAGTATGGGAGCTAGTATTTAAACTTACCTCCCCACGGGAAACGTTTATATAGCACCTCACATATACTGTTTAATAGTTATAGGAGATTGTGAAGATGACGGGAAGACCAGAGAAATTAAGTGAGAGATTACGTATGGCGGAGGGAAAAAAATGTTTTACACCCAGCCTCATCAAAATAGCGGCTCAAGTTGAGGCGTTAGAGTCTGAGAACGCCGACCTAAAAGAACGATTAGAGGATTGTATAGATAGTAAGCAACTTGATTATCCTCAATGGATTCAACTTCAAGGTGAAAAATACGCCGCTGAAAAGAGGGCTGAGAAGGCTGAAGCTGAAGTCAAGAGGGTCAGAGAACAACTAGAGTATCCTAAACTACCTGATTGTCTCGGAAAGTATGGAAGTTATATGGATTGTGAATGCATCTGTGCCGATAATATCTACTGTCACCACGTCACAAAACTTGATTCTAGGCTGGCGAAGGCTCAGGATGCTATCAAAGAGAAGTGTAACCATTGTAAGATAGTGGTAGATGATAGACTCTGTAAAGCAGTATGCCCCGTTCCAAGTATAGAGAAGGCTCTGGGAGGCGAGTCTGCGGTGAAAGGTGAATCCACAACCCAAGAAGAATTTGAGAAGACAGATGAATACAGGGAACGAATAAAACTCTTTGCTTATGGACTAGGGATTACCCCGGAGGCATTTAAAAAATGGCTGAAAAAGTAAGTGAGCCGAAGTGTCCCACCAAACCCGGGTCCCCGGAGTGTATGAAGTGTCCCGATTGGGTATATGCATATTCAACATACATTCAGGGGGAGACCCCATCGTTTACGTGGAAATGTCAAAAACTGTTAAAGGAGAAATGGAAGTAGATGACTAAACCCTTCAGCCAAGAACTATACGACACCTACAATGAATCCGTCATAAATCAGGTGACGTTCAACCTCCACATCAAAGACCACATGATCCTCCTCAACTCCGACAGGTACGACGTGGACTTGGTTATACTGGATGTTAAAGGGAAATCCAAAGGAATGCCCCGTGGGTATATCGAGGTGGAGTACCATGGCAAGTATTGGAAGCAAGCTGAATTCCCCTTCCCCACCGTCCACTTTTTGGGCAGGAAGACCAAATACGCCGGGGACCACGTTTATTACGTGATGACCAACTATGATGGAAGCAGTGCCGTCATGATTCCGTTCAACAAGCTTGTTACATATAAGAAGGTACGGGTAACTAACGTGTATGTGGAGGGGGAGAGCATGTACAATGTGCCGAAGGCGGATTGTGTGTGGGGATGGGCGGAGATAGCCAAGTTCATTGAAGCCGACTTAGCCGCCCCCGTTAAGAAGGTGGGGTTAGATCAATTCACTTGAACGAAACAAGTTCAGGTCGAAGTGTAAAAGATATAGCTTACAATGGAGCAAGCTACGTAAATGAACAAACAGAAGAATACCAAGACTTATTCTTAGCTAAATAGGTGACTGAATGACTATACTAACACAGATAGCTGAACTGATGGCGTGGGCGATGTCTTCCGGCTATCAGGTTAACACACTGGTGCTGAGTTCCGGAATGTATGACAGTCTCAAGAAAGAGTGTGGGCAGTACATATATGATAATGAGGGAAATCGACAAGTCAATAATATGTATGAGGAACCCCACTTACTTACATTCCTCGGACTAAACATAGAGATAGACTATGCCGGAAACACAGTGATAGGACTAAAATATATAGCCCCGTACACCGGAATTTTTGTAGTGTCTTCGTAGTATCCTCTTGAGGACCAGTATCTTGGGGAACTCAAATAAGTATTTTAGAGAGGGGTCAGTATCTTAGGTAACTCAAAAAAACGTGGTAGGGGTAGGTATTAAATATACTATAATATATTATAGGGAAAGACCCCAGTATCTTAGGAATTCCAAATCAGTATTTAGGGGGTAGGTATAAAATATAAGGAGAAGTCCCTTGTAGGGTCTCAAGGATTGAAAATAAATATAATAGGGGTAGGTATATATAGTCGAAGTGGATAGGTTTTTAAAAGAGCCATGGGGTGTAGCCGAATTGTGTATAGATTACGATACAAGTAGAAAGCACACAATTTAGACTAATAACCATATACTAACGAATTGAATAAGTTATAAAAGTCACTGCGAAATATTAAGTTAATGAGTAATTATCTATTATTACTTATCAAATTTAATTATGAGCATCACACTTAAACTTATATGCTCATTATTACTAATTGTTATTACTCTTTTATTTGTAAAGTAAATATAGAATACTCGCATAAATTTCTATTTAAAATATCCTCTTTATAGATCGTTAAAGAATACATAATAAATACGTGTAATAAATACACTTCATAAATACACTTCATAAATACGAAATAAAAGAGTAAAATAAAAGATCGGAGTAAAAGAGTGTAAGAAAAGAGTGAAATATAATGCAGTATTAACAGTCAACGAAATAATAAGTTTACGACCATGCTCATTTATATATAGACTAAAACAAGTTTACGACTAAGCTCATTTATATATAGACTAAAATGAGTTTACGACAATGCTCAATTAAAGTGTGATAAATTTATGCTAATAAGTGCCTCTACCTAAAAATACTTTTAGCTTATAAAGATATCGGTTCAAAAATTGATGTGTTAAGAATTTTAAAAAGGCATTTTTCGGCTCATTATTTAGCTAAAAAGTTAGTCTCTCTTAACTTATTCTTATTCCGTTAATGCCTTATTAATTCATGCAATAAGAGATAAAAAATTTAAAAAATTGCTCTTATTCGTTTATCGTTTATGATAAAAAATACTCTCATATAAGAGCCTATTTTAACAGAACCACGTTTTAAAAAAATACCTTTATATAGGCGATCTATCTCTCTATAAGGCTTTATTATTCTATTAAGAGCTTTTCATAATAGAGTTTAAATCGTCTTATTGTCTCATTAATAGACATGGCTCTTAATCGTGAAGGCAGAAAGGCGATCCCGATCCCTGATGATATCAAAAACTTTATCGGGGATTTAGTAATAAAAGGACATGGTTATGGATATATCATAAACTCCGTAAAAATTGAATATAAGATCAAATATTCCATAACCAAATTGAAGGCAAATAACGTAAAAACTTTCAATAAAAAAGACGTAAAAATAAGAGAAAAGCAATTAAATAAAGTGGAATTACAGAAAGTGAAAGACGATTTTTTTAATGAGAAAGGCAGAAAGGCAGTTTTAGCTTATGTTGATCTTAGCGATTTCTCCGAGAAATCTAAAAGAATTGCTAATAAATCCGCTAATATATTCCGGATTAAGAAAGAAAGTATAAAGATCGGCTGTATTACTAATGGTGAAAAATCCATTATTAAGACGTGGATC
>Ga0315284_10011083_pt1 | contig 12859 bp, 11 predicted proteins | sample YL17G09_16_MG_FD_203696 | JGI IMG/M metagenome (GOLD analysis project Ga0315284, IMG submission 203696) | Sediment microbial communities from Yellowstone Lake, YNP, Wyoming, USA - YL17G09_16 | ecosystem: Environmental > Aquatic > Freshwater > Lake > Sediment | place: USA: Wyoming | collected... | reverse complement strand
AGGCTTAAAAAAAGACGAAAAAGTGATAATTTATGTTGGAAGAATAGGGTTCTTAAAAGGTTCTGATATACTCTCTTATGCTATAGAGAAAAATCCAGACAAAAAATTTCTTGTTATAGGAAATATTGTAGACCAGAGTTTTAGGAAGATTAATTTTCCAAATCTTATTCTTTTGCCGTCCAAGCCAAATAAAGAACTGGTAAATTATTACAATGCAGCCGATTTGTGTCTTTTTCCAACGAGAATTGAAGGTTTGCCAGTAGTTCCAAGAGAAGCAATGGCCTGTGGAATTCCTGTAATAATTTCAGATATTTTGCCTGTTAAGTCAATGAAATATGCAATTAAAGTTAAAATAAACAAGGAAAAAATGAATAAAGCAATAAATGACTTTTTTAATCTGCCACGTTCAGAGAGGAAAGAACTTTCAGATAAATCAAGGAAATTTGTAATTCAAAATTATGATGACGATATATGGAAAGAAGAATATATTGATAAAATTTTAAACTAAAATGTCAGAAAAAGTATCCTCTAAACGATGGGAAATTGCACAGGATTCAGAGAAAGAATACTGGGAAGGTTTTACAAAAGAAACTCTTTTAAAAGAAGAAGCAGAAAGGCACGAAAAAAAGGCAAAACTTTTGGAAGAAGAATGGAAAAAATTTATTAATTTAAATAAAAATTCAAGAATTTTGCAAATAGGTTGTGGTCCAGAAGATGTTATTAACTATATTACAACAAGCAAGAAATATGCCATTGATCCTCTGGCAGATTTTTACAAAAAGAAATTTAATTTAGATTATAGTTCATTTTTTTTTATAGAAGGAAGAGCAGAAAAATTGCCATTTAAGGACGATTATTTTGATGTGGTTATCTTGGCGAATGTTCTGGATCATGTAGAACAGCCAGAAAACGCCCTTTCTGAGATAAAAAGAGTTTTGAAAGAAAATGGAATCTTTCACTTTGAAAATATCTTTTATCAAAAAAATTTTATTCGGATTGCAAAAATATATGGAACAATTAAAAAATCATTAACAGGAAATATTTTCAATATTCATCATCCATTTATGTTTAGATTAAAGGATTTGAAACGTCTGCTTTCTAAAGATTTTTCAGCAATACAGGAAGAAATAGGGAGAGAAATTGGTTGTTGCGATAGTTTTGAAGAAATGAAAAAGGGAAAGAAGAGAGAGAAAAAACTCACAACCAAGATTCCTGCAATGTTTGGGTTATATGGAACAATTAATTATATGGTGATATATAAAAAGAGGAGATTTTAGGAGATATATTTAAAAAACAGAGTTATCTATAAAAATAAATTAAAAAAATGGCTAAAGTTTTATTAATACAACCTCACTATGACAGAAGAGAAAACCGAGAAAGACCCAAACCCAATTTGCCCCTCACTCTCATTTATGTTGGCACTGCGATTGAAGATAAGCATCAAGTAAAAATTTATGACAGAAATCTTGATTTGAATGATTCTCATTTTTTAAAATTTCTAAAGGATTACAATCCGGATATCATAGGATTTACAATTATGACTGCTGAAATGCTTTTTGATTTTATATATCTTGGAAAATTAATCAAGAAAGAAATACCTGAAAAAATAATAATCGCTGGAGGAGTTCATCCATCAATTGAACCAGATTCTGTTTTAAATGAACCCTATGTGGATTATATTCTTAGGGGAGAGGGGGAAGAAGCATTTCTCGAATTCTGTGATACATTTGATAAAAATCCAAAAAAGCTTAAAACCTTGAGGAATATAAATCACAACCCGTTGAGGCCTTTTATAGATATGAACAAAATGAAATTTCCTAATTACGGTTTAGTGGATTTAAAAAAGTATGGCGTTTTTTATTTAAGTTTAAGCAGAGGATGTCCTGGCAGTTGCACTTTTTGTTATAATCCAAAAATGTGGGGTATTAAGGGTAAACCCTATATAAGAGCTTACAATGCCGAAAAATCAATACAACTTACAAGATTGCTTGCTGAAAAATACAAAATTAAGTTATTCTCAATTATAGACGATAATTTTATGCCATTCAAATCAAGAGCAATTGAAATCTGTAATCTCTTAGCAAAATATAAAGTACATTTTTTCTGCTTTGGGAGAGCAGATTACGTTGATGATGAGATTTTGAAAGCATTGAAGAAAGCAGGTTGTCACACAGTTCAGATAGGTATTGAATCAGGAAGTCAGAGAATTCTTGATGTTCTTAATAAGAGAATTAGTGTAAAACAAAATTATGAAGCAATTGAATGTTGCAAAAGAAATAAAATTTTTTGTGATGCAAGTTTTATGATTGGACTTCCTACTGAAACCTCTGAAGATCTTAAAATGACTGCAAAATTGATTAAAGATGCTAAACCAGATGTTATAAATCTAAAAATATTTGTCCCTCTTCCAGGAGCCCCTCTTTTTGATTATTGTGTCCAAAACAAACTCATAGAAAAACCAAATACCTTAGAACAATGGGCAGATTGGACAGGTAGTATGGCTGCAGTTAGACACAATGTCAGTCAGATTCCAGATGAAGAACTTATGAAGACTGCAATAGAATTGTGGAATATAGATTATTACAAAAAAAAATTTAAGAAACTTATTTATTGGTTAAAAATTGGGGAATATAAATATACAATAAAAGGATTTAAGAGGGTTTTCAAAACAGCACAAGGTAATTTAAAAATTCCTTTTATTGGTTCTATAAATAGAAGAAGTAAACAGGAAAAAATTAAGACAGTTTAGCAAAAAGCATCATTTCATATCTTAATTTATCTCCGAAGATTTTACACAAAAAATCTTGCAAGTGTCTCTTGAAAGTATTAATTTCATTAAAATTGACAAATTTTATTCTTTTAACTATAAAGCCATGTCTTTTCATTAAATTTGTTATTGTAGTCGGGGAATAAAAGCAAGTGTGTTCTGGATGAACTTCCAAATTATTATTAAGAAATCTTATCATTCCCCCAATTTTATAATTCAGGCAAAAAACATTCGGAGTGTCTATTATTAACCAACCATCTTTTTCCAGATGCTCTCTGCATTTGTCAAGAAATAATCCAGGATTGCTCAAATGTTCAATTACAGCTCCAGCAAATATGACGTCAAATTTTTTATTAAGTTTAAAATCTTCTGCGCTTTGACAATAAACATCATACCCCTGCCTCTTTAAAATTCCAATTTCTTTTTTTGCAATATCTATCCCAACAACATGTTTTGCATGTTTGCTTAAAAATCCATGAATCCAAGTGTCTAATTTTTTTTCTTTATTCACCTCTTCTTTTATTTCTGCATAACATCCAATATCCAAGACGATTTTATCTTTTATGTAAGGAGCAATTTCTCTCATTCTTTCATCCTTTATTTTTTCCCATTTATGCTCCATTATAATCTCCAACAGTATCATCAATTATTTTTCCCCATTTATACCTTTCTGCATACTTTCTGATGTCTTTTTCTTTCCATTTTAAGACTTCTCTAATTCCTTTGACTATTTCTTCAGAGTTTCTTGGGTTTATTACTATGCCTTCTCTGCCACCTTCAATCATCAAAGAAACTCCTCCAACATTCGTTACGACTACAGGCAAATTTCTTGCCATAGCTTCCATAACTGTAACAGGAGCACCTTCTTTTGATGAAGGAAGAACAAACAAATCAGAAGCGCTCAGATATAACATTTTTCTGTCTCCATAAACCCCTCCCAAAAATTGCACATTCTTTAAATTATTTTTTTCCGCATATTTTTTAAATTTATCTTCTTGTGGACCAAAACCAATTATCTTCAGTAAAATATCTTCACCTTTTAATTTATCCATGGCTTCCAACAAAATGCCAACCCCCTTAACATCATTTATCCTCCCTATATAAAGCAAAATTTTTTTGTTTAAAGGCAATTCCAGTTTTTTTCTTGCTGTTTTTTTATCTACTCCCTTGAAATATTCATCATCTATTCCCATTGTTTGAAATTTTATTTTTGAATTAGGAGCAACTTCTTTCAAATAGTTTATTTCCTGTTCACTTAAAGCATAAAAGCAACTAACATTATGTAAAACAAAATTCTCCCAAATTTGTCCAAGCATAAAAAAGGGAAAGAAAAATTTATATCTTTTTGTTTGTTTTAAATGTTTTAAAGGCCAGCTTCCTCCATGATGTTGTACTATGATTTTCTGATTTTTGAAAAGAGTGGCTATCAAAAGTCCATGGAGATTATGTATTTCATGAATATGAATTATTAATTTGTAATTTTTTGTTTTGCTTTTTTTAATTTCATCTTTCAATTCTTTTAGCATTGGAATAGATAAATCAAGGCCATAAATTGGAGAAAATGTAACTGGAAAAAACCTGAGTTTTATTCCATCAAAATTCATATCCTCATTTTTTTTATTAAGTTTCTCAGGAGCCCAGGATTCAACTTCAATCTCAGGGTAAAATTTTTTTAACTGCTTGGCTGTTTCTGAATACCAATCTGGTAGAAATAATTTTGTTAAATCCTTCTCCCCCTCTCCCAAAAAATAAGAATGAGAGCAATGAGCAATCATGATTATCTTCATTTTTTTCATTTTTTTTTAATGATTCTTCTAAATAAAATTTTTATTGCCTGTGGGTCTTTTATCAGCCTTTTCAGTGCTTTGCCTGGATGTTTTAGGGCAACTCTTAAAACATTTCTTGGAGTCATTCCAGGATTTCTTTCTAATACTAAATTTAAGAATTCTTTGTGAATTTGTTCCATTCTTTGAGGAGAAATATCACTAAGGGCAAAAGTCAGTTTGTTTAGATTAAAGTTATTCCAGTCTATTTCCTTTGGAATAATTCCCTTTTCTTGGCACATTAGCCACAATTTTGTTCCTGGAAAAGGCGTTGTAATGCTCACTCCAAAACCATCCAAATCATTTTCCAAGATGAAATTTTTTGTTTCCCGAATTTCTTCTTCTGTCTCGCTCGGATTACCAATCATAAAGCTTCCACAGGCTAAAATCCCAGCATCTTTTACCTCCTTTATTGCGTTCTTGTTTTGCTTAACAGTTGTTGTATCATTTTTCAAAAGACTTAAAATCCTTTGATTGCCGGATTCAATTCCAAATGTAATCTGCTTACAATTTGCTTCTTTCAATTCTTTTAGTAATTCCAACCCACGAGAAGCGACTCTTGCCTGACATCCCCACCTTATTTTAAGTCCCTCTTTTTTGTACAATTCGCAGAACTCTTTTGTCCTTGATTTGCTGAATAAAAAATCATCATCCATAAAAAAAACAGCCTCTGTCCCGTACCTATTTTCTAATTCTTTCATCTCTTCGATTATCTTTTTTGCAGAATTCATTCTTACTGGAAGCCCTCTCCAACTATTATGGCAGAAAATGCAATTATAAGGGCACCCCCTTGTTGCTAAAATTGAATTTAATTTTGTATTTGGAGGAACAAAATGCAAGTGAGTTCCAGGATTTCTGTCCTTGCCTTTTTGATAGTATCTTATGTTTATCAAATCTCTGTCAATTTTTGGCAGTTCATCAAGATTCATTACCGGATTTCCTATTACTATCTCTTTCTCTGCCTTTCCTTCCAAGATTTTTATTAATGCGTCTTCTCCCTCATTTTTAACGACATAATCAGCATGTTTCAACCCCTCTTCTGGCAAGACAGTAACATGTACTCCTCCAAGAATTGTTTTAAATCCTTTTTTCCTACACCAATCAGCTATTTTATAAGCATCACCAATTACAGCTGTTGTGGCAGTAATTCCCACAAAATCAGGATTTATTTTTTTTATTTTTTTAAAAATATTCTCACCAACAATTTGATCTGCTATTACAACCTCATGTCCAAACTTTTTAGCATATGCAGCCAAAACCAGTAGGTTCAATGGCTCATGAATTCCATATTCATATTTAGTCCCAGCGTTTACTAATACTAGTTTTGCCATAAAATCAAATAAATAGGAGTCTTATAAATTTAATTAAGATGAACTTTATTAATCGATAACACAGGTATTAAACCTCTACTAAAATTTATAAATTACTTATATCTCTTTTTATAAATGAACACAAAGGTGATAAAATGTGGCTGATTATTTTAGTTCTCATTGTAGGAGCAATCTATCTTCTCTCAATGCAAGGGATAACAGACTGTAATAGCGGGAGCTTATTTGCTCTTGTAAGATCTGTTGTGGAAAAAGGAAAACTTTCAATCAACGAGTTTGTTAAATATACAAAATATATGGATTGTGCAAAAAGAAAAAGAGATTATTATACTGACCGGCCACCAGGAACATCTTTTGCAGCTATTCCAATATATTTATTGAGGGGAAACGTTACTTTAATTTCAGTAATCTCAGGAATTTTATCTACTGTTCTTGTATATTTAATAACCCTGCAATTAGTAACTAATCCAGTTATAGCTTTCTCAGTAGGTTTAATTTTTGCACTTTGCACAATAAATTGGAGATATAGCACCACCTTCTTGATTCATTCTTTGTCAACATTTTTGATATTGTTAGCAGTATACGGTTTGTTTATTAATCTTCCCCCAATTCTTATAGGGATAATTATTGGTCTTTCAACTATTGTTGAATATACTAATATTGTGCCTTTTTTTGGAATAAATCTTGCACAACTTATTCTTGGTAATTTTTCAACCATACCCTTTTTAATAATCGGCTATGGCATAGGAATAACCCCCCTTTTACTTTATAATAAAAAATGTTTTGGCTCCCCTTTCGCAACTTCTTACAAATATGGCATCTATTTTAAATGGTCCAATTCCCCAAAAACAACTTTTGTAACTCCCATACTTAAAGGAATTACTGGGCTATTATTTTATATTAAGAAGAAAAACGGTATTGGAGTTCCAGGAGGCCTTCTTGTTTTAAGTCCTGTTTTAATATTTGGAATTATCGGATATTATTTTCTGCCCCATAATGTTTTAATATTATTTTTAGGTCTTACTTTGCCTTTATTTTTATTAATCTCTAAACATAAAACTTATTTTGCAGGAGGAGGGGGGGATTATAGATATCTTAGTTCAATGGTGCCTTATCTGGTTATACCTATTGGGCTTTTATTGACAAATCTTAGCTTCTTATGGCCAGAGGTTTTATTTTTGGCATTTTTATCTTTTATAATGATTATTTCAAAAATGCTCACTCTCACAATTAAAGAAAAGGATTTGAAAGGAATAGACCCTCTGCTTCTAAAGAAAATTAAAAAGAAAAAAATTGCATTAATGCAATTTTTAAAGTTTACTTATTGGCCCAAATTAATAGGTTTAATAATTGAGGGATTATTTATCAGAAAGATTCATTTAGAAAACAGTACTTATAAAAAGAAAAAGTCCTAAAATTCATGCTGAAAAATATAAGGCAATAATCAATAAAATAAACCAGAAGATTAGCGAGATTATAATCTTTCTATCAAAAATAAATTTCTCTGGATTCCTAATTTTTTCAGGATGATGATAAACGCTATTGAAATATAATAAAATCATATAAAATGATACGGGGAGAGTTATTAAAAGCAATAATTGAGAAAACATAATGCTGTAAATACTGAAAAAAATAATTACTGATGCAACAGAAATTGTTGCCATTAAGTTTAATGTCTCTTTATGCTCCTTCTGTAAAGACTTTCTGTAATTTTCTAGCCTTTTAATGCTTATTTCTGATATTCTTTTTCCAGAAACTAAAAATATTGAGATGAAAAATGCACACAATATTAACAAATACGATACTTGTATGTTTAAAAGAAAAATACCAGATACAGTTCTTATTACAAAATTTAAAGAAATTATTATTATATCAAAAAAAGCGACTTCTCTTAAAAAAAGATTATACAATTGGGATGATAAAAATAAGAGTAAGACAAATATGAAAAACGCGGGAGACAGATAAAAAGCCAGTACTAAAGAGTCTATGAATAATAAAAGAGATATAAGCATGGCCACACTTTTTGAGATTTTCCCCGAAGCAATTGGCCTTTTATATTTTTCAGGATGATTTTTATCTTTTTCAATATCTTTTAAGTCATTTATTATGTAATAACTTGAAGACATAAAACAAAGCGCAAAAAATCCCAATAAATTTATGATAAACAGATTTACACCAAAAAGGTTGAATGAAAAGACTAATGGAATAAATACTACAACATTTTTGTACCATTGTCCAACTCTTAGTAGTCCAAGAATGTCTCTAATTTTAACCATTTTTTAGATAATAAAAGACCCTTTAAAAAACCCCCTAATCTTAAATACTCATAATTCAAAATGATTGTTGTAGTGTCTATCTTACATAAGAAAAGTATAAAATTTTTATAACAATCTTTAAATATATTAGTTCGAAATACCCTCTATGAAAACTTTGCTTATTACAGGGGGGGCTGGATTTTTAGGATACCATGTTTGTAATAAGCTTTCAAAGAAATTTGATAAAATAATAGTGGTAGACATTGATAATTTTATAAGAGAGGAATATCCCAAAAATGTGGATTTTTTTAAAGCAGATATCGTTAATAAAAATATTTTAGAAGATGTTTTTAAAAAAATAAAACCGGATTTGGTTATTCACGGGGCAGCAGCTCTCCCCCTTTATAGCAAAAAAAGAATTTGGGAGGTAAATTTTAGGGGATCACAAAATGTTCTAGAACTCTCTTTAAAGTATAACGTTGAAAGGATGGTATTTATCAGTTCCACTGCAGTTTATGGTGTTCCAGAAAAACATCCTTTGTACGAGAACGATGAAAGAATCGGAGTAGGGCCCTATGGCGAAACAAAAATTGCAGCCGAAAAATTATGTGAAAGATATAGAAAAAAGGGGTTATGTGTTCCTATTATCCGCCCCAAAACTTTTATTGGTGTTGGCAGATTGGGGGTTTTTCAAATACTATATGATTGGATAGAGAATGGTAAAAGAATTCCTATAATTGGAAATGGTAAGAATCGCTACCAATTATTGGAAGTAGGAGATTTAGTTGATTCTATTGAATTAGTTTTACTTAAAAATGCAAAGCTTGTTAATGATACTTTTAATGTTGGAGCAGAAAATTTTAAGACAGTTTATGAAGATGTAACAGAATTATGTAAATATTCAAAATCAGGTGCAAAAGTTATGAGGACTCCTGCCAGTTTTGTAAAATTCTTCTTAAGATTACTAGAAATGTTGAAACTTTCCCCCTTATACAAATGGGTTTATGGTACTGCAGATAAAGATTCTTTTGTTTCTATTGATAAAATGAAGGAAAGATTTAACTGGATACCAAAGTATAGTAATCAAGATGCTTTAATACATTCCTACCAATGGTATCTGGATAACAAACATACTTTACAAAAGAAATCAGGGATCACTCACAGAGTTGCTTGGAAGCAAGGTTTTTTAGGATTAATTAAAAAAATCCTTTAAGTGGCTTCTTCATTTTTATAGCAATAAATTAGCACATCTCCCTGATTTTTATTGTGAGAACTTACCGGAATGCATCTAGCATCAATTTGATACTCAAACTTATTTTTTTCTAAAATTTTAAGATAATCACCTAGACAAGATTTTTCCCCGCTGATTTTATGATGATATTCTACTAAAAGTTTTTTAATTTTATTGAACATTTTGTTTTTATCTAAATCTTTTAGAACTTCTTTTTCAGAACCTTCTATATCCATTTTAATAAAATCTATATCCTGAATATGATTCTCCTTAATAAAAGAAGATAAAGAAATGCTTTGAACAGTAGTTCTATCTTTTGGCATTCTTCCATATCTGGTGCTCATTGCCAAAGCACCTGGGTGTTCTGAATCAATAAAAAAATCAATTTTACCTGCCTTGTCAGAGACAGCCGCATTAATCAAATGAACATCTTTTAGTTCATTTTTAACAATATTTCTTTCTAATAATTCAAAAGTTCTTTTATCAGGTTCAAATCCATAAATTGTGCTGTTGGGATATAGCCATTTGAAATAGATAATTGAAACCCCGATATTTGCCCCGCAATCTATAATTACTGGATTCTTATTTTTTGTTTTGAAATAATATTCATTACGGTAAAAAATTTCCTCAAAAAGCTGCCGAATATTCGTATAATCAAAAGAAAAGATATCATACTGAAAAACCTTCTCTTTTTTTAATCTCATAAATTTATCAATTAGTAAATATTTCAGATTGAACTTGATCATATAAAAAAATAATTTTTTTTTGATTTTCTTTGGGTAATCGCTTCTTAAAAGATATGCAGAATTTCTAAAGCCATCATAAATTAACCTAAAAATTGACATCGTTTTTATTAATTTAAAATATTAATAAATGTTTCTACTTTAATTGTACTAATAACCGACTTATATCTAAGAAATATATTTAAACTTCCGTGTTTCATTTTCTTGAATGACAAAAATCATAATGAAGAAATTTTTCGAAGAAATAACTTTTTTTGGAGGAATTGCATTTTATCTTTTTGTAATAATTTTACTTTTAATTTCCCAAAAATATATCTTTGCTCTTAGACTTTTTTTAGGATTAATGATTATTTATCTTATAACATTTGTAATAAGGCTATTTTACTTCAAAGATAGGCCTAAAAAAATGGAATATACTAGTTTATTAGAAAAAATTGATGCTTCCTCATTTCCCAGCATCCATGCTGCAAGAATAACTTACTTATTCCTATTTATTTTATTTTCGTCATCCTTCTTTCTAAATCCGATTGTGAATATTCTAATGGGGGTGGTTTCTTTACTCGTGGTTTACTCAAGAATATACCTCTATAAACATGATATTGTTGATGTTCTTGCAGGAGTTATTCTTGGAGGATTTGCAATGATTGCTTTTTTTATTCATTTATAAAAAGATTTTTTCAATTTTTAAAATTTAAAAGTTCTTATTATATTAATAATCTTTATAAATATCTTTTTTATCTCCATTTTATGCCAACAATGTCTTTATCTCATAAATTGAAATTATTTTCTAATTTTATTTTAGATAAAAGATTTAGAGAAATCTATAATATGTTCTGGATTTATCCATTATGGTGGAATAGAAAATCGGCAGCTTTTTTATTAAATAAACTATTTCCAAAATTAGGAATAGATTTATTCCCTCCTTTTCTTGAAGTTGAACATACTACTGTTTGTAATTTTAAATGTGTCTGCTGTGAACATACTTATTGGAAAGAACCTTCAAAAAATATGACTTTTAAGGAATTTAAGTATATTTTTGATCAATTCGGAAGATTAAAATGGATTGGTCCGACAGGAATGGGTTCTTCTTATTTAAACAAAGATTTTCATAAAATGCTTTCTTATGCAAAATCTAAAGGAACGATTGTTGAAATGTTTGATCATTTCGCACATTTTAAAGATGATGATCAGATTAGGGAGCTGATTGAAATAGGTCCTGATTTTTTATTTATCTCCACTTACGGGGCAACTCAAAAATCTTTTGAAAAAGTTTGCAGAGGAAGCGATTATAACATAATTGAAAAAAATATAAGGAGATTCGTGGAGCTAAAAAAACAGATGAAAAAAAGATTTCCTATTTTAAGTTTTCATTATATTATAACAAAAGATTCAAAGGATGAAGTATTGAAATTTTTGGATTTTATTCATTCTCTTAACACAGATATAGGAGAAGTTCTCGTAACCCCCATGTTGCACGCTTACAAAGAAGCAGAGAAATATGCGGTAGAAATAGATGAAGATTATGTTAAGAAAATAAGGGAAAGAGCGCAAAAATACAAAATTCCGATTACAGTTAATATGGCTGCGAAACAGGAAGCAGAAGGATTGGAGAGAAAACCTCCGATAAAAAATTGTAAGGAATATATCATGCCCTTTATTTTTGTTACAGGACATATAACCCCCTGCTGTGCTCAAAATGAGGCAAATGCGAGAGAATGGCAGCAAAAAATGTCTTTGGGGAATATATTTGAGAAGCCATTTAAGAAAATTTGGTATTCTCCAAAATATAAAGCAATGAGAAAAGCAATAAGGCAAAATAAATGTCCGGGAGAATGCGCTATCTGCCCTGCTTATGAGAGAAATTAATTACATTGAACTCAGTTACATAATCCTTAAAAATAATCTTTTTTATGTGATTTGATGAAATTCCTCTTTATAACCAAACCTTTCTTTATTGAACCTCTTGGAATAATGTATATTTCTTCAGCAATAAAACAATCAGGACACGAAACTGCTTTGGTTCTTACATCAGAAGACTTGGAAAAAAAAGTTTCAGAATTCAAGCCAGACTTTGTTGGTTATAGCATAATGACTGGCGATCAAAAATTTTATGATGATATAAACAGGAAATTGAAAAGCAAATTTGATTTTTTTTCTGTTGCAGGAGGACCTCACCCAACTTTTTTTTCAGAATCTCTGAGAAACTTGAGTTTTGATGCTTTTTGTGTTGGTGAAGGAGAAAAAGCAATACAGCAATTTTTAGAAAATTCTTCTTCCAAAAAAATAAATAATTTTTATTTTAAGGGGCAAGACAAATTAATCAGAAATCCTGTTCAAGATTTAATATCTTCATTAGATGACATTCCATTTCCTGACAGAGAACTCGTTTTTAATTTCCCGGAAATAAAAAATGGCCCGATAAAGCATTTTATTGCTTCAAGAGGCTGTCCATTTAACTGTTCTTATTGTTTCAATGAGCGTTTTTCAGAGTTATATGAAGGGAAAGGAAAAAGAACGAGGTTTCGCTCTGTTGAAAATCTTGTTTCGGAAGTAAAAGAAGTTGTGTCTGCTTCTCCAACAAGATTTGTATATTTTCAAGATGATACTTTCACATTAAATTCAGATTGGCTGTCTTCTTTTGCAGAACTTTATTCCCAGAAGATAAAATTGCCTTTTCATTGCCATGTTAGGGCTAATACAATTAATGAAGAA
>Ga0315284_10011082_pt1 | contig 12859 bp, 12 predicted proteins | sample YL17G09_16_MG_FD_203696 | JGI IMG/M metagenome (GOLD analysis project Ga0315284, IMG submission 203696) | Sediment microbial communities from Yellowstone Lake, YNP, Wyoming, USA - YL17G09_16 | ecosystem: Environmental > Aquatic > Freshwater > Lake > Sediment | place: USA: Wyoming | collected... | reverse complement strand
ATTGACGAACTACTTTTCACAGCAGATACCACACTGATGGGTGTATTATACCCATCAGGAAGTGGATTAAAATTGAATGTGACCAATGTAAGTCTTGAATTTTTCCAAGAGATTTTCTCTAATTATACATCTAATGTTAAAACTATTAATTTTCTAATGACTGATTTATCCGTATTAGAGGCATCCTTAGTAGATGAAGCGGCTTATAGAATTGCATTATATAATTACACTTGGGATTTATTTTATTTCAATGGTCAATTAATGTATTTAATGAGAAATACAGCATATACAGTTAGTGATTTAAATTTAGTACCGCTTCCAGTGACACGAAGTATAAATAATTTGATACCTACGTGGAATAATGGAAATATTACATGGGAATCATATCAACCATATAATCCAGAAACGATGCCTACATTAAGTCAATATGGCGCTGTGAAAATTAATGGTAATACCGATGGAAGTAAACCTAGTTGGACATCACAAGGTAATATTGGAAAAACTATAACATACACAACACCATTAACATTAAGTCCGACTGTTCAGAACTGGCCTTTTGGTCATGATGGACAAGATTATTTATATGATAAAATAACAAACCGTTTTTTAGAAAATCCTGTAGGTGGGCAAAGCCATACATGGCGTGTAGAGTTAACATTTAGCAACCCAACCTCACAAAACGTATCACTTTCAGCAAAATTAATTAATCCATTTAGTGGATTTGTTAATCGCGCATCCGCTGTATTACCCTCTGGAGTTGCTGATAAGATTATGTTAAATTTAATTACAATTGCTGATTCGGCAAGTATAGGTTCTGGTTACTTATTAATAGTTGAATGTAATGTGGCTAATATACAACTTACACTGGATAGTGTTACTAGAATTTCTAATTCAATGTGATTTATTATAAACTATATTGATAGATGTAAATGTCTATACTCAAACACCATGGAGATACTAAAATGAGTAATGAATTAAATAAAGAACCATGCCACGAGCATGATGAAGATTGCGGATGCCATGATGATAAAGAATGCATCGTAGTTGGACATAATCACTTCCACATTGAGTTTGATAAAACGGAAGTTGGTTGCGTTGAAATGTATCGTGAATTTCGTCCTATTACCGAACAGCCTCAACCTAATGTGTGGAATGAAGTTGTATTAGATACCGTCCGTTTAAACTGCATTCCAGGAAAAGCAACTACTAATGTAGATGATAATTCAATAACACTAAAATCTGGTGGATGTTATAATATTTATTATGATGCTGGTGAAAAATTTTATCAATCAGTTAATGTAAGAGTTGACTTGCGGTTGACTGATAATGGAGTTCCAATTCCAGGAACTGAAATTACAACGTTTTGCCTTGCAGGTGTTTTGGGAGCATTGCAATTTGGTTCAGATATTTGCTACAAAGTTCCTCGCGGAACAACTTCTAAAATTAAAATGGAATCTAGAACATCGGCAGATACCTTTATTCAAACAGATGCTCGCGCTCGTATAAAAATTACGCGCACTGAAGATGGATTGAAATGCCCATCAGACCGTAGACACTAATTTTAAATAAAATAAAAAGCCACTAAATTATTTAGTGGCTTTTTTGTTTAATTGCTAAACTATTGGTCTACTGTTCGCTGACCCTTATAATCATCTTTCACAATAGGCTCACTACCTATTGCAGAGGCTGCTGTAGATAATGTATATCCTTGTTTTTTAAATGCATCAAGAATAGTCTGAACAGTCATTTGTTGTTTAAGATATACCTCATCGAGAACGGTATCTTGTCCCTTTCCATCATATCGTGGTTGAAAATCATATTCCATTCTATTGAAATTTCTATTTTTTTCACGACCTGGAGAACCGGCAAATGGGTCTGGATTTATCCATGAATCTTGATTATCAGCAAGTTGAGTAAAGTCATGCATTTGATATTGTTTGTATGCACGTTCTTTTTCTTTATCACTTATTTCACCTAATTCACCATTGCGGTGAAAGTTTTTTTGCACGGTCTGAAACCAGTCGTTTGGGTTCCACCAAATGTTAAAGTTATTTTGATTTAAGTTAGCCATAATAAATCCAATGTAAGTATATCATAGTTTATATAACTACTCATTTTAACTCATCAATTTTCTGTGCATATGCTGATAATGCCTTTACAATCGGTTGAGAGATTCTTTCCAATGGAATTGCATATTCTTCTTTACCTTTTGGAAGCCAATATTGCACATCTTGCAACACTTCAATTGCACGCCTAATGGATTTACTAGCCTCTTCAATAGCATATGCTTGATTGGTCTCCATATCTGGTTGTAGTTGTCCGATAGTACTAAGTATATCGCGCATTTGACCAAACTTTTTACTAGCATCAGTAAAACTCGGCTCAGCTTGTGCTTCCATTTGATATTTACTATATGTTTGTTGATATTTTTGATTTGAATCAACACTATTTTTAGGCGCTGATGTATATTGATGCATATTATTTATATCTACAAAAGCCTCACGAATATCTTTTGTTTCCATTTTTGGTTGCATACTTTTTCCAACTCCTAGAGATGGAATGTATGGCAAATCACCATCATCTTCCATAGGGTTGTAAGATTCCATTTGTTGGGCTGCCCCACGAACATCCCGCTGCTCTTCTTCGTAATAAGATTCGGCTGGTTGATATTTAAATCCATTATTCATAATTGTTCTCCATTTTTATCAGACTTTAATATAAAAATATATTAAAATTCGTTAATTCATTATACGTTTGTATCGCCTTGCTTTCCAGAGTTGCAGCAATTTGGTCCAACTCCACCAAGCCCTTGACCGCCTGCTCCATTACATGCATACGCGCCACCATCATAAGTTCCACCTGTTATTTGCCACGGATATACATCTGTAGATGAGTTAATACCTACAATAACATTTCCAATACTGCTAGTTTGAGCCATAATAATACACTCCTTTTTTATGTGTTTATAAAACAAAAAACATTGGAGGATTTCTCCCCCAATGTTTTTGTTTTTGTTCGGTTAATCCGTACTTTTCAGTAGAATTATACTCCTGTATCGCCTTGAAGTCCAGGTACACAGCAGTTAGGACCAACACCACCCATACCTTGTCCACCAGCACCAGCACAGTCATAGCTCGCGCCATCAAATGTACCACCTTTGATTTCCCATGGATATGCATCAGTAGAAGAGTCAATTCCAAGGATAACATTGTTAATGTTTTGGAATGTAACGTAGCGATAAAATTGACCTGCACCAAGCAAGTTCGCAACGATAGCGTAACGTGATTTTACAATCAAACGTGGAGAGCCATCTTCTTGACCAGCAGTTTTTGTAAAGATATAAGGAATGTAAGGCATAAAGATAATACCAGATTCACCTTGGCGAGGTCCTTTATAACCAACTAAGGCATAAGAACTTGTAGCGTAGATGTCACGATAAACTTTAATACCACCACCAATCAACATACCAGCTTCAGCTACGCCACCAGAAGGTTGCATATTCATGTTAGAGCCAAGATATGTAGGAGTGTAGATACCATTATTCAATGTAGAGATAGCAGCAAGGATATCTGGTGAACAGATAGCAAAGTTACCAGAACCCATACGAGAAGTAACAGCGATTTTTTGTGCAACAGCAAGAATTGTATTAACAATACCACCAGCGATAGCTTCAGCAGACCAACGACCCATAAGAACGTTAGTTGGAGATGGAGTCAAGTTAACATTGATTGCAGCTTCGCCACCAAGACCTGGTTGTTGAGAAACCCAAATCATTGCTGATAAGATTTCACGGTCAATTTCTTGTTGGATTTCAAATTGAAGAGCTTCAAGCAACAATGCTTCGACATCCTGTCCGTGAACAGCTGCCAAATCTTGTTGAAGTTCTAAGGTGTATTGTGATTTGATGGCACGAGTACCAACAATTACAGAACCTTTAATAACTTTGATAGAAGCGGTTTTGATTTGATTGTTGTATGGGCTTGCAGCCAATCCAAGACCATTTGGATAGAATGCATTATTCTGTGGAACAGAATTTGGCATTTGCTCAGTGTAGTTAGACAAGAACTCACCTTGAGATGTAGTCCAAGCATTACCATCACCTGGTTGATATCCAGTGTAATCTTTATCAAGGTCAAATCCAATTTCAGCTTTTTGACCATTACGGAACTGATTTGTTTTTAGGTAATCATCATACAAGTAACGCAACGCAAAGTAAATACCTTGTGGAGTTGTTGTAGGGATTACAGCCACTGTATTCATAGCAAGCAATTCTGGGAATTGTCTACGAATCAATGGTAGAGCATATTGTTGATAAACAGCTACGTCAGACGTAACGTTTACGGATTCAGGTAAGAATCCTTTATTCAAGCGAACTTGATTTTCTAAAAGACATGCTAATACGCCTGCCTCAGTTTGGCTTCTAATAGGAGCGCCAATATCCGATTCTAGAACTGGAGCCCATTTCTGAATCAAACTTTTCTTTTGTGTACCTTTCATTGTGTATTACCTCATTAAATTTTTGCGACAACCAATGATGACTCTTTGGAGTCTTCAATGATATGTTTATAATGGCTGCATTATTTTTTTATTTTTTTTTCAATATAATTGCAATAAAACGCCCATATGACCCCTAAAAGAGGTCTATATGAGTGTGTAATATGTCTTTTTTATCTAAAACGATATCCAAGATTATTAAAGTCATTAATCTGAGTTAATGCTGTTTTAGTATCATCTTCAACTTCCATTAATGCACCAGACTGCTCTACTGATTGAGCGAGACTCTCAGTTGTTACATTAGGTCCTCTACGCACACCAGATAATCTTTGTGGGCGCAATCCTTTTGATAGATTTTCAAATTTAGGAGTTGATGAATTTACACTAGGTGCAATTCTTTTGTCTGTATCCATTTCACTAAGCGCATCACGAACTTGGTCGAGATTAATTTCACCCGCAAATTCTTCGCGATTATTATCCATAAGCAAACTACCGAAATCACCATCTAAAAACGCATCAATTTCATCTTGTACATCTAAAATATCTTTATCAGCAAAATATTCAATTGCAGCATTAACAACTTCAGGCTTCATGCCTTTTAGCCTTGAGAGAACAAAATTCTCTTTTTCAGCGCTGGTTAATTGTTTTTTAATCTCTTGACGTTCTTTATATGCAGTTTCTAAATTTCCATCAGCTACGCTTAATTTTTTTTGAAGCGCCTTTGTCGTTTCTGTAGTTGCTATACCGGCGCTTTCTAATAAATTAACCATGTCAGCAATAATTTTATACATCTTATTATTGACAGCACCACTTACATTATCTCTAACGCTTTCGACAATAGTTTTATTAACTTGGTCATCAAATTTTTTGGTTAAATTCTCTACAAGTGCATTGAATTTATCAGATGTCTTTTTTTCTATTTCAACAATCTTGCTATTTAATGCGCTATTAATGGATTCTTCCAATGTAGATAATTCATTTTTACTTAGCTTATTGCGAATATCAAGAGTAATTAAGTTATTCAATTCTAATGCCATTTTTATATCCTTACATCATTTGTTGACCATTGGTCAATCCTTTAAAATAACTTTCCAATGCAGCTCTATTAAACTGTTTTTGACCAACTCTAATTTTTGTACTACGCTCACAGTTGAATAGAAATTCGCGATTTGCTAATTCAACAGACTCTGTTAACATTTGTATTTTACTACCTTTAATTGATTCATACATTGATGATATCAATGCCTTATCATCAAAACTTGGATTACCGACCACATCAATAGTTATTAAACGATAGTCATCCGTTATTTCAAAAAATCCCTTCCCAGTATCTTTTACAGAGCCAGCTCCGCGCAATGAATACCCAGGAACATAACCAGCTTCAATCAATGCTTTTAAAGCTTGACCAGCCGGATGATTATCAACAACAGCCATCTTACAATAAAGATTAGCTCCTTTGAACTCTAACTCTTCAATGACTGCGCAAGCTTTCATTAAATTGATTTCGAAAACGCTGTAATCTTTTCCATCACCATCAGAACTTAATCTAGGGTGATTTAATTCAGCAACTCCTCTGCCTTTTTTAATGAACTTATCATTAAATCTTTTTACTTCTGACTCAAGAATTCTTTTAGGATATGAGCGTCCGTTAATGCCAGCTATATCACTGACTATAGCGGTCCCATACACTTTTAATTTTTTTACAGGTTTACCAGAAAGGTCAACTTGAGTTTCATAGACAGGTTTAACCATACTATAGTCATGTTCTGGTTCTTGTAGCAACATCTTATTAGACATCATATTCCCCTTTAAAGCTTTCAGTAAGAATCTTCATTATCTGGTCTTCCTTTTGGGAAATGACACCCTCTGACAACTCTTTCATAATGCTGTCTATTTTTTGAGTATCATCCGCAAGGATTCCACTAATAAGGGCTTTAATTTTCTTACGTGTATTTTCCATATTCAAAGTTTATATTATAATTCATTTTGAATTACTTAATTAAAAACCACTTCCCATGTCGCCACCTTCTGCCGCACCCATGCCACTCATGCCGGTATCCATACCACCACCCATCTTCTCTTCTTCAGCCTGCTTAGCTTCATCCTGCATCCAGAATTGATTCTGTACAATTTCAGCATCATTAAGACGAAGACCTTTGATGAGTGCGTATCGCTTAGATAGAATCCCACCAACATTCTCTTCAGTCTTAACATAACGCATAATTTTCTCAAATGTGTCAAGATTAGTGTTAAGTATTTCTGCATCAATGTAATTTTGAAATGCATTGTTTTTGTTGAATGTTATAGCAAAATTTTCTTCCAATTTAACATCATCATTAATGTCATTTCTGGTATTAAGAATCATTACAAACAATCGAGTCATAATAGTGTCTAATGGTATTTGATAACGCTGAACCATGCGAGCAAACGCAACTTCTGCTTGAGTAACTTCACCAATTTTCCCATTTGAATAAGATTCGCCATCACCCGCAAGAGCTGTGACACGACCCGGAGGAACTTTCATAGCATTAACTAAATTTCGTTTGAAATATTTAAGGTCTTCAATATTTCCGATATTATCACCACCAGGCAAGCGAGTAATTTCAGAACCTTGAGTCTGATTGCTTGTAGAGATGAAAAAATGCTCACCAAGGCCAATTACACGCCCGTAGTTCGTTACATCACCAGTTGAAGTATTGTAGTCAACGCGCCTTGAAAGAGTTTTCGCTTGGTCTTTCATATGCTTTTCAGCTTTTGGTTTTGGCATCATACCGGTATCAATTTTGAATACTAATTTTTCAGAACCCCACTGAATACGATACATAGTAATCGAATCTTCAATAGCATTCAATTGATTAAATGGTTTAATGGCTGGTTCTAAAGGTGAGCGCGGGTCATTAATCCCACCAGGACCAAACATATTCAAGTCGGCATATAAAATTTGATTTGGAGAATAGTCAATATAGTTTTTACCACCAGTATTACTTGCAGAGCTATAATTACCCTCCAACATCTGTCTATATCCAATCACTAGACCATCTTGTACAATAATTACCATATTTTGCGATGGCAATAAATTCAAGCCAATTATTTCATTTGACTCATCATTAAATACAACTTCCAAAAATACACGACCCTCAGTCAATGTAGTGCGCATTAAATTCCAACCCTCTTTACGAAAGTGCATAATACGATTCATTAATTCGCGTCTAAAAATTTTGTGCATTTTAGCTCTTACTGATTCACCTATTTCGGCATCAGGGTCTATATAAAGACTAGCAATATCACCCAAATCATTTGGTGCTACACCTTCATCACAAATTTGGTCTAATGATTCTGATACCTCAGCACGACCAGCAACGCGATAGTATTTTAAAATACGCTCACGATTTTTCTTCCAATACAATTGAACTTGATTTTCAGCAGTGGCCTCATAAGCTTTTTGCGGGTCGAGATTAGCAACATTAACACCAAGTGTAGGTGAAAATGAGCTATATCCATCTGGCGATAATCCATTCGGATAAGATAGCTGACGCTTGCCTTGACCAACTACATTTTTGGCAAAATCAATTTCATTATCAGTATGGTCTCGCATAAACACACGGTCAAAAACTGCACCACGACTATTTGCTAACCCGTAATCTCTCGCTCTAGTTAAAATTCTAGTAGCCAATGTTTCTGGCTTCTGTTTCTTTTCGATAAGCATTTGTTAATTTCCGGTATATTTTATCTAAGTTTATACCCTTTAAGATATTCTATATCAATTAATGAAATGAAAAAAGGTTGATGCGAACATCAACCTTTTTATTTTAATGTAAAACCCTTTATTATCTATCACTCATCATGCTAGTAATAGCCTGCATGATTTGTCTTTGTTCACTTGGGGTCATATTTCTAATCTGAGTCAGCATTCCTTTAGTAAGTCCAGATTTTCTACCACTTTGCATTGCAATTGCTTCTTCACCACCTGGCAATGTTTGACCACCAGCTCTGGATTCTTTTTCAGCTCTTCCTGTAGTTCCTGGTGGCAATGCTCTAGCTTGTGCAGCAGGTAATGCCGCTGGCTCTGCTTTTCTTTGAGCAATTGCTGGTGGTACATACTCTTGAACTTCTTCAAAATCTTCGAAATCGCGAGCGCCATTTCTTTTTTGTTGATTAGCTTTCATGTCCGCTACATTTAAAACTTCACCCTCAAGTGGTTGAGATGCTTTTTCTGGAAGATTATCTTTCACCCATCGTTCGCCCGTTGCTTTACTAGAGCCTACAGTCTCTCTACCACCACCTGTAAAACTACGACCAGCTCCTGCGGTAGCGCCTTGATATCTTGTTCTAGGTCTATCATACTCATATTGTTCTTTACGATAACCCTTTCCAGCCATCTCATCACCATATGCATCACGCTCTTGTTGAAGTACACTTCCAGCACCAGTTGGAGTTTGTTTTAAAGCGTCATCAAACGGGTCCTTGGTAGCTTCTTTATATCTATCTTTAGCGCCTTGATAAAATTGTTGAGCGCCTTTTTTAATATTACTTAAATTAACATTTTTATTAGCACCTCTATTCAATACTTCACGAGCAGAGCCAACACCAGCTTTAATAGCATCCCAAGGTCCTTCTACAAGAGTATTTCCCTGAACGCTTTCATGAATCCATTGATAACCACCATGTTCAACTATTACGCGATAACCATTTTCAGTCAATACATCCAATGCATGAACTAAATTTGATACAGTACCAACATAATCCAATGCCGTACCAACGCACTGTAATTCATTAACTGATTCAGTTATAACTTTTGCTCTTTTATCAAGAGCGACCAACGTATACTTCGCCATATCCGTTCTCCCTATGAAAACTTTATTATAGTTTATAATTATTTGTTTTTAAATTTCTCATATCAACGATGACACCCTCATAACAAATACCAAAATTATTATTTCTAGATTTTTTATAAAATTCGCGCAGCTTATCGCTATATATATTTCGACTCATCACCCTATCATTGCTTTCAGTACAATTAACGAATGTATAAAAGTCTAAAAATCCCACATTAAAAATGGGAACCCCGTTATATTTGAAGTCTCCATTATCTTGTATCATATAGCTGACATACGCTCCCAATTTTTAGATTGATTTTCAACTCTATTTTTATCTTTATTTAATAAACCATGATTAATCATGTGTTTTGCATTGGTTGCCATAAGGCGCAATCCCTCTTTTGATATACCACCCGTATCCACCAATCCATGCTCTGTGGCATATGTATCAATATCACTAAAAGATTTTAAGGGTCTTATTGAAAAAGTTATTTCAGTAGATGGACATATATTATGAATAAAATCAGTTTCAGTTGGCTTTCTATCATGCCTCAATGCATAAATTAAATAAGACATCAATGTAAATGCTTTTGATGATTTATCAGAAAATAAACTATCATCCTCTTCACTTTCATCTTCTATAAAATCATCGCCACTTCTGTAATGATATTCGGGTAGAAAACTACGGTCTTCTACAGAAGAAACTATTTTCTTAATTCCTTGATGAATTTTATTGGTGTCAACATCATGTTCAGAGTTTAAAATACGCGCAGAGTCAATATCTTTTAAATGCAAAAATGATTTTAATATATTGTCTATTTTTCCTTGCCCAATTGTATTTTTCAATACCAAAACAAGTCTATCAAGGTCAGTAAGAACCCATTCTTCATTGGGTTTTACATCTCTCAACAAATTACCTACACCGTCAACAACATCGGACTTTCCGGCATCGCTTTCCTTTATATCATCCAATAATCTTTTAGCAAGATAATTGAATACCTTTTTATCAAATTCGGATTTATGCTTCTCGTATGGTTTGTGTTCCATTTTATACCCTTTAGTTATTTTAGTTTATATTACCGAGCAGCGCTTTTAACGCGATTCATATCTGCTATAAAAACAGCCTGTCTACCATCACCTATATAATTACTACTTGTAATGCCATTAAAAACAACATCTGGTAATAAATTATTTGGAGCTCCACCACCACCATCTATATTGCTAAATTCTAGATGATTATTAGCTTCATTTTTTGGAGTAGCCTCAGTATATACGCTCAAATTATATGGATTCGATTGGTCTTTTACAATTTCTTTTAATCGACTTTTAAATTGAGGCATAGCTGATACCGGCTTACTACTTGTATTTGATACATCAATCACTTGTCTTATATGATATTGACTCTGACTTTCAGCCGCATGTTTCGATACAGCATAAGCACCCTCAACTTTAATTTGATTCAACATTATATCGATAAGGGCTATCTTATCAACTTTAGATACTTTTTCATTAACTTTATAAGCCTTTGTTAATCCCGCACTAATAACCTGTCCAGTAGTAACGCCAAATAATAATAGTTCATTTTTAGTTTTAGCATATCTATAAGAATCTACCACCCTTTGCGCTGGAGCCGCATATTGTAATTGAGTTCCACTTTCCTCAAGATTGAATAAATCTTCTGCCAACTCATTTGCACTTTGAACAGTATTTGAAATACTCACTTCGGTAACTCCAGATAACTTTGCAATTTGCTTTAATTTATCGATTGTACCTGGCAATACCCATCCATTAGAATCAGTTTTTTGAACTTGAGATTGATAAGTAACAGTAACTTGACTTGTATTTGGATTTAATTTCCCTGTAGTTCCAGCTGATGCAGTATTATTATATCTATAAATAGGGTCTACAATTGCATTATCATAATTATCACGACCCATCTCTATTGGAATTTCAACTGCGAATAAATCTCCATATGTTAATGCATCAGTACTCAATTTAGAAATATTCTTTAATATTAGTGCAGCCTCTGCCATGCGCTGCTTTCTAAAAGAAGCTTCTAATCTAGGGTCGCTTGTAGTTGCTAATGAAATAGTATATGCTGCCCATCTAAAATAACGATTAGCAATTTCTTGATTTTTTGGCACTCCATTTACAGCAATTATAGTAGCGCCTGCTGGAGCATAACTTAACTTATTATTTTCATCTATATATGGTGCATTTGCACTGGTGTTAATCTTGATAACATAACCTAGACCTGTAATTTTTACTGGATTTGGATATCCAATCAAATAATATAATCCCATCTGTACAAAATAACTTATATATGCGGCTACGTTGTTTTCTCCGGGAGTTAGTGTAAAACTTTTTGTTGACCAAACATAACTAGATATAGCGGTCCTTATATTTCCAGGCAAATTATTGTTTGTTAAACAACCCCAATGAGCATATAAAGTGGTTCCTGAATCAGTCAATACATTCCAGAATCTATACATATACCATTGAAAAAATGAAGCTCTCATCTGGTCATTAGTTAATGAAATTGAATCTTTTTTGGCATTTAATGTAGCGTCTAGTGTACCCACTTCTTTATTTGCTATTGAAACTAATGTATCATATGTATCAGAACTCACTCCATATACAGGAGTGCCAATAGCATTTAAATTACTATCAACACCAGCTACACCAAATATTTGTTTAAGAACTACTTGATAATTAGATGACCCATCATATAAAATTATTTGCGTACCAATTGCATAATTTTTACCAAATTCATATACCTTGCTATTTTTAGTAGGTTCATATTCATATATGAAATTTATATCTGGCTTAACAAATCCCTTAGTTAATAAGTTACCAATAGGACTTATAACAGGCAATGTACCAGAAAATGTAGGTGGAACAAACGATGGGTCAGCCATAGTACCACCCATACTCGTTACTGTGGCCTGTTCAGTAAACTTTCTTGCACTATCAATGCTCGCTAAATACTGACCAATTATAGGCACTGCCGCGACTGCGGCAAACCCAGCTCCAATTGTATTTATCTGAGCTGCATTTGCTGTTGAACGTATATCAAGTGAATCAGCAATACTTTGAGCGGTTTTAGTTAACACACCAAATTGAGCATCACCCAACACAAACTGAAACATCTCAGCAATCGCATTAGACATTTGGGAGAATCTACGTTGATTTACAGCCGGAACTTGAGCTCTCTGCTCTACCGTTAATCCATTATTTAAATCTGCTACATCATAAAAACCATTCTGAGTAAAAATGGAATAAAAAACACCCCCAACGCCTTTATCACCAGATGCTTTAGATACAACTGCTTTTACAGCTGCATTATATTTACCTGTATGATGGGTTACTTTTGGTACTGAAGGGGCTTTTTTTGGCTTAGGAGCTGGTTTTGGCTTAGGAGCTGCTTTAGGTTTATTTTCCGACTTTTTTGCTTCCTTTACTTCAGGTGTTACTGTGTTTACTGAACCACCGTTTGCATTCAATGAATATGGGTATTGAATAGCCCTAGCATTAGCACGACCAGCCAA
>Ga0315284_10011081_pt1 | contig 12859 bp, 15 predicted proteins | sample YL17G09_16_MG_FD_203696 | JGI IMG/M metagenome (GOLD analysis project Ga0315284, IMG submission 203696) | Sediment microbial communities from Yellowstone Lake, YNP, Wyoming, USA - YL17G09_16 | ecosystem: Environmental > Aquatic > Freshwater > Lake > Sediment | place: USA: Wyoming | collected... | reverse complement strand
CGTGGACGAAGGGCCCGAAAGACAGGACGAATTTCCTGAGGACCTTGAGGACGTTCTTCTGCTCCGCCTTCAGCGAAGCGCAGGGCACGTGGAGGACCCGGATCCCGCCTCCGGCCTTGGGGATTCGTATTACTGCGTAGCCCGGGTTCATCGTTGCTCCTTGCGCTTGCGCGCTACAGAGAATCCCTCATCTCCCCGATCGTCCTGTCCACCATCTGCCACCTCCACACACCAGACCACCTGACGAAAACGAAGAGGGAAGGGCGGGCTCCAAGCCCGCCCTCCCTCTAAGTGCGGAAGAGAAAGGAGGACCTTTTGGTAAAATCCGATAAGTAGGGACGGGGGGTGAGCCTTTCGGCCCACCCCCCGTCTACGAGTGTTCGAGTTGTGGTTCGTCCCCTACGGCTTGCCGGCGGGCACCGCGGGGGGCGTGGCGGCCTTGACGGCCTTGACGGCCTTGACGGCCTTGGCCCTCACCGCGGCCCTCTGTTTCGCGTTGAGCGCGATCCGGGGCTTCGCCGCGGGCTTCGCCGCCTGGGCGCGCTTGGCGAGCGCGGCGGAGACGGCCTGCTCGATGGCCTTGGCCTGATCGGCCGCGGACGGAGACGCCGGGGCGGGCTGCGGGATCAGCCCCCGGAACTCCCCGATGATACCCTTTGCGAGCCCGAGGATCTCGCCCATCGAGGGCCCCTTGTGCGCCGGGGCTGCGCACGGGGATTTCGCGGCCGCCTCTTTGGCGACCTTTCCCTCTGCCAGCTTTTCCCACCTGGCCTTGAAGCCAGCGTCCGCGTGGTATCCCAGGGCTTCGAGCTGCACCCGGGCCTCGGACTCCGTCATCGCCGGGACATCGGAGATCTTGTCGAGGGCCACGTCCTCGAGTTCGCGGCCCATCGCCCTTTCGAGCACCGAGAGGCTGAGGGCCTTGAACCCGTCGCCCCCGCACCGTTCCATGGCGTTCTGGAGCCCCGAGGTCGTGGGGAGGAAGGGCGACTTTTTGGTGCCGTCCCGGAACGCCCAGATGAAGAGGCCCCCCACCACGGTGATGGTCGCGCCCACCAGCGCGGCCAAGACCAAGATGACTCCCTCGAACACGAATGCGCTTCCCTCTCCAGCCTGAGGACCGTAATTTTCGGACTTCATGGAAGTCCTCCTTTCTCCGGCTTAGCCGGAAACCCGCAGCGAATGGTCAGTTCGCCGGGGTGTCCAAAAGAGATCAAATCTTCCGCACATTCTCTTATGCCAAAAAAGGGCTGTTTTTTGAGGTTTTAGGGGGTCCTTTCCGGCTATACTTGGGGGTGGAGCGGGGAGCCTATTTTGGAGCATTTCCATGCCGGAACCAGCAGGGAAGGTCACTCTGAAGCCATCCGGGTCTTTCGTCTCCCAGGAGACCATTAGGGACGGGATAGACGCCTCCAAGGCTTCCGAGGCCGTGAACCAGGCCCAGACGGACTCGGAGAAGGCCAGGAAGGATGCCGCGGACCAGAAGAGGATCGATGAGATCAACAAGCTCCTCCCGGAGGAGGTCTTCTGCGTCCTGGGCAAGGTGTCCTTCAGGCTCTTCAAGCAGATCTACAAGACGGTCTGGGACCAGGTGGAGAACAAGGATCACCTCGCCAGGGGATACGTGATCTGCGAACGGGAACTCTCCCCCGGGCTTCCGGTGCAGGTCAGGAGCTTCCGGACCAAGGAGATGCGGACCATCACCCAGTTCTCCCCGGTCACGTCTCCCGAGGGGTCCCAGACGAAACTCGCCGACGAGACCTTCACCTTCAGGAACGTGAGGCTCGCCCTCGGCGTGGTCGCCTTCGGCGGTCGGGAGCTTCCCGCGCTGCCCATGCCCGAGTCCGATCTGGAATCCTGGAAGAAACTCCAGGTCGTCAAGGGCAGACTGGAGCTGTTCGACAACCTTTCCGAGGAGCTCGTCGACGGGCTGGCCGGCCTGATCACGGACACGATCTTCGCGTACCGGCTCGCCTTGCAGGAAAACCTAAAAAACCGATACGCACCCCTTTAGCATTCTATCGGTCCAGGCTGGCAGCCAAGGGGGTGCGACTCCAGGATTACGCGATGCTCGAGCAGACGGACCTCATCGAGGCCGAGCGGCGTAATCTGCTCATGGAATTCGGCAAGGAGGCGATTCACATCCTCTCCTCGGCGAAGGACCACGACAAGGCCATGGCCTTGATCGAGTATCTTCGCCGCATATACTTCATTGGGTACGAGGAGACCCAGCAGGAGAAGGCTCGGGCGCAGGCAGAAGAGATCGTCCGCCTCGGCCAGCTCACCTACAGGGTCGTTCTGAAGCCCGGTGGCGGGACGCTCGAGATCGGCGATAAGTGATGAGCGACACGTACTTTGCAGCCGACCAGTTGCAGGCCTTCCTCGCGCTGGTTTCCGACGGTCTCCGGGACCTCGTTTCCGGCGACGGCCTCGAGGCGTTCTACGCGTGGGCAGAGGACGTGCCTCCGGACGATGTCCTCGCGCGGTTCGAGGAGTCGTCCGCGTTCAGGACGGCGAACGGGATCCCCGCGGTGGGGGAACCGTCGTTCGTGGCCCAGATCTCCAAGTCCGGCTCCAAGAGCACCTTCCTCCAGATGGTCCAGGAGATGGGCATCGAAGCGACGTACGCGGGCGACGTGACGGAGGTGGTCCCCTCGGACGCTCCCATCCCGATCGCCGGACTCGAGGACACGATCCAGGCGTTGCTCCGCAAGGGGTACACGATCGACCGGGAGGCCCTGAAGGCCCTCTTCCCGGAGGTCGATTCGGTGGAGCCTGTAAAGCATCTCGGCGAGATCCCGCCTACTCCATGGGCGCAGGAGGACTCGCTCATCTCGATGAAGTGGGCCAGGGCCCAGGAGTACGTCAGGCAGTATTTCGGAGGTAGGCCATGAGGTGGTTCCTCGCGGTGCTGGTTCTTCTCGTCTGCGCGGGATGCCCCTCCGGGGTCGCCGGCGAGCGCCTGAAGGAGATCAACTCGGAGTGGTACAGGATCTACACCACCGACCGTCGCCAGACGGAGTTGGAGGCCGTGGCCTACAACGCCCTGGACGACGCCGGCAAGGAGGCGTGGAAGGCCTCCGGGAAGCCGGTCCCCGGCGCGCTCCCGCAGCGGATGATCGCCGCGGCCGAAGACTACAAGGACTCGATCGAAGCGGAGGCGGAAGCGAACGAGTAGGAGGTTCCATGGGAACGGTCAGCAAAGTGGCTCTCTCCATCCTCGACGGGCTCGCCAGGAAGAAGATCGACGACGTCAAGGATCCGAAGATCAAGGAGTTCCTGTCGGGCGTCTGGGGCGATCTCAAGGTGGAGATCCCGGACCTCTACGACGTCCTGCTCGAGCCGGCGGAGACGATCCTCACCGGCAAGTACGCCACCCAGACCAAGAAGATCATGGGCGACCTGAAGGAGGACGTGCTCGCCTTCAAGAGGAAGGAACTCGACAAGGCCGAGTTCGAGGAGATCGTCTGGCGCCGGAAGCGATCGATCTTCGCCCTCTACAAGGCGCAGCAGGCGACCGACGCCCAGATCAAGAAGGACAAGATCTTGAACGCAGCCCAGACGGCCGTCGAGATCCTGATCAAGTACGGGATCCCGTTCATCATGGCCATCGTCTAAGGAGGGACTCATGGACTGGACCATCATCCTGACCATCGTGTTCACGGGCCTCGCCGCCATCCTGGCGGCCATCTCTCCGTTCTTCATCGCCTGGTTGATCAAGCAGAAGATCGTCCAGCAGCTCCACCTGGAGAACCTCATCGCCGCGGTCATCCCGCAGGTGGTGGAGTGGGTGGAATGGTGGGCGACCCATTGGAAGGACGGCGCTCCCCCGAAGGGCGAGGCCAAGATGGACAAGGCCCTCGGGCTGCTCAAGACCTACGTCCCGGCCGCGGCCAAGATCCCGGACGAGATCCTGAAGCTCAAGCTCGAGGCGGCCCTGGTGGAGTCCAAGAAGCTCGTCATCAACGTGAAGTAGGGAGGTACTCATGGACTGGAACAACCTTCTCAATCAGGTGATCTACCCCGCGGCTATCGGACTCATCCTGGTCATCGCGGGAGCCGGTCTCAAGATCTTGGCCTCCTGGCTGAAGATCAAGGCCGAGGAGTCCAAGAACACGCTCTTCAAGTCTCTCGCCACGAGCGCCGTGGGCGCGATCGAGCAGGCCGCCACCGTCGCGGAGAAGGCGGGCGAGTCGAAGTGGTCCGGCGAGAAGAAGAAGACCGATGCCATCGCCGACGTCAAGGCCACGGCGACTGCCAAGGGTCTCGTGGTCACGGACGCGGAGATCAACAAGATGATCGAAAGCGTCCTCGGCGAGAAGAAGCTGTAGTCCAGGTGCTCCTTCGACCCCCGTGGACGCGTGGAAGCGCTCTGCGGGGGTCTTTTTGATGGTGTCCCATGGCAAGCGACGACATGGCCGCGTACATGGAGCGGGCCCGCCAGCAGACCGACATGTTCCTCGCCCGGTCCCGCGAGCAGATGCACTCCTCGCTGAACGAACAGCGGGCCCAGTTCTCGGGGATTCCCTACGGAGGAGGCTTCCAGCCCCCTCTGAGTGGGAGCGGCGGCGGATATCCGCAGTCCGGGACTCCTGCCGCCAGGCTGATGGACACGCTCAACGAGATGGCCCGCAAGGGGCTCTCGGCAGCCGGCGGAATGGTTGCGACTCCGCTGGCAGCCGCCGCAGGCGGAGCCGCAGGCGCTGGCGCTTTTGTGATGGGACGAGAACCGTTCGGTCCCTACGGGATCATGGGAGGGGCCGCATCGGGCGCCCAGAGGAACATGGGTTTCGGGCAGGCTTTGTACACCGCTTACGGCGGCCAGGCGCTCAATTTCGGTATGCCTGGGAAAGGAAACCTCGGGCAATGGGCAGGCCAGCGGCTCGACATGACCACCACGCAGGCCGTCGACCTGGCCAGGGAAGAGTTGAGCTACCGGGTACTCAAGGGAGGACAGAAGGCAGCCTGGGGAGCCGCTGACGTGCTGTCCATGGGTGTGGCGACATACGCTATGCGCAAGTCCGGGATGGGCCTTGAGAACGTCTACTCTCACGAATTCGCCAGGAACCTCCAGAACCAGCTTCGCTTCGTTGGTGGGGATGCTCTTCGCGCTGCCGGAGCGGAGGTGAGCGCCTTCGGAACCGGGACGACCCGCCGGGGAGCCCGCGGCCTCGCCGGGGAACTGGCGCGTAATCTCGGCGGTCTCGAGGCCGAGATGGGTCTCTCCGCGAACGAGATCATGGGCCTCCAGAACCGCGCCATGGGGACCATGGGGATCACCGGCATCGAGAAGGCGCTGAAGGGCGGGAACTTCGCAGGTGAGGTGGGAAAGCAGACCCGGGCCACCCGCGATATCCAGCAGACCCTGAACCTCAGCGAGAAGGAAGCCAAGGAGTTCTTCGACACGATCGGCCAGATGTACGGAACCGCCGACAAGGTCGCCAAGATGGCCAAGGACGCCGCCAGGCTGAGCGGGCAGCTCAGCATGGACAAGCGCGCGGTCTTCGGGATGATGCGGGAATACGAGGACATGGGCCGCACGATGGCCATGGGCCAGGACAACGCCCGCAAGATGGGGATGGGGTACGTCACGGAGATGCGCGGGCAGCAGCGGCTCGGGGTCATGAACCGCGAAGAGATCATGCGCTACGGCGGATCGACCGAGGAAGAGGGTCTGGCGATCCGCGCCAAGGTCCAGGTCCAGCAGAACCTGGAGATGTTCGCCGGCGGAAGGATGCGCGGATTCGACGTCATGGCCATGGCCCGCCCCGGGACGTACAGCCAGTTCATGGGTGGGGGAATGGGAGCGATGGAGGCCGCCGGCGCCATCGGAGGAACGCTGGCCAGGGATCCGACAGCCGGAATGCGCGCCCGGTACGACCAGAGCCTTCGCGCCAAGATGGGGCGCGAGGGAGCCCGGCTCCAGTACCAGAGGGTACAGGCCGAGAGGGAAAGCGGGATGTTCATCTTCAACAACGAAGAGCAGATGATCTCCCGGTACGAGAATCTGACCGGTCTCGATCCCGAGACCGCCGCGCAGAACTACCGGATCTTCGAGCGGGAGAAGTCCGTCTTCGGTAGCGAACTCGAGAAACTCAAGCTTCCCGTGACGGAGGGGAAGCACGTCCAGAAAATGTACTCCGACTTGATGAGCCGGGGGATGCTCGATTACGCGATGGCTGCTACCGGGGCAGCTACTCCATACGAAGGAGCCGCCAAACTCTACGAAAGGATCCGTGACAAAGACAAGGGAGGACCGAAGGCTGGGCAGTCTCTCGAGACCTACCTGAGGTCTGCCGGTGGACGAGGCATGGATTCCGCTGAAGCCGGAAGAAAAGCTGGGATCAAGGGTCAGATGTTCGGGATGATGATGGGCGTAGGCGCATCTGGCATCGTTCCTCTTAGGAGGCTCCGTCAGGAAAGCGATGCTGGATCTGCCGCGGTTAAAGAGAAGATTAAGAACATAGAAATGATGCGCGGGGTGGTCACTTCCGCCGCCGTGAAAGAAGAACTCGTCGCCCCTATTCTTGCGATGGGCGGAGACGCGACCAGGGACGTCCTCGGTCAGGCTTTAAGGTTTGAGTACAAGGGCGAGAGAGCCTTTGCGGATCTTACGTCCGAAGGATTGATGAAGGTGACGATCGGGGACAAAGTGGAAGAGGTTAGAATCGAGGACATGAGCGCCAAGTATGGCGATGCGGCCGGAGATGAGATCTTTGCTCAACTCAGGAAGTCCTTCTCCACGTTCGGGGCACGAACGGAAGCCTCTGCCAAGTCCGGAAGACTCCGCAACGAGGGAGAAGCCCTTTACAAGGAGATGCAGTTCAACAAGGTTCGCGGAGCTGCGGAGAGCATCTTCGGTGAACAACTCGGGGGATCTCTAAAGGACATGGACACCTTCGTCGGGGCCCTGGCGAACGCGGAGTTCATGGGCGGAGATTACGTGAGGAAGATGATAGCCTCCGGGCAGGGAGGCTTCGAACGGTTCACTACAGCGTTCCGCGGTAAGGGCGGCGGCCAGTTCGAGGTCACCAGCATCGAAGCATTGAAGGGGATGTTCGGATCGGAGGAGGAGACCGCCGCGAAGATTGCGGAGTCGTTCGCCGCAACCGGGGGTCCCGACATGGACGCTGCCGCGGTCTTGGAGGGGTTGCGGAGCGGAGACAAAGGACTGCTTACAGCTGTCTCCCGCAAGGAAGTCCTGGCCGATCTCGCCGGTCAGCTTGGTTCCCAGCAGGAGCGTGAGCGTACCACCAATCGGGGCGCCTCCGACGGTAATCCCGTGTTCATCGAGATGAGCGAGAAGTCGGTCAATGCGATCGCCGAGGCGATCAAGAAGAAGTAGATGTTCAACGAAGCGGAGTTCAGCAGCGGGGTGAAGATAAGCGGCCTCCATAGGGGACGGCGGCGAGCGGACAGCCCCAAGAGGCTCGCCGCCATCGACGCCAAGGCTGACCCCTATCCCGTCGAGTCCCACGTGGTCAACGAGTACCTCGACGACGCCGCGCTGCTCGTGGTCTACGACAACAAGCGGGTTCCCAAGTGCGTGTTCGACCACTTCATCCTTGGATCGATCAACGAGCAGGATCAGGAGAAGTCGGCCTTCGTGTTCACGTTCGGAGACGCAGTCCTCTTCGGTGGGATGGAGCGTCGAACCAGGCTTTACGCGTACTCCGGCTTCCTGGTCGACAGCCAGAAGGATGGGAAGTGCATCTCCGCCTGGCGCCGGCTCTACGATAAGTACCTCAGGGCGACCGCGATGGCCGAGGAGAACAGGTACGCGAGGCTGTTCTACCGGGACCAGGTCCGCGACGGGTACATTACGGCTTGCAGGATGGCGGAGTCCGCCGACCGTCCTCAAACCGCGGTTTTCAACTTCAACATGTTCGTGATCAACGAGAGTGCTTGATGGCCGTCCTTAATCCACAACCGAGGTCCAGTTTTCTCGGGGCTCCGGTGGAACCCCTGGACAACGCCAGGGCCATCATCACGCTCCACCAGGTCAGCAAGACTGGTGCGATTAGCGACGCCCCGATTCTCGCCGTCACGCTGTTCCACGTCTCCAACATCGAGACTCCGCAGGAGGAGCGGGTTCAGGTCCTCGCCAGCAATGTGGACAGCGGGAAACTCTACCTGTTTGGAAGGTCTCCCAGGCTGTACGCCATCTCAGGATTCATTGTGGACAGTGACCTTTGGCTGTCCGCCAAGAAGACGCTCGTCGGAGCTCTTTCCGTGCAGGGGGCGAACAAAGACGACAAGACCTATGCCGGACACTTGCTACGGCAATGGATGATCCTGTACGAGAAGAGCCTCAGGCTCTCTCTGTGCCTGAAGAACAGCCAGATCCTGAAGTTCCGGTGGCGTTCCACCGAGGTATACGGATACATCCTCGGGCAAGTTCGCTCGATGGAGTCCGGGAGTCCGAGCATCTATTCTCTCGGGCTCACCTTCGCCGTGATGTTCGAGGAGGAGAAGATCGATGATCCCATCGTCAGAATCTCGTACAAGAGCGGGGTGTCGGACGATGTTCACGGAATGATCTCCTTGGAGAACGTGGCCAGGCTGGGGGATCCCTTCTCGAAACCGGAATCCGAAAAGCCGAAGTCCACGACAGGGAAGGCGATCGAAGGTAGGTCCAACGTGCCTCCTCGAACGTAGAGGTAACTCTGGATGTCGAAGATCGCGTCGAAGTACGTCAGCTGGAAAGTCCTCTTCGATGGGGTGGAGGTCCCTTGGCTCTCGTTCTCCATCGGAGTCGGTGTCGACATGGCTGGACAGGCCACGGTCGTCCTGGAACCGGATCCAGTCCTCAACGAGATCCGGCCGAGGACGAACGTGGCGTTCTTCTTCTACGACAACTTCCAGGACGGAGCGGACGATCTCGACAAGTACAAACTGTACTGGGAAGGGGAGATGGAGGGGTACTCCTACAGCAAGGTGGCCCAGGGAAGATCGGTCATGATCTCCGCGGAAGGCATGTTCTCGGTGTTCGGAAGGAGCAAATTGTTCGCCCTTGGGTTCGGCTCCATTCCCATGACTCCGCACATCTCCGGTTCTCTCTTCGCCGCCGAGAGCGTGACGCTCTCCCAGTTGTTCAACTTCGCCATCTTCGGGAAAGCGTTCGATCCTACGAACAAATGCGCCTCGTTCGGTCCCAATGAGCCTCCGGATGGCCCGGCCTACGGGGACAGGTTGCTCAGCCTGATGGCGTTCCTCTCCGGGTACAACGCCAACTTCAGGATGCAGGCTGTCCGCACTCGGTTGTTCGGCAGGATCGCATCGATCCCCGACAGGACGATCGGCCGGCTTGTCCCCCGATCGATGATATCGCAGTATTCTCAGCAGATGGTGGAGGGCTCGATTCCTTCGGACTCCTCTCTCGCCGATCTGATCGGGATGTTCAACCACACTGCGTTTCATCATTATGCCAGCACCGTCGCTCCCCACGTTCCCGTGGGGGTGAAGAACACCTCCGTGTATCTTCCCGGGTCCACCCCGGAGGACTCCATCTACGCAATCTCCAGGCCCTACCTCAGGAACGATTACATCTTCATGCCGGAGATGTACTACGCGGTTCCGCCGGCGTGCAACTTCATCTTCCCGGAGTTCTTGCAGAGCCTCAACGTCCAGCGCTCGTTCACCGCGGAGCCCACCCGCACGCTCATGCACGACCAGAACCTCAGCGGTGGGGCGCTCGTCGTGGTCGCCCCGGACGAGATCCTCAGGTTCGAGAAGGTCAGGCCGGATCCCGCGCAGTTCTGGTCCCTCAACAGGGATGGGATCAAGGTGGAGGGGAAGACGGATAGTCCCTATCACACGATGTCGAAGGGAGGAACAGCTCCGTTCAATCTCTTCGGAGCCGTGACGGACCAGGAGATCGAGAAGGGGATCATCCCTCACAGCGAGGACCTTCCCTTCGAGTATTTCTCCGCCGTGTCCAATCTCTACGACGTGTCGAAGGAGAGCCTGGACAAGCTCGCTTCTAAAACCCAGTCCCTCGAGAGCATACTCCCGAAGATCGAGCGGGAGACGAGCAAGCAGACCGGATACGTCTACCTCGTCAAGGCGCTCGCGGACTATCTCCTCTTCTCCCGAAGATTCAGGCGATCGGTGACCGCCGAACTCGTCGGCCATCGCTGGATCGTTCCGGGGTTCCCCTGCGTGATCTTCGACACGATGATGTCCTACATCGGGTACGTCAGGGCCTGCACGGTGTCCGTGAACGCCGACGGGTCCGAGTCCACCTCGCTGAACCTGGACTATGTCAGGACGTTCCCGAGGGTTTCTCCACCGCTTGAGACGGGACGGTTGATACTCGCCTTGCAGAGTCTCAACAGCGTCAAGGCGGTCTCGGACTCCACGGAAGCAGCGATCAAGAAGCAGGACGCGAGGATTCAGGTGATCGGCACTGCTCTCGGAACCTCCCTTCGCGCCGGGGTGGCCTACAGCGAGACGTCGAAGTCCGAATATCAGAAGACCTTCTCGGACGCTTTCGCAATCGTGGAGAAGGACGAGACGAAGGCGAAGAGGATGGGCTATGACAGGACCAAACTCAATGTGTTGAAGTCCCTCCTTGATACCCTCCTCGCCACCGATCCAAGCACTCAACCAGAGAACGTCAGGGAGACGCAGGCAAAGACCCTGACCGATGCTTCGTCCTTCTTGGCTTCTTTCTACCAGGACTGTTCGAAGCAGGCCAATGAGGCCGCGAGCGGATTCAATGAGGCCGCCGTTCCGATGACCCCCGGGGCTCAGCCGCAGATCGATACGCTAAGGTCCACGATCGCCAAGGCGGACCTGAAGGGCTTGTTCCCCGAGGATTTCTTCGCTCCTCCGGTGTTCGGGAATATGGACTTCCTCGACATCGAGAAGGCGGAGAAGATCTACGCCGGCGTGATCGGCTCTTCCCCAGCCCTGACCAAGTTGTCGAACAAGTCCGGCACCGATCCGTACGCGGTGACGAAGAACACGGCAGGAGGGGTCCTCGCTCTGAAGTTGAACTCTTACAACAAGTTCGTCAACCTCACGGACGCCATCCAGAAGATCTTCCCGATCTTCAACGACGACGGGACCACGGAATGGTCCCAGCATACGAAAGACGGCGGAAGAGACGTCGTCTCCGCAAGGGACTGGATCGAGCAGACGTACCTCAGGCGCGAAGGCCTGATGAGCCTCCGCCGGTACGCCGAGGTGAATATCTTGAAACTGACGACGAAGACTTCCATTACGCCCTTCCCGCAGACCTTTATCGTCTTGGCTCCTCTGGAACCTCGGGAGATCAGCTCCGATAAGTTGCATCATAATCTCGTCTGGGACAACTCGATCTACAGCAAGATCGTGGACGAGTTCGAGATAAAGGCGAGATCCTACAAACAGACCAATGACGACGGGAGCGTCAACACAGTCCCATCCAAGGGCAGTGACAAGGTGATCGAAGAGCTCAGGAAGAGCGTCGGTCTTCCCTGGTTGACGACCACCGACAGGCAGGCCTTCTGGGTGTCGTATGCCCAAAATCATCATGGATCAAGGGCGTTTGTTGGCCGCTAATCCTCAGGGGCCGACGGACGAGGATCTCGTTGCGCTCGCCAGGCGGGGAGACCCGGTGGCGAAGAACGAACTGCTCCGTCGATTCTCGACGACGATCAGGATCAAGTCCTCGGCCTACTCGAAGGCGCCGATACCCACGGCCGCCATCGAGGGGGAAGCCATGAGCCTCCTTCTCTACTCGATCGAGAGGTTCGATCCCGGTCTCGGCCTCAAGTTCAAGACGTTCCTGGAGCAGAACCTGAAGGGCCTGTACCGGTACGTGACCGCCAACAAGAACATCGCCAGGATCTCCGAGCACCAGGCGTTGCAGTTCACCCGGTACAACAACGCCAAGGAGATCCTCCAGGCGTCCAAGGGAAGGGAGCCCACGAACGACGAGATCGCGGACTCCATCAACTGGCCCCTGGCCCACGTGCAGAAGATGGAGTCCGCGCTGAGCCGGCGTTCGATCGCGTCGTCGGGGATCGAGGCCCTGCACGATACGGGGAACATCACGAGCCGGATGCAGGACGTGATGGAGTTCGAATACTTCAGCATGATGCCGGAAGAAAAACTCGTGTACGATTACTCGCTCGGGGCCCACGGGAAGCGGGCCGTGAAGGATGTCTCCGCGATCGCCAAGGCGTCCGGGCTTACGACCGACAAGGTCTACTCCATCAAGAGGGACCTGGCCAGGAAGATTACTTCGAGGATCTGACGATGGAAGTTCCCAAAGAGTTGCTCCAGGCCATGGTCGACAAACTCAAGGCGAGGACCGATCTTGTCGTTTCCCCGTCCCCGGCCGACATCGCCGCTCATCTAAAGAACCTCCTGTCCCCGAAGAGCGCCGACCAGCCCACGCCCGTCCGCACCATCATGTACTACGGAGGAGTGATCAAGCTCGGGGATCCCCAGGCCCACACCGAACTTCCGAAGGGCTCGAAGAATCCGATGAAGCAGATGAGGGAAGCGTGGAGGAAGGTCGTGTGAGCGGTTGTTGCGGACAGTCCGTTCTATCTTCTCCGGTCCGGTTCGTCCAGAAGAAGGACTGGCCGGAGATGTGGATAAAGACCGCCGCCCCCGGGGACCTTCTTCTTCTTTCCGATTCCGTCGGATCCTGCGGAGGAATTCTTCGGCTCACCGTGCAGGATACCTTCGTCTCGCTCGACGCAGATCAGGTGTGGCACCGGAAGTCCGTGGCGTGGCCTCTCCATGAGGACAGGATCTCCTCCTTCCGGATCTTCGGCAGCAAGATCGAGTACACCATGAAGTAAAAAGAAAGGGGCGCCTGGCGCCCCCTTCTCGCCTACTTGTTCGGGCAGCTCGGGCAGTC
>Ga0315284_10011080_pt1 | contig 12860 bp, 14 predicted proteins | sample YL17G09_16_MG_FD_203696 | JGI IMG/M metagenome (GOLD analysis project Ga0315284, IMG submission 203696) | Sediment microbial communities from Yellowstone Lake, YNP, Wyoming, USA - YL17G09_16 | ecosystem: Environmental > Aquatic > Freshwater > Lake > Sediment | place: USA: Wyoming | collected... | reverse complement strand
CCCGAACCGCAGCTCCTGTTCCATCAACTCGTCAAATCGCTCACTAAATAGGCGCCTGATGAGAAAGTGTCGTGTCAGGATGCTCTGCACGTTAATACGCGGGTCTTCCACATCCCGGACGAGATATTCACACAGCGTCTCCCGGTCGTATCGCATCCAGGATTTTTTAAGGCGTTCCGTTTCCAGTTTGAAGCGATCTTCCAGCATTTCCACCTGCCCAACAAGCCTCGATAATAACGATCATTAATAATATGACGGCTTGAATGACAGTTTTGGCATAAAGAAAATCGGATTTTTCCGCCAGATTCAATTTCCGCTATAAAAACACAAAAATGCCGCCGAACTGAATCGTCCGGCAGCGTTCTTCGTTTTTATCGTGGTTATCGTCTCTTCTCAAGGGCTATACAGCGATTACCTTATTAACTCCTCAAAGAGATTTTGATCCGGGATTATCTCACAATGGCCGTCTGCATAGCACACCACGGCACCATCTTCCGGCCACTGGTCATATATTTCATAAAATATTACCTCGGTTGAAGGCTCCGCATCGGCGTGGGGCGGACGATACTGTATGACCTGTTGTCCATCACGTTGGCCCCAAGCGCTCTGTAATCGCGTTATCGCCTTATTCGAGACATCTTCTCCGACAAGATCCGACAATTCTCGGGGATATTGGCCCTGGTGCTTCTTAGCATAATTGTTGTAGTGCCCGTATAGATATGCCATACATGCAGAAACCGTTTTTTTGCCAGCCGGCCACGGCTTTAGATACTGCTCCAGGACTCGAACAGGAATCAACTCAGCATGTGCATCCAGCATAGTTACGGCCACGATATCATCCGCCGATCTATCTTTATATTCTTCGTACAACAGTACTTCATATGACCAGTCCGAAACACTTGTATCGGGTCGGCGGTATTGAATTACAGACGGTCCATCCGGATCATCCAGTGCAGATCGCACTTTTCTGAGCGCTTCGTCTGTTATAATCCCCCCCGTCACAAGATCCGCAAATTCACCGGGATACTTATCATCGTACCGATTGGCATAGATCATACAACACTTGCCCAGATGCATCATCTTAGCCAGACGTTTTTGTTGATTAACCGACCATCCTGGATCTTCGACCTCGACAGTAAAGCCCTTGGGCGGCTCAAGACTGAACAAATCGTCATCCAATTCGGTGTCTATTTGAATCGAGCTGTACACTACCGGCTCATGGCTCTGGTCCGTCCACTTAAGCTCAATCTGAACCGGAAAGTCCGTCTTAGGATCAATCCATACCGTCGTAACACGATTATCCTTCTGCGATTGAAGCATTCGTACTGTCCGACCGTCAAGCTCAACGCTGCCGTGATCCTCAACCGCCCCAGCACTCCATTCGAGCAGCCGGTCACGAAGGCGCGTGTTAAGCCGCGTAAGTTTAAGCTCGCCTGTCTTGTCATCGATATCGTAATCGGAACTCATATCATTCAGTATAGCGGTTTTCTCAGCGGGCCTGAGCAGAAGTTGCCGGCGCTTGCCGTAATCCATGATGGTTGTCTCACCAACATATCTGGGCCACGGAGAAGTCAGCGTTTCATGACGCTCTCTGTCCGGCTCTTTGAACATCCACTTCTGTTTCAAGAGGTATTTTCCATCTTTCTCGCCATCTTGATATCCGGCCCGGAAAATCTCCATACAAGAAAAAGTACGTGCCTGTTTTATGTTATCCATTGCCGCTGCGAATGCGACACTTGCCCCGATGGGCTGGCCAAGCTCGACGATGCCTGTGATTATCGCGAGAATAATCACCGCCGCCGCAGTGTATTGTGTCATTCTGCTTCGCATTATTATTCTCCATACATTAGACTGCACAGCAGCCGATTGTACTGTTTTCGATTTATTCTGTGCCGGCAAAACATCAGCAATAATTCTCTCATCCAGCTCTGTAGTTGTTTTGACCTGTGCTTTCTTCCCGGCACAGAAACTCTTGATAAGTCTTTCGATATTCTCGGCACTTTTCATATTTTCACCTCGACATTCAACAAAGACCGAAGTTTATCCAATCCGTACCGGTACCGGCTTTGAATTGTGTTGATTGAGACGCCCTGCGACTGAGCTATCGCCCTGAATCTCGTCCCGCTTTGCAAGTGCAGAATGATGACTTCCCGCTGGTCGTAGGGAAGCTGTGCCATAGCCTGCTCGATTTGCCGGCACAATTCGGCCGACATTGCCAGCCTATCGGGCCTATTGCAATCTTTGCTGTCCATCTCCGCCTCGATCAGTTGCACAGTCTGCTGAGATTTAGCACGCTTCAGATTCCGAACGCGATTGGCGATACAGCTCGACAGATAGCTCTTCAGGCTCGTTCGCAACTGAAGTTTCTCGGCGTATTCTGCAAAAGAGACAAAGACATCGTGGAGAACATCCTCAGCAACAGCCCGATCATTTGAAAGAGCGATAGCCAAAGCCAAAAGGTCGTCTTTGTACTTTTCATAGATCCGGCGCAGAGCATCCGGGCTTCCACGTTTGAATTTCAATAGCAGCAGCTTATCTTCCGGCATGCCGGATATGCCTCATTAAGTTTCGAAACTAACGATCGTCAATGCTATGACAATTTGTGTGACAATATTAGTCTAAAGAAAAATGCTTTTTTCCGCCAGATTTGATTTTGGGAATGAAAACCCTGATATGACTTCCCTAATCAGATAAAAAAGGCCGAGAGAAATTAGCCCGGCCATGTTGTCCTGAGATATAAGATAAGGCTCATTCCTTGTCTTTGAGTTCTTCAATGCTCTGACGTGCATGTTTGAGTGGGAATTTGTCCGGATCACGGCGACCTTTACCTGTCTTCAGACAATTCTCATAGGCCTCAAGGGCCTTTTCTTTCTCGCCTTGATACGCATATACACACCCAAGATAGAAATAAGTCGACTATAACTATTGTAAATGCGCAGCAGGTAAAAACGTGGCAAAAAATATTAAAAATCAAAATGCAAAAAGCAATATGACATATTAAAATGCAAAATATGGCTATTAAGAAAAAAATATACGGTTTAATATTCGATGTCGACGGCGTGATTGCCGATACTGAGCCTGTAAACGCCAAAGTCACAATAAGGGTCCTGACGGACATGTTCGACCTTAGTGGCGTCAGGCCGGAGGATTTTGATGCCGGCATAGGCAAAGGAGCTGAGAAGTACGTTCAGGCGGGCGCCGATGCGCACGGATTGACGCTGACCGATGAACAGGTTAAAGACGCGGCGAAACTGCGCGAGCGGTATCTGATAAAGGCAATTCAGCAGGAAGCTCTGCCTGCCTTCCCCGGTGTGCTCGAACTGATAAATGGGGCGCTGCAGAGACATGATTTTCGTCTGGCCATTGCAACATCCGCATCGCTCGAACTTTCCCGGACCATTCTGGAATCGGCAAAAATCCCCTACCAAGAAATGGTTTACGTTACCGGCAGTGAAATAACAAGAAAAAAGCCCAATCCTGAGCTTTTTCTCGTTGCCGCCAGCCGGATGGGCATTATCCCCGCTCATTGCGTTGTCATTGAAGACGCCCCCAGCGGCGTGCAGGCCGCAAAGGCCGCCGGCGCCAAATGCATCGCAGTAACAAATTCCACGAACGCCAGGAACCTGCAGCAAGCTGATTTGATCTGCGATTCCCTTGAGCAGATAAGCCTCGATACCATTCGAAAACTCATTGACTAATTAGCAAAAATATCTGTTCGTTGCTCGTAGAAGGCCAGATGTGGATTTTTTACTGATCCCATTGACTTTTCGCTTGTGTTGTGTTATGATTTTATTGTAGTGATTGATAATAAGATGTACATGGTGTCTTATGCGAGAAATTAAAGAATCATACAAGCGGATCGGCGATGATGAAGGCCGGTTTGATATAGAGTTTTGGCAACAGCAAGGTGATCAAGCTATTTTCAATGCAGCTCTCGAGATGATATTAGATTATTTATTAATTAGACACGGACATGTTGACAAGCCCAGACTTCAGAGAACTGTTGAGTCTTTTGGAAAAGTATAAAGTCCGCTATCTCGTGGTCGGCGGTTATGCTGTCATGAGGTATACGGAACCCCATTTCACAAAAGATTTGGACCTGTGGGTCTCAACCGATATGGACAACTCAAATGCGGTTTATGATGCGCTGAGAGAATTTGGCGCGCCCCTCAAGGGCCTCGTCCCGTCCGATTTCGCCCAAGAGGGTTATTTCTATCAGATGGGAAATCCTCCGTTCCGACTGGACGTTATGATGTCCATACCTGGTGTTACTTTCGAAAAGGCATGGGCAAACCGTGAAATGGTACAACTTGAAGGATTGGTCATCCCCTTCATATCAAAAGCGGATCTAATAAAAGCAAAAGAAGCCAGCGGCAGGCATCAAGACTTAATAGATGCCAAGGAGCTTCGAAAAACCGACCGATGAGTCTGACCCGATTGTTTACTTGGCCACTGCCAAATGATATGATTCATCTCGGAATAGAGGCGAACTTGGTCCTGGGAGTTGAATGATTTGGCGCTTGCAGCACAAATGTAAGGAGCTATAGAACAGGAATATGAAAACAACAAAATCTCAACAAAGTATTGTCCGCATGATAGCCGTAGCATTAATTGCCTGGCATATTTTGTGCATCCCGGCATGGGCGGCGACGGCAAGCCACACCGAGTTTAAGCCGGGCGAAATCTGGACCGATACCAGCGGGGCGCCCATCAACGCGCACGGCGGTGGAATCCTGTACCACGACAAAGTCTATTACTGGTACGGGGAGATCAAGACCGGCAAGACCTGGCTGCCGGAAATCAACCGCAGTTGGGGCGGAACGCGGGTGGAGACAACAGGGATTTCGTGTTATTCGTCCCAGGACTTGTACAACTGGAAGTACGAGGGGAACGTACTGCCGGCAGTGCAGGATGATCCCAACCATGAGCTGCACACAAGCAAGGTAATGGAGCGGCCCAAGGTATTGTACAACGCGGCCACAAAGCAATTCGTCATGTGGATGCACGTGGATTCGCAGGATTACGCACTGGCGCACGCCGGAGTAGCAACCAGCGACTCACCCATGGGCCCGTTTCGGTACATCGGCAGTTACCGTCCGGATGGCGCGATGAGCCGGGATATGACGGTGTTCAAGGACGAAGATGGAAAGGCGTACCTGTTTCACGCCTCGGAGAATAATGCCACGATGCACATCTCGCTGCTGACGGATGATTACCTCAAGCCCTCCGGGCGCTTCGTGCGGGCATTTGAGGGAAGGTCCATGGAGGCCCCGGCGGTATTCAAGCACAAGGGGCGATACTACCTGATGGCGTCGGGCTGCACGGGCTGGGCGCCCAATGCCGCACGGTCGGCGGTGGCGGACTCCATTTGGGGCCCGTGGAAAGAGCTGGACAATCCCTGCCGCGGCCCGCAGGCGGATCTCACGTTCCGCGGGCAGAGTACGTATACCTTGCCGGTGGCGGATAGGCCGGGCACATTCATCTTTATGGGCGACCGCTGGAATCAGAATGACCTGCCGGACTCGCGATACCTCTGGCTGCCGGTAATCTTCACCAACAAAGGCTTTGAAGTGCGCTGGCAGACGACGTGGCGTTTGAATGACCGAACTGAAATCCACGGAATTCCGGAGACGACCTATATATTCTGAACTATCGATTAATTGCTTCGTGTTCTATGCGGATTAATATAGGCAATTTTAGACGCTGTCAGCAGAACTTAAGAGTTGTGAGATTAACCATATCTTTCTGCTTAATTTTATTTGCAGGCTTTGGTGTACAAAAAACCGCATTGCCAGCACAACAACCAACCACTACGACTCAACCGACCGCGTTGCCCTCGCCAGAGGAAGGTCCGGTTCCGGTCCCGGAGCCAAGTGAAAAGGCTCTTTCTTACTACCGCAGCGGCAATGTGCTCTGGATCGTGAGTATTATTTGGGGATTGCTGATCCCTGCGCTGTTCTTGTTTACAGGTCTTTCTGCTCGAATTCGCAACTGGGCGAAACACCTCGGCAGAAAATGGTTCTTCGTCATCGGCATCTATTTCGTCATTTTTTCTGTTATCACTTTTGTGATTGACTTGCCGCTCAGCTACTACGCAGGTTATGTCCGTGAGCACGCTTATGGACTTTCGAATCAGCCGTTAGGCAAATGGTTCGGCGATGCGTTGAAAGGATTGCTTGTCGTTCTTATTACGGGCGCTCTCTTCCTCTGGGTGCCGTACCTCTTGCTCAGGAAAAGCCCTCGCCGCTGGTGGTTCTACACCGGCTTGTTGACTATTCCCTTTCTCTTCCTCGTCTTTCTGATCCAACCGATCTGGATCGACCCCCTCTTCAACAAGTCCGGGCCGATGAAAGACAAAACGCTCGAGGCCAGTATCATCCAGCTTGCCGAACGCGCCGGGATCAAAGGCAGCCGCGTCTATGAGGTCGAAAAGAGCGAGGACACGAAAGCTTTGTATGCCTATGTGGCCGGTTTGGGGCATACCAAGCGTATCGTCCTCTGGGATACGATAATTGCCAGGCTTAATAAGCCCGAACTTCTCTTTGTGATGGCCCATGAAATGGGACATTACGTGCTGGGGCATATCTGGAAACAGCTCCTATTCTTCTCAGTCTTGATCATGGCAACGCTCTACGCTATTCACCGCACGGCGAAATGGCTGATCAACAAATACAAAGATCGTTTCGGCTTCGACCAGCTTTCCGATATTGCTTCACTGCCGTTGATCATTCTGCTGTTTAGTCTATACATTTTTATCATCACGCCGATAGACCTCGCCTACATGCGCCACCATGAACGTGAAGCCAACCGATTCGGTTTAGAGATCACGATGAACAATCACGCGGCGGCAACCGCCTTCGTAAAGCTCCAGACGGAAAATCTGGGGGTACCGCGGCCAGGCATAGTATATAAGCTGTGGAGGGCAAGCCACCCGACACTCGAAGAGAGCATTGTTTTCTGTAACAGTTACCGCCCTTGGGAGAAGAATGAGCCCCTTGTCTATGGAAAAATGTTCAGAGAACAGAAATAGGCTTGAGTTCAAACTAAAGGTGGCTTAGATATTGGGAACCTATCCACGACTAACCAAGTCACGTACAGGAGCACGCGGCGTCAACTTAATATTATCCCTCAGCTACCCCGCTCGCCCGGCGATGCCAGTGGTGAGATGCTAAACAGATTCATCTGCTAAGCCGATCACGGTAGCGGAGGGGAGTTTTTGGGTGATGATGTCGGCGGCCAGGTTGAGCCAAGTTTTGCACTCGTCGAGGACGACACTGTCGCTGGTGGCTACGACAGCATCGCTTTTTTTCAGTTCGGCGTCGGGGCTTATGGAAAGCCTTATTTCCCAATCCCAGCCGTTTTTCTCGGCCAATTCTCGAATGAGCGTTTTCAAGCGGCCGCTGTTGGAAACTGGGCTGTCCAGCAGCCACAGGGCTTTCGTCACGCCGACCTCTTTTAAGAATTCGCCGATAAGCTGCAATGCCGGGATTGTCTCGGTGACTTTGCGATAGGTCCCGTGGATGCTTGCAAGGTCCCGGTAACAGCCATCCCGGCCTTTGAAGATCACCCCACCGCTCATGGCCGCTTCAACGGTTATCAATACGTTGTAACCATCGATGGCGATGGATTGGCCTGCAATATCTTTCAGCGCGACCCGGCGCTCGCTTCGAGAGGCAAGCTGCTGATCGGAGCAGGCGCTCCGCATGATGGCCAATCGCTGCCGTTCCGTGAGCGAGAATTTGTCGCCGACCAGTTTGAGAGCGCTTTTGTCCGCATAGCCCTTTGTCAGCAGCAGCGAAAAGTCCGCCAGGGCCAGCCGCAAATCAGAAATCGCTGCCGGAGCAAATAGCTTTTCATCCGCCGGATGCGGCCCTCTGTGACTGCGTTTGTCAGGCATTAACAAAGTCCTCAATTCTGTTATATTCTCTCGCCTTTTATACGGGCTTCATTAATCTGCTTTCTGCTTCGATGCTGATACTCCCGAAGCGTCTCAATCCCATACTTCCTCAGCAGCTCCCGCACTTTGACTCCCGGCTTGACCGCCTTAAACAGCCACCACGGCGCCAAGTCCTCATCGCTCAGATTCCGCTCAACCTCTATCTCACCGTTGTGCTCGGCAAGCATTTTCTCGACCTTTTCACGGTTGAAGTCGTGGTGGGCAAACGCCCTGTCCAAATCCAGCGTCGCGATGAACTGTTTCGGGTTGGGTTTTTCAATCTTCTCAAAAGTCTTTCCCGTAATGTCGATTATATTACCGGCTCCCACCGGCACAATATAGTAATGATAAAGTATCGCATAAGCGTTCAACGGCGAACCTCCGCCGTATGCGCTCGGCCAAAAAACCATATCCACATCCAAATCATCGCACTGACGCCACAATTCCGGGTAGTTCAGGTCGAAGCAAGTCAGAATGCTGATCCTGCCGAAATCGGTATCAAAAGCCTTCACCCCCTCGGTGCTCAGGTTTAGACCTTCACCCCAGAACACAAAAATCTTCCGATAATAACCGACTATTTTGCCCTTGCGGTCGATTAGAACAGCCGTATTGTACTGCTTGTCCTCTGCCTGCTCTCGTATCGGGCAGATAACGTACATATTATACTTCTTGGCCAGTTCCGCCACGGCTTCGGTAGTTGGCCCGTCAACAGGCTCAGCTTTTGTGCCGGCGAACTCTTCGGGCAGACAGGCGATATCCACGCCGTTCTTTCCGGCCGTTTCCAGATGCTCTATCGCCATTTTCAGTTTAACATCGTGCTCGCCTGAGAATCCGATACAAATCGCCGCAACCTTAACCTGCCTGCCGGGCAATTTTTCCCGATCTAATTGCGGGATAATCTCCGAGTTTCGAACTTCCTGTGCTAATACATAGCCGGCCAAACCCGCAATAATCAAACAGACAGGAAATGCCATGAATGTTCTGACGATTTTCATTTTCATGCTCCAAAGCCCTCATTTAAAATTCATAATACGCTGTTCATTACTCCAGTGTATACGTATCGACAGCTATGTCAAAAACAAATTGACATAACCGTAACCTCCATTTACTATGATGTGAAACTCCGGCAATCAAAAAGATGGAGACTTTAATCTGTAATCAACTGTAAATGGCCAGTCACAACTTAGCACATATAAAAATAGATGAGATGGACATCATCGGCTACTCGGTCGCAGGCGAAGAGACCGTGGTGGCCATACCACAGTTAGATGTCTGCTTCGACGTGGGCAAAGCCCCCGACCAGATTATCCCCATCAACAATGTCCTGCTCACGCACGGGCACATGGACCACGCCGCGGGGATTGCATATTATCTGTCCCAGCGGAATTTTTGCGGCATATCCGCGGGAACGATCTTAGCCCCTGATAATTTGCTGCCGCCGATGAAGCAGATCATCGACGCATGGTCGAAGCTGGACGGCAACATAATCCCGGCCAACCTCGTCGGTGTCAAACCAGGCGACGAATACAAGATCAAGCCCAATTTGATTGCAAGGATTTTTCCGACAAAACACAGCAAAGGCTCCGTTGGTTTCAGTGTTATCGAAAAGCGAAAAAAACTCAAGCCCGAGTACACAGGCCTTACAGGCCCGCAAATCGTCGAGTTGAAAAAGCAGGGTATTGAAATCGACTATCCGCTGGAGTTCCCCATTGTCACCTACCTGGGCGATACGCAGTACGTCGATTTCTCGCAATTGAAATATATCGTCGAGAGCAAAATTCTAATTGCCGAGTGTACGTTCTACGAGGGCGAGCACACCACCAGAGCCAAAGCAGGCAAACACATGCACGTCGACGAACTCGCAACACTGCTGAACAACCTGAACAACGAGCATATCATCATCACGCATACAACCCAGCGTACCCCCATGCACGAAATCCGCAAAATACTGAAAAAAGTCCTGCCCAAGGACAAGTACGACAAGATCACCCTGCTCATGGCCAAAAGGCCGAACCTGCGGTGAAATTCGGCATTCTCGCCAATCGTTAAATTTCTGCTTCAAAGCAGTTGACTGTTTAATCAAGACAGGTTATTTTCGATCGACCATGAGATAATTCTTTTCACTTGCAGGAAAGAAATAATGAAGATTCGGCTTACAAAAGTGGTACTTTTCCTCGTAATACTCGGATACATTGCAACCTGGCTGATTGCACCTCGTATGGCCAAAAATTCATGCGCTGATCGCGCGGATCGCATGTATGCACAAGGGCTGAAGTACCAAGAAGAACTCAAACAGTGGAAGCTACAGCACGGGCAAGACCCGAACGAATTGAGACCAAGAGTGAATCCCGGCGGCCCCAGCGTAGAAAACGGACTGGCAATCCCAATACTGCCTGGCGTTCTCCTCTTACGCAACAGCTACACCATTGGCCGATTGTGGGGGAAAGGACAGATCAGTGTTTTCTTGTTCTACGGCTTTGGAGTCTTCCGTCTTCTGGAATTCACCACATGGATTTCATGAAATTCGACTTCGCTCAGAATATACTTGTGCTCCTATTCAGCCTCTCTCGAAATGACTTCCGTCCGGATTACATTGCGGGCCGTGAGTCGGTCAGGCAGAGGCCTACGAGCTCTTCGATTACGGCGGTGCCGGCGCACATTACTTTGTCGGCTCCGCCCCAGTATAATTTCAAGGTGCCATCGTCTTCGGGTACGGCTCCGCAGGTAAAGACGACGTTGGGGACATAACCGGTGATTTCCCACGGGTCTTCAGGCTGGAGTATCCATCGGTCGCCGACGCCGAGAATCTCGGCCGGGTCGTCGAGCTTGTGCAAAGCGGCTCCGAGCCTATAGACGTGGCCGGCCATCGTCGGGAAGACGCCGTGGTAGATGCTCAGCCAGCCCTTGTCGGTGCGAATCGGCGGAGCGCCGGGGCCGATCTTCATCTCGTCCCAGTGGTACGGCACGGGTTTCATTACCAGTCTCGAATCGCCCCAGTGGCGCAGGTCGGGTGAGTAGCTAATCCATATCGACCAGGGGCTGATGTCACTATGGGGCCTGTCCAGCTTGACGTACCGACCGCCGATCTTTTCAGGAAAGAGTACGGTATTTCGATAGTCCGCCTGCGTAATAAGGGCAACTCTTTCGACCGATTCGAAATCCAGCGTTTTGGCCAGGCCGATGCGGACGCCGTGCTGTGAATATGCACTGTACGTTATGTAGTATGAACCTTCGATGTAAGTGATACGAGGGTCCTCGACCCCGAATGCTTCATACTCGGCGAAAACAGGCTCCTTGCCCGGCACCATAAAAGGCTCGGGCCGGGCTTTGAAATTGAAGCCGTCTTCGCTTTCCGCCAGGCCGATGATGGACCTGCCCGTATCGAGGTGCGAGCGAAACAGCATAATGTATCTGCCGTCGAATTTCGTAACGCCCGCATTGTGAACCGTCTGAACCGGATAAGGAATATCATCCTTTGTAAGGATGGGATTACCCTCATATCGAGTAATGAATGACTTTTTCATTGTTTACATCCCTGTAACTCAATTACAGTTTGATTGTTTGTCATTCCTGCGGAAGCAGGAATCCAGAATCGGAACAATGGATTCCGCATCAAGTACGGAATGACAGTTTTTTTTCTTCCCGGCGGAATATTTCCTTATAGACTTTTTCATAGCCGGCGACCATTTTATCTATTGTAAAGTTTTCTTCGACTCGCTGCCGGCACTTCTTGCGGTCGATACGGCCGATTTTGCCTACGGCCTCGACCGCTTCATCGACACTGTTAACAAGGTAGCCGGTCTGTTTATCGGCGATTACTTCCCGGCACGAACCTAAATCCACCGCGATTACCGGCACGCCGGCCGCCATTGATTCTGCCATCACCAGGCCGAACCGTTCGGGAATCGTATTAAGGTGAATAACAGCATACGCTTGCATAAGCAGCGCATCACGCTGCACCGGGTTAACTGGCCCTATGAACTGAATCGACGATTGATTCAGGTGCGGCTTGACGAGATTATCGAAGTAATCCTGGTCCTGAATGATGCCGGCTATAATCAAGTCCATGCCGGATTTTTTCGCAACCTCGATCGCCAGATGCGTCCCCTTGTCGTTGTGTATTCGTCCATAGTGGACGAGTTTATCGCCGGGCTCTGGTCGAAATGTCAGGTTCGAAAGGTCGATTCCGTTATAAACGGTCGCAAGATAAGGCAGCCCGGGGTCCCTGTCGGAATCGCTGATGGAGACATAATACGTGTCCTTATGATCGCGGTACACCCGAAGGATGTCCTGCTCGGAAAAGCCGTGGATGGTGGTCAGCATCGGCGTTTTTATCAGCGGAAGATAGGTCAAGGGCAGATAATCGAAATTATTGTGAATCAGGTCGAAGTCCCCGGCCCGCTGCATGACTTTGGATATGTGCAGGCACGTCGAGACCATTGGGACCTGTGACTTATCTTCTTCGTAGCCTTTTTCGATCCAGCCTTCGAGTTTTGCGCTGGTAACGGATTCCTTCGTGGCGAATAACGTGACATTCTTCCAGCCGCGAGCAACGAGACCTTCGGCGATATTGCCGGCGACGGTTTCCCATGCACCATAGGCACGAGGGGGCGTCCGCCACGCGACCGGCGAGAGAACGGCGATTCGTTTGTTCTTAATATCCGCCACGTCCATGTCTACAGACCCCCTTGCGTTTTTACTTTTTACTTTTTTTGACTTCTTCTTTTATTCGCTGGATGTGTCCCCGGCCCAGCCCTTTGACTTCGCAGCCGAGCTCGAAATAGCGACGGATTCTCTGGTCATCCAATATGCCGAAGCAGTCAATGACCGCCGGCGGCGGGCCCGCCCATTCGACGATTTTGTCAGGATCAAGCTCCAGATACGGGGCGTGCGGCACAGCCAATATGATTGCCTGCGCACCGGC
>Ga0315284_10011078_pt1 | contig 12863 bp, 16 predicted proteins | sample YL17G09_16_MG_FD_203696 | JGI IMG/M metagenome (GOLD analysis project Ga0315284, IMG submission 203696) | Sediment microbial communities from Yellowstone Lake, YNP, Wyoming, USA - YL17G09_16 | ecosystem: Environmental > Aquatic > Freshwater > Lake > Sediment | place: USA: Wyoming | collected... | reverse complement strand
TATATAATATTATATATAAATTTTTATATTTGTTTGATATATGTTTCTTGAAAAAAGTTGAAGCCTGAGAAAAACAATGCGTAAATATATTGTATAAAAGAGAAGAAGTAATTACAACCATTTTTCCCAAGAGATTTTATAAATTTGATTTCTTCCAAAAAATGTTGTAGTTTGTTATTTTTTCGAATTATCTTTTTACACACTTTAATGAAATCTTCATTTTTCTCTTTTGGGAATGAGTTATTCTCAGTAAATTCAATAATATTTTCTAATTTTATTGTTTTTTCTTTTATTTTTGCGACAACTATTGATAAATCGCGACCTTTATTTTCTGGAAGAAATCCGTATTTCATGTAATATGTTTCTCCATAAAATAAAATCATGTAAGCGTAAAGTGGGAATTTGTTTATTCCACAATTTATTGTTGAATTATCAACTAATTTAATGGTTTTAACATTTTTATAATTTTCTTTTATTAGTCGAATTGTGGTTTCCATTAGGTGACGAGTTCCATTTTTTCTTGGAAAATTACCTGAGATTGAGCAATTAGTAAAATAAGAAAAGTTGTTTATAATTGCTTCTTTGCGGTCTTCATCTATAAATACATCAACACAATGAGGTTTATATCCTAAAAAGAATCCATTTCTGTTTTCGAATGTATCGAAGTGATATTTATATTTATCATTTCCAACTTCTTTTGAACCTCCGGATTGATTTATGATGTATTTTTTGTAAAAATCTTTTGTGAAATTATTGAATGATGACGCAAGTAAATACGGATGTTCATAATATTTTATCATATATTTATAATATCGATTTTTTTATTACATGAATATTGTGGAATTTAAAAAATATCATCGAGAATTCCATAGAAATCTTATCAATTAGATATCTTATTCTTAACATAAACCAATATTTCCCCGTATTTCTTCTCTAATTTATCCAATGATTTCTCATTCACATCCAGTTTTTCTAATGTTATCTTTTCAATTATTTTGAACTCAGAGTTCATTGAATCAGTATCAGCATCTTGCTTACTCATAACATCTTGAATCATTTTGAATTTATTCGTATAATAGGCCTTCAAATCGCCCAGATATTTCATAATCGTCTCTTTTATTTCATCAAAATTTTCAATTGACGCATTTTCAATCTCCAATGGCATACTACTCGTTTGAAAATCACTATTTATATTTTTGACATAATCCTCTAAATCAAGCTTGAATATTTCTCCGATTATTTCAAGAAATTTCAAGTCCGATATTATTTCATGCGCAGTAAGTTCAAGTAAAAGATTCGGTTTCATGCTTTCAAGAGACCGACCTAATATTTTATTCAGTTCCTGAAAATTTACATGTGATTTCTGAAATTTCGCTTTTTTTTGAGCAATTATTTTCCGAATGTTTTCAATCTCTTTTAGAATCATGACGTATATAATAATATTCTAAAATAAACGCAAATTTATTTATTTATAAAAACCCGACTTAAAAAAATCGCAATAATACAATTATATAAAATGGAAGAATTTAATCAAAAAATAATGGAAGTATGTGAAGAACCGGATAAAGTAAGAGAAATTCTATTAGATTTCATTAAATCTAAATATGAAGTTGATAGCGAATCCAAGAAAATCGTAGTATTGACGGGATATCTCAATTATCTCAGAAACGCCCAGAGCCCTATCTTGGAAATATTAACAAATTTCATACGCAAAAATATCGCGGGAAAAATCAGCGACAATATCGCATCCTGTCGCGAATTGCTAATGAACAATTTTAGCAGTCTCAAAGCAAAAGACAAATTTGCGATAGTGGAAAAGGTCCGAAAATCGCTCGATTATTATTTTACAATTGCGAACATTCATGAACTCGTCCAGCTATTAGAAGATGACATCGCATTTTGCTTGAAATGGAGAATGAAGAAGATAAGGGAAAATATTATTACGTTTAGCGAAGCGAAAGAGGAATATAAATTAACGCCGACGGATTTGGATAATATACCGTATTCTGAGCACGTTCATTCGCTATATAATAGGATATGTAAGATTTATGTTGTTGATGATATAAAGCATTATATCGATAAAAAATATGGACAGGCTAAATTGGATGATAGGCGCTTGAAGTCGGAATCGAGGCGACAGAAACTAAGAGAGAATAAAGAGATGAAAGAGAAAAAGCAAACTGAAATGGAGAATGAGAAGAAGAATATGATTATTCAACTATTGGCGGAAAATGGCTATTACTATGATGATGATAATTATGAGGCGTCATGTTTTATTTATAACAATGGCAAATTTGAACCGGAGAAAATCTTGGCAATGGCTAAAAAAATACACGATGAGAAATCGAAGAAGATTGAGAGGCGTGAATTGTTGAATGCGGAATTGGAGAAATATGGTTGTGGCATCCGTAATGACAGCATTTTATGTCATGAATATATTGAATTTGGTAATCGGGATTTAATGTTTGTTGTATATACGATGCGGGAGATGGATTTTCTGATGAACCAGACTGAATATCAGTCGCTTTGGAAGAGGCGTTGCTTGGAATATTACGATGGCGTTTTGAGAAGGGTCGTATGTATTCGTAAATACAAGCAGTTGATGAATAGAGATGATGACATTTATAAGACTTACGCAGTGGAGAAATTTTTGACTAAAATGAAGGAGACTGATGGGACAATTAATGAGCGTTATTTGTCTCCGAATATTGTGTGGCGCATTCAACAGGTTCTCGCGTCAGAAGAGATAAACAAGAAAATTGAGGCGGATTTAGAAAAGGAGCGGAAGGAACGTATGGAGGCGCATTTGAAGAAGTCTAAGAAGAAAAATTCTGAAATTATTGATGTATAAAAATTGATGGTAAAATGATTATAATTTATTTGAATATACAGGTTGAATATTTTCAAAAATGAATTCATTAGAAACCTCTTTAGTTAGACCTCCAAATCTGGCATATCTTGATTTATCAGAATTGCAAACACCGGCGAATACAATGAACAATCCTCCAATTTATCGGAAAACAAAAGATAAAGACGAAACGTGTTGTTCTTTAAAAGAATGTGTGTATATTTCTGCGTGTTCTTGTGGATTAACCTCAATCGTTTTCACGATTTTACATCTGTAAGTCATGTAAAATGTTATAATATTTTTTATAAAAATTGATGGTAAAATGACTAAAATTCATATAGTTTAGCTTTAAAATCACTCAAAAATGGGAAAAGTTTTTTCTTGCTTTAAGCCAACAACAGATGTTGAAAGACCTTTAATTACAATTGGTAACTACCAACAATCTCCTCGGAAAACAACGGATGTTGTTTTCAAATTGACAAATTCTTCTCCAACACAAGATTTCTTTTGTGGAGTATCAAGAAGTAATCAGAATATTTTTTTTGGTATTGGAATTCAGTATGGAGAGAATAGCTGTTATTTTGATTGTCTCATGATGATGCTTTTTGGATGTGGAAACCGTTGTTTTCTTTGTCTCCTTCAAGGACAACCAGAAGGCTCACTCGGTCATATGATTTTGACGCTTGTTGTTGAACCACTCCAACAAGTCGGGTATGTTCCATCAACCGCTTACGAACAGATTCGCCAAAAGATTGCTGAACTTACCGGAAACCAAGAGTTTTTATATCGAGCAATGGATCTTTCAGATTTATTGATTGCATTAGAAGACCACATTCCTTCTTGGAAAATGTGTGCTTATACATCATCAACAGGCAGTTCTCTTCCTCCACAATCAGTTATTGTTGGAGGAATTGATAGTTTTTCTCCTTCTGGATATTTGGAAACTCTCGCATTTTCAAGTCCAACATCAGGTTTCTTTATGGAAGTTAGTGGTTTATCAAACATTGCAATGTCTCATTCAGTTGGAATTGATGGAAAATCATCGAAAAAATTCAATTTAGCTGGTTTGCTTAGTAGAAACTCATCTCCACATTTCACGTCCATCATTTACAATAATCTGAAAGGAAAATGGATTTTCTTTGATGACAATGGAACATATGATGAACGTGGTTATGTTCCAGTAGTTATTGAATTACCGTCTTCATTTCAATCCTATTTGGATGGAGGTTGTGTTGATGAATTGCTTGTTCAAACAATTGATGAAAAAGGAGTTAAAATCACTGACCGTATGAAACAATTGGTCTTTGCATTTTACTCATAAAATGGTTGATTCAACCATTTTTTATAAAAAATGATTACTTTCACGAATAAAGCACAATGGAAACTTCAAAGAATGAAAATGATATAGCTCCACTAATACCAGACACACATCCAAAAGAAAACAATATCAAAAAGATAGAGTGTTATGATTTTTTACAATGTGGTACTTGTTCACTCTAAAATGATACCATTTTAGAATCAAGAGATATAAATAACTACGCGATTTATAATTATTTACTTATTTCAAGCCATAACCTAAGAAAAAATCACGTTTTTCTTTTGTAATATTTTTTCGTTAAATGGAACAAATGCGTCTCTTTTAACTTTTGATTCTCTGTAATGATTTATAAATAATAGGGTTATTTCATCAATTATCATCCGGTATGACATTTTCTCTTCTGTCGTTATATTTCTCCCCACATTTCGCGAAATATTCGGTTTTATGTAATTATTTAGTATTTTATCAAACCGCTTGTATTCCATAAGTTGGAAAACGTTTAGCTCATTCATTTTTATTAGTTTTTCATAATATTCATCAATCATATCTTTTTTAGACGTGATGATACTATTGAATATTTCTTTTTTAAGAAATATCTTCCAGCCAGTTTCAGTAAAAACTCGCACTTTGTTGAATCGCATAAATATAATTGATAGATTACTGTTCATTTTATATAATGTATTGAAATGGACTTCTCGAATTAGATTGACGAGTCCTTGAAATGGGTTAATTAATATTTTATTCATGAATTCGTCTGTTATGTAAGAAATGTCTTCATCCCCGAAAAGTCGGATGCTGGTTATATTGTAGAAATTATCTGGTTTTTTAACTTCTAATAATTCATTTAAATATGTGATACTATATATGGGTTTTACATAAACAGTATTTATAAGTTTGGATTTCAGCTTATGATTTATTAATTTGTAATATTTTATTTTATGAATGTGTTCTTCGATTTGATATTGTTCGAGTAATTTGTGGTCATCTTCTGTTTTAACTACGAGCGGGAGAATTTCATCGTATTCATTTATTTCTGCGTAGTCTATATCTGGTTCTTCTCTAACAATGTGTTCTCTATTGCTTATCACGCACGGTTTTTTTCTGCTTATATGTCGCATGTAATTCGTTTTTTTATTGAATACCATGAAACATTTATTACATTTGTGTTGTTTTGACATAAATATATATATTACGTATATATATTTTATATTAGAATATAACGTAAAAAATACGTTATATTGTAGAATGTCGTGTCCAGAATGAAAGTCAAAATATGTTATTACAAGAAATTGTTGTAGAAAAATGTTTCGCCCATGCGAAAAAAGAAGAAAAATTAATTCTCAATTGACTGTGCGTTTGCGTTTGCTTGGGCGTTCTTTTTATTATTGATTAGAAGGAGTTCGGCCTGCTTACAAATTTCCTTGTAAAAACTCATACATTTTATTAAAACGCGGGACTTAACACGTTCATCATAACTATCGAGCGTATGCATGATATATTCATTTAGCATTTTTGAAAACGTATCGTAGTTCTCTTTGACGAATTTGTTGATTAATTTTGTTTCATCATATTCATCTATGAAGTCATCCATTATATCTTTTTTGGTAGTTATAATGTTTTGGATAGCAGTTTTTTTGTCTTGTTTTTCCCATTTTTTACCATTGAATATATCGATATATGGTTCTTTTTTGTTTTTGAATTGGATATTTTGATTTTCGGGGACATCTTTGTTGAAATGGACTTTCTCAATGAGGCGAAGTATACCTTCTTCTGGTTCTATTATTACGCTTTGGAGAAAATCTTCTGTGAGAAAACCGAGATTTTCTTTACCGAACGGTTTTAATTTGGTATCGGACATGCTTCGATTATCTACATAGATGATATTCTGTGTATTTTTATTTTTTGTAACTTGATTATTATTATTTATCGTGGTCATATTATGATTTACAGAGGGCACAAGGGCGTCATTTTGGCTACTAGCGACACTATTGTTAAATTTTTCGAGCATTTTACAGGATTTTACATGTCTTACAAGACTCTTGCGATTTTTGTATTTTTTTCGGCAGTGGTAGCATTCCAGCGTCGTCTCATTTATTCCAAATTCCAAATTTTTGAGAGTTAGCGTGGTTGCATGGACCATTTTTGGACTAAAATCGTGATTTTCAGAGGGTTTGTCAGCCGGAAGGCCGTCAAAATCGACGGTTCCATTTTCAACGCATATTGTGCACTTTTGGTCGGAGGGGGGAGTATCATGCAAATGAGCATGATGATTTTCGGCCGGATGGCCATTGCATTCATACTTACGCAATTGATGAATTAGGAAATTCGACTTCTTCCTAAATGTCTTACCACATTTGCTACATTCGTAACACACCATAATATAATGAACATATTTTATTTTGATAAATAAACGCATATCCTAAATAAACAAAATATGTAAAAAAGCTTAAAAAAAGCTTAAAAAAGCTTAAAAAAAGCTTAATATTTTCAGCGTAATGACTTTTTTGATCCTCTTTTAAAAATCCCATGCTATTTTACATGTATGAACCACCAGAACGAGTTGTCAGTCGCCTACCAGAAAACGGAAAAAAGGAGGGGGGGAAATTTTTTTTTCAAATAGGGCTATACCCTCCAGAGTCTAAAGTCGTTTCTAAAGTTATCTTAGGATTTTGCAGAGCACTTTTTGATAATCGTGTTTTTTTGTGTTTTTACGACTTTTGTGTTTTTTTTCGATTTCTAATCGTGTTTTATCAATCTTTATAGATATAGTATATTTTTATATATTTTACAGTTACAATAAAAAAAAGTTAAATAAAAAGGTATAAAAAAGTTATGAACCACCAAGTTTACATGGAAGACCCGACCATGAACAAAAAAAAACCAGAAAATTTAAAAATCTTTTTATTACGCTGCATGGTAAAAAGTACTTTACGATAACATTGTAAAAAATAAAAAAAATAAATCAAAAAAAATCGAAAAAAATGAAAAAATGAAAAAGTCGAAAAACACGTAATACGGAGGTTTTTGAAAACGCTTGTTTTTTTACATGGTTTTACATAAGGAACATCCGATGTAAAAAAAAGACCCCCATGTAAAAGCATGATCTCGCCCATGTAAGAAAAATGACCCAAAATGGCGAAAAAGTCATTTTATTACGCACCGCATGGTCAAAAAAACCCGAAAAAGCGAACATCGGTTGCACGAAAACCCAAAAACAGCATGGTAAAAAGTCATGGTAGAAGCCATAAATCTCATGGTAATAACAGCGTAGTTGAAAAATCGTCCATGAAACGAGACCATGTAAATCATTACGAGAACCACCGTCACCGAGAAAAAAAGTCCATTTATTACCAAGCCTTTTTCATTTTACGTAGTCCCCATGCAACTCCCATGCAGGATTTTGAGACCTACACCTCAGTCGGAATCATGTAAAAGCATGGTGTTTTCAGAGAGGTCCAAAATACATGTAAAATAGCGTAGGACCTTTTTTTATGAGTTTTTTTGCATGGTTAGCATGTATCGAAAAAATTAAAATAGTCCCAAAACGAAGGGGACTCGTTGCATGGGACAAAAAAACGTCGGATATTGACACACCTCCCTAAAAAAAGCATGGTCTGACTACGCCCCCACTTAAACCAATTATTAAAAATCCGAGGGGTCGCGTAATGAAAAAACGCAAAAACTCAAAATAAAAAAGTGAACATACTTTTTTTGCGTGGGCTATTACCAATGATTATTAAAAATCGAAATCGAAGTCATTGGTAGACGAGCATGGGCTACTACCATAAAAGTCAATATTTTCACGACCATTTTTATTACGCTTTATTACCAGAATTTTATAAAAATCGAAAATAAAAAAATGAAAAAAATGAAAAAATAATTGATTTTTAAGAAAAAAAATGAAAAATCGTCAAAAATCGTCAAAAAACCATCATGCAAAAAAATTTTATTTTTTTGCCCAAAAAACACATCGTAAGGGTCATGGTAATAAAATCGCGTTTTATCAAAAAAAACGCATTTTTACTATGTAAAAAACGCAATTTTTGACTCAAAAAACCGGTTTTACGTAATGATTATTACCATAGACAAAAATAAAATTATTTTTGCGTAATGATTTTTAGACTTTCCAAAAAATCGTTATGTGAAAAAACTCCAAAAAAGCATGAAGATACGTTGTCCCATGTAAACCATTACGACAAAAGTTCGAGCTTAAAAAAACAGCGTAAAGACCATGTTGTTTTTTCATTAAAAAATCAAAAAAACTACCCAAAAGCATGATAAACGATGGTAGCGACATTTTTTATTTTTCAAAATGGAACAAAACAGCGTAGTAAATGACAAATTAAGTTTTTGTTCCTGACGCTAAAATGGAACATTAAAAATCGAAAATGAAAAAAACAGACATGTATCATGCATTTTTTCGATTTTTATGAAAAAAAGTGGTTTTGCGTAGTCATAAAAAAATCTTCGTCCATCGACCATTTTTTCCATGATTTTTCCATAAAATTTTTATGAAAATTCATAAGATTTTTATGAAAACCCCTCATGAACGACCAGATTCTGACGAGTTTCATAATATTTTTATGAAATCCATAAAAATTTTATGAAATCCATAAAATTTTTATGAAATCTCAAAAAAGTAAACATACTATTTTTGCTAAAAAAACCCACTACGCATTTTTTTCTGAAATTTTCACCCGAAAATAACAACACTCCATCGCACCATCTTCACCAACCACACCCAAAATTGTCTAAAAGTCGCAAACATTGTAAAACCCATGTAAAAAACGAAAAAAATCCAAAAAAACGCTCATGGTAATCTTTTTGCATGACAAAAAAATCTGAAAAATTCAAAAAAAATATTGCGTAGTCCATCAAACCTCATTTTTTCCTCAAAAACCTCCGACTACCATGGCTCCATCATCCATTAGTCCTCCCCCAAAAGCATGATGACTCTTACCATAAATATTTTTTTCTTTTCCAAAAAATCGTATGGTAGTCATTTTTTCGGAAAAAATCGTGTCCCATGCAAAATCCGGATATTGACCTTTTTCAAAAAGCCAACGTCGCCACACATGTTAAAAATACAAAAAACATAAAACCCTCTGGTAATAAGCCCATGTGATAGCCTCCAACAGGTCAAAAAGCCATGGTAATAACCCCATGTTGAGAACGACCAGATTCCATTTTAATGCGATTTCACATGGGCGCCACGCTTTTTTTTTAAAATGGCCAACTGGTCCAAAAATAACATCGTTTAGACTACCATATCAGGATTAAAAATCGAATCTGCGTAGTAAGCCCATGTAAGCGATTTTTTTTTTCGTCGATTTTTATTAACTTTACATGCTACACCATGCGAACTTTTATAAAAATCCGACCTTTTTTTGCGTAGTAGCATAAGAGTGAAAGTTCAGCGGTTCTCTGTTGCATGATGGTTATTACCATGATTTTTTAGGAGCCTCCGTAGCATGATGACCCACTTTCCGGAGATTTCCCGTTATGGTAATGACCCCCTAAAAAACACCCCTTTTTTTGCGTAATTCCGAGCGTAGTATCCCTAAAAACCCGAAAAACCTTCCTACGCAAATCCTTTCATTTTTTTACATCAAAATTCCGCCAACCATGCTGATTTTTCTCACAAAACGTTAAAAAACGCAAAATGACTACGCTCTACTACCATAAACGACGGCTCCCTTTTTTAAACTCTTCCCTTACGCAAAACGCGAAAAAAACGCTCATGGTAATGGTTCAAAACAGGGGGAAAAAATCGTACATACCATACAGACTACCATAAAAACCCACTTTTTCCATTTTCCAAAAAACGATTTTCCCATGCAAATTGAAAAAATCGATAAATACCTGATCACGTGCTTACCATCCAAAAACCGGAAAAAGGAACCACCAGATCCGGATTACCATGACCCACGCTTTTTGACCCCTTTTTTTGACCTCGATTTTTTGCGTAGTCCGCGAAAATCAATGAAAAACGACTACTACGCAAACGCAAATCCGGATTTTTTATAAACGACGCGTTTTACATGGCGGATCTGGTGGTTCCTTTTTCAAAAACGTTGCGTAGCGTTTACAATGTGATTAAAAATGGCGAACTATTTTAGCAATGAGTTGTTGTATAAATGTTTCACATGAAAAACGTAATTTTTCATTTTTTCAAAAAAATATTTTTTCATTTTATAAAAAACGGATTTTTTTTATAAAAATACAATCATTATCGTGCGTGATCTGGTCGTACGGTTATTTTTTACGATGTAAAAAATAACCCCAGAGACATAAAACATACGTTTTATTCTGTACGGTTATGTTTGACATAGTCAAACATAACTCCAGAGACATAAAACATACGTTTTATTCTGTACGGTTATTTTTTACGATGTAAAAAATAACCCCAGAGACATAAAACGTAAAACATATAAAAATAAATAATATTTTATATATTATAATGTCAAGATTGGTTCAAGATGAAGACCCAAAATATTTATTAGTTAAAAGAAATGGAGAAACAATTGCAAATTATTCAATTGATAAACTGAAAGAATTACAAACAGATTTTAAAGATATATGTTCAACATCTGAATTTTCTGAATATAATAGTTTAGATGACTTTGTAGATAGTATTTATTTTTTAGAATTTTTGGAATACTTTTTATATTATTTACATTCTTTATCTCCAAATACAATTCCTTATTTTAAAAATGCGAATAAAATGACAAAAGATGAATTATTTATAATGAGTGTTGGTTCTTTTAGAAAACTGATTGGTTTTGCTTATTCATATTTATATAATACTGGTGATTTAAGAATATTATTTAATCAAGTAAATGATCAATATACAAAAATACTGAATACAAAATTGTTTAAACCAAAAGATCATCAAATATTGATACGTTTATATAGTGGATTTTTATGTTTTTTAGAATTATTGATTAAACATGGTAAAATAGATGAATCAATGAGTTTATTTGTAGCTCTTAAAAATAGTAATTTAGAAGGTAAATTAAATAAAACACATACGACTTTTAATGAATCTATATTTTCAATAATACATAATTTTTTTACAAATGAAAACATGATTGAACTAAGAAAAAAGTTATTATTCAAGTTTAGACTATTTCAAAGAAAATATTTATCTGCTATTGCGAAATTAAGAAAAATTGGTCCTCCAAATGCTTTACCGGAAAACTCACGAGAAATTAAGAAAGAATTGAATAAAAATAAAAATGTTGATTACAAAGCATATGAAGTATTTTGTTTATATGTATTACTTAAAGAAGAAAATGAAGCTATTTATGATTATTTAGCAGGTATTCATAAAAATACTTTAAACCGCGTAATACATAAAAATATTAATAATAATACAGTCGCAAATATTAAAGCGAATACAAAAAAAACACATCATAAAGAATATATCGAAAAAAGCAAAAAAACATTAGAAATTGTGGAAGATAAAATAAAAGAACATGGCGATATAATAGATATAAAAACAAAGCATCAAGTTGAAAGAATCCATAAATTATTCGATTCAGACAAATTTAAAAATATGACATTGAGTTTTGGTAATAATAATTCACCATCAATTGGAGGAAAAATAATTCAAGATTGTAAAACAATACGCAGAATAAATAAAGAAATTGATAAGATGATAAAAGAACATATGAATAAAGAACATAAAAACAAAAAACAAGAAAAAAGAGAAGAAGTGTTAAACTTATTAGATAATCTAAAACAAACAAACACACTTCAAAATAACGCAAAAACAAGAGAAGAAATAGTACGTTTATTAGGATATGATTTGTTGAGAAAAACTAAAAATTTATCACAAAAAGAAAGTAATACAATAAATAAAATACAAAATAAATTAAATAAAATATTACCAAAATCATAAACATCTTTCTTTCTTATGAACAACTACCATATCATTAAACTTTTTAGATGCGTTTAATGTTTTTCCATATGTCATCCCACAAAATCCATCCACATTTCTTGAAACGCAATGACTCGGGAAACCAGTTGCGTTCGACTCTTCTCGATTAAATTCCGCATGTATTGTCGCATCATTTATATATTTTGGATAAATAACTTGATTAAGAAATTTTTCATCAATTGTCCATTTGGAGTCTAATATATTGAAGTATTCATAATATTTTGCGATTATATCTTTATTACACATCACGCGATTTCTTACTCCAAATAATCCGGCGCATATTTTTTTATGAGTCTCTTTATCACGTATAATATGAATACTCTTATTTGTATTATCTAACCATTCTTTAACTGCGTCGGCGTCTCGTTGAATAAGCCTTGAATCCGCATCACGGAAAATAATAACATCATTATTTTTATTAAATCCGGCGAGAAAGCGTAGCATTGAATTTCTGGGATGGTTCGGCAAATCGACGAGAATACATTCAACATTATTTATTTTATTTAGTTCTTCAATAACTTTTACAAGAGCAGTTTTTGTATAATATACTACCATATTCCAATCGGGAAATATTTTATTCAATAAAAGAGCATTCTCATAAATTCCATAATTATATAATTTATTATCGCCCCATATACAAAAACTTATTACTTTGCGCATAAATTATAATATAAAAAAAACTAACTATAAAAATATTATGAAAAAGGACCCCATAAAAATAAATACAATTGAAAATGCGAATACGATTGTTCGGG
>Ga0315284_10011076_pt1 | contig 12863 bp, 9 predicted proteins | sample YL17G09_16_MG_FD_203696 | JGI IMG/M metagenome (GOLD analysis project Ga0315284, IMG submission 203696) | Sediment microbial communities from Yellowstone Lake, YNP, Wyoming, USA - YL17G09_16 | ecosystem: Environmental > Aquatic > Freshwater > Lake > Sediment | place: USA: Wyoming | collected... | reverse complement strand
CGCGACGCCGAACCGGAGCAGCATCTCGATCAGCCTGGGAAGGGGAAGCCCGATCACATTCGTGTAGCACCCACGCACTGTCCGGATGAGGGCAGCGCCCTCGCCCTGGATGGCATACGCCCCGGCCTTGTCCAACGGCTCCCCCGTCGCCACATACCGGTCGATCTCTCGTTTCGACAGCGCCCGAAACGCTACCTCCGTGGACTCGTAGTCCACCAGCCGCCGCTGCCCCTGCACCAGCGCCACGCCTGTGTACACGCGATGCCATCTCCCACTCAGCAGTCGCAGCATTCGCCGCGCGTCGCGCGCATCTCTCGGCTTGCCCAGCACCTCGCCTCCGCACACCACGATTGTGTCAGCGCCAATCACGAGTCCATCCTGCGCGCCGATGGATCGCGCCTTCTCCAACGCAGATCGCTTGGCGAACGCCGCGTAGCTGCCGCGCACGCGCGCGGGGGCAGCATCCTCGACCAGGGGAGCAACGACCCCGCACTCAATACCGGCAGCGCGGAGCAGCGCCTGCCGGCGCGGCGAGCGCGAAGCGAGTACGAGCATGATTTACAGCCGACCGGGCCGGAGCAGGTGGAACAGGGCCACCATCCCCAGCATCGTCCCCGCGATTACCGCCGCGATGCCGACACCGATATGAGCGGGATGCCGCGCGCTTGCGAGATAGAGCGCGCTGCTCACCAGCAGGGCGCCCGCAAGGATGCTCACGGACAGCCGGTTCACGGCGCGGCCCAGCCCCGACCAGCGAGCGTTCGCCTCCTGATCCTCGACCCTCACGCGTAGCCCGCCCTGGCTGGCCAGCGAGAGCACTCTGTCAACCTGGGCCGGCAGCTTGCTGACATGATGCAGCGCCGCCGAGGCCGCCCGGGAGAACCGCCCGTAGATGGCGTCAACGGTCATCCCACGAGTGCGCGCCTCGTCCACCACGGGCTGTGCCAGATCGCGGAACTCGAACGTGGGGTCGAGTTCGCCGCAGATGGCCTCAGTCATGAGAACGGCCTTCGCCGCGAGCGAGAGCTCGGGCGAGACGCGAATCTGATTCAGCCACAGCACCCGAAGCATGCGCGCGAGCAGTTCGCCCAGGGGCAGATCTCGCCGCGGCAGGGTCACGAAGCGGCTGATCAGCCCCGTGAGATCGGCGCGCAGCGATGCCAGGTCGGTGTCGCCGCCGACCGTGCCCAGCTCCGACATGACGTCAACGACGCCGTCCACATCCTCCCGATACACGTTTCGCACCATCTGCGCGAGCAGGCCGCGGTTCCTCGGGTCGAGGTACCCCATGATGCCGAAATCCAGCATCACGATCGTGCCGTCATCCTCGAAGAGCACATTCCCCTGGTGCGGATCGCCGTGGAAAAACCCGTCAATGAACATCTGGTGCAGCATGCTGGTGCCGAGCATCCGGGCGGCCTCGGCGCGGTTGAAAGTCGCGCTTGAGAGTCGGTCAACCCGATGCCCGTAAACGCGCTCGGTGGTGAGTACTCGGCGCGTGGTCAGCTCCCAGATCACCTCCGGGATATGTGCGCTGACCCCGGCGTCCTTCAAGGTTTGCCGCAGCCGGTCGGCGTTATGCGCCTCCAGCGTGTAGATCAGCTCGTCCTGCATCTGGTCCGAGAACCGTCTCACGAACCCGGGGAGGTCGTAGGGCTTGGCAGCGGGTATCTGGCGGTCCAGCAGTCTGGCGATCTCCGCCAGAATGATGAGGTCGGCCTCCACCGTCTCGCGCGCTCCCGGCCGCAGCACCTTGACCGTGACCTGCCTGCCGTCGGGCATCACCGCGGCGTGGACCTGCCCCAGCGAGGCCGCTGACAGCGGCTCCGGATCAACATGCTTGAAGCACCTCTCGATCGGCCGCCCCAGCTCCGTCTCGATCCTGCCGCGCACCTGATCGAAAGGCACTGCCGGCGCTTCGTCCTGCAGGTGGCGAAGCTCGGCGACGACCGGAACGGGCAGCAGGTCGGCGCGCGCGCTGAGCACCTGGCCCAGCTTCATGAACGTCGGGCCGAGCTCCTCCAGAGCGGACCGCAGCCGCTGAGGGCCGGAGAGCCGGGCGTGCTCGGACGCCAACCCCCGCCGCCCCAGCGGGAGCACCGTGCTGATGCCGAGTTGGTCGAAGACATACCCGAAGCCGTAGTCCAGAACCAGAACCGACAGAATCTGGCGGACCCGTTTCAGGTTCGGCAGGCCGATCCCAATGTTCATGTGCCTGTGGACACCGATCTCGGCTGAAGCCCTCTCAGATGCACTCGGACACCGGCGGCATTGGCTCCTCGGCCGTCGTCCCCTGCGCCCGCTTCAACTCTCGCTCCAGATCTCTGACGCGCCGTTCCAGCTCCTGCATACTCGACTGCCGCGCCAGATCGGCCTGGGCCAGCATCCGGTCAACCGTCTGGCGAACCAGGCTCTCCATGCGCGCCTTCTGCTCTTTGCCCTTCTCGAGCATGTCGCAGACCACTTTGTGGCCCTCCTCTTTGCTCATCGAGCCGCGCTTCACCAGGTCCTCGACCAGCTTGGTAGCGGCCTCTTTGGTCAGAAGCGCCGCCCCGAGCCCGAGGTCAACCGTCTTCTCGAGAAGGTCTCGCCAGGAAACGACCTTGTGCTCTTCAGCCATCGTTGCCTCCTCTTCTGACTGCGTTCACGTCCCCACGATGGGCACGTGCCCGCCGCAGAACTCGCAGTGTCCGCCCACCACCCGGATCTCCGACACCGCGAATCCCCTGCGCTCGACCACCGTCTTCCCACAACTGCCGCAGACCGTGTCCTCCCCTTCCCCTCCCCAGAGGTTTCCGACGTAGACATAGCGCAGCTTCGCGCGCGCCATGTCCCGCGCTCGCATGAGCGTGTCCGCGGGAGTGGGCGGCTCCGTCAACTTGTAGTCCGGGTGGTACCTCGAGAAGTGGACCGGCATCTCGGGGTCCACGCTTGTCACCCAGTCTATGAAGCCGCCGAGCGCCTCCTCTGAATCGTTCCAGTTCGGGATCACCAGGTTCGTAACCTCGACCAGGCACCCGGCTTCCTTTGCGATCTCCACGGTGCGCCGGGGCGGCTCTGCCCGCCCGCGGCACAGCTCGCGGTAGAACCTGTCGCTGGTTGACTTGATGTCCACGTTCATCGCATCAATGAACGGCAGCATCTCGCGCAGGGGCTCTTCGCTCACGTAGCCATTGGTCACGAGCACGTTCCTGAGCCCGCCGGCCCTCGCCAAGCCAGCGGTCTCCAGGACGTACTCGTACCAGACGAACGGCTCGTTGTAGGTGTATGCGATGCCGATGCTCGTCGCATCCCGCCCTGCCAGCGCCACGGCCTCTTCTGGGGTCATCCGCCGCGTCCCCGCGTCCTGCTGGGAGATGGCCCAGTTCTGGCAGAACGAGCAGGCCAGGTTACACCCAACGCTGCCCAGGGACAGGATGACCGAACCCGGACAGAAGTGGAACAGCGGCTTCTTCTCGACAGGATCGAAGTTGGCCGCGGACACCCGCGCGTAGTTCAGGGTTCGCAGCGTCCCCTGGAGGTTCTGGCGCACTCGGCAGAGGCCGGTCTGCCCCTCGGCAATGCGGCAGCCGTGGGGACACAGCGCGCACTGCACGCGCCCCGTCTCGGCCTTGCTCCAGTACCGCGCCTCTTTCAGCCCTGCCTCCGCCATCGCGTTCCGCTCCGAGTCCCCCAGGCGCATTGTATCCCCAGGCCGGGCCTGCGGCAAGGCGGTCTGACCCAGGCTTGCCTGACCTTTGTCGCGCCAGTTACCCAGATGCGTCGCCCAGGCCCAGGTAGGCGAACGAGCCGACGCCGTACACCACGACCATCGCCGCGGCCACGATCCCCGAGTCGTTCAGCGCCCAGGCGGCCGCCCCGCCCACGACGCACGACACGAGAGCGGGTTCCAGCCAGGCTCTCTCGGCCAGCGCCGCCACCGCGCGCCTGGGGCGCGCGAGCAGGAACGCTCCCAGTACCCCGAGCGCGGCGATGGTGACATCTGTCCACAGCGACGAGCGCACCAGCATCCAGTTCATGGTCCACTTCCGGCCGACCACCTGTGCCAGCGCGCCCCAGCCCTGTGACCTGACGTTGGAGAAGAACAGGCCGACGTGCGATGCGTCTGCGTCGCGGCGAAACAGGTCCGCGCCGATCGCCGCTCCTGTCGCGGCCAGCATCAGCGCGAGCACCGCGACGACATCGGTCCAGCGCGGACGGTCTCTCCGGAGATAGGCGATGAAGACCGCGAATCCCACCGCGCAGGCTAGCGCCATGCCAAGATTGGCGCCGAACCGCGGGTAGCCCATCAGCGCCGCGAGCGCGACCAGGACCGCGCCTGCGATGAACCGCTCGACTCCACTCGACGGGTGCTGCCGGCCGGACAGCAGTGCCGCGATTCCCACTATGGCGGCGGCCATGAGCGCGCCCCCATACTCGTTGCCGATGCCGTAGAACCGCGCCCCGGAAGCGGCGGAATAGCTCAGCGGCGACCACTGCAGCATGGTCGCTCCTCGAAGCAGGTCATACACCAGCAGTCCCGCCAGCGCCACCGCAGGCAGCGCGTGTCCCGAGCGCCAGCCGGTGAGCGCACTGCCCAGCAGCGCGACCACCATCGCGATCACCGCGGCCGCGCCGAGCATCTGCGGCATCGGGAGCGGGCGCAAAGCCACCAGCAGCAGCGCCGGCGGCGCCGAGAGCAGCAGCAGCAGCAGGCATCTCGCCAGGCTTCTCAGCCACGGCGGCACGGCATCCCCGAGCGCGAACACCGCCGCGCTCGCCCACAGCGCGATGATGGCGAGCACGGCGACCCACCGGAAAGCGTACCGCCTGGCGGCCTCGGCCTCGCCCTGGCGCGCATCGTCGGCCCGCACCCGCGCCAGCGTGTCGTCCGTCGTGGCCTCCACCCGCATGGGACGTCCCACCATCGCCGCGGGCGGCTCGATATCGAAGTACGCCAGCACTGTCGCCGCAACATCGGCGTTGGTGACGATGCCCGCGCGCCGCGTGGATGGCGAGGTGAGCATTCCCCGCGCGCCGTCCAGTTGCCGGAAGATCACGGGCGTCAAGTTGGCGAATCGCTCCTCCGGGTCGGCGTCGCGGACTATCGGCGTCACCACCAGCACACCCCAGGTCTTCTGTGACAGCCCTCGCAGGACGGCGGCGAGCAGACCATCGGCCTGCTCGATGGCCCGCGAACGCGCTCTCCATGCGGCCGACGGGGGCATGTACGCGGCATACTCACCGACTCGGGAGGTCTCGCCCAGGTCAACGACGATCACATCTGCTGCGGCGGCCACTCGGTGGAACGCGGCCGCCAGCCTCGCCGGGTCCGTCGTGACGCGGTACGGGACGTTCGGCCGGCGCATCAGGAGATCCGCGCCAACGTCTCCCAACTCCACCAGGCCCTGCTCGTCCATGCCGATCGCCACCAGCTCGCGGTGCATGGCGCGCTGGGTATCGGCATTGCCGACGCAGGCGACTCGCAGGCCGGAGCGGCGGAGGGCGCCGCCAAGCAGACCGAGGGTGATCGGGTAAGTGAGCACCTGGTTCCGGCGGATCAGCTCACCGATGCCGAGGTGGACGATTCTGTTATCGCCGACCGGCCAGCCCGTCCGCGAGACGTAGACCTGTCGCGCCGGCCGCCCCTCGACTGCCTCGTCAACGTCGAACGCCATGCCCTCGGGGCTGGTCACGCCGGGGAGCGCCACGGCGGTCGCTCTCGACCCCGCGCCGATGGTGAGGTACGCTCCCTCGCTCCCGGAGGCGCGAGCCGTTCTCACGCTCATCATCCCGACGCCGCCCTCTCGCGCCAATCTGCGCAGCGTCGGCGCCTTCACCTCTCCGCTGAGCAAGTCCGGCCAGGTGACCTGGTCCAGGATAGCGATGATGAGCTTGCGGTCACCCGCGGGAGATGCCGCCGACAGGCAGCACGACAGCGAGGCCGCCCAGAGGAGCGCGAACGCGGCTATCTTCACTCCTCTCACGCGCGCCCACCCCCGGACTCCATCGTCTCGCGCAGCAGGTCGGCGTAGACCTGCTTCGTGCGCTCGAACATGAGCCGGATATCGAACCGCTCGGCCGCGCGCCGCCGGCCCCGCTCGCCCATCGCGCGCGCCAGCTCGCGATTCCCCAGCAGAGACTCGATGCCGGCCGCGAGCGCGCTCGGGTCTCCCGGCCTCACCAGGATCCCGGTCTCCCCGTGTACAACCACCTCAGGCACACCCCCGACTTCCGTCGCAACCACAGGTCTCTCTGCGGCCATCGCCTCCATCGCCACTATGGACGAGCCCTCGCTCAGTGAGGCGATGACCACAACGTCCAGCGCGCCGACGAGCGCGTCTGCCGACTCCACCTCGCCGATCATATGGAGTTTCCGCTGCAGGCCCAGCTCCTCGCGAAGCGACTCGGCGGCATCTCTCAGGGGTCCATCCCCGGCAAGGACGAGTTCGACATCTGTCCACCGTTCGACCACGTCAGCGCAGGCGCGGATGAACTCGAGGACGCCCTTCTGGGGAGCGAATCGCGCGATCATCCCGACCAACGTGCTGTCGGCTGCGAGACCGAGCTCGGCCCGCACCTGCATGGGATCGCGTGGTTCCCCCGTCTTGATGCGGACGCCGTTGGTTATTGTGACAGTCCGCTCGCCGAGATCGGGGTACAGCGCGAGCAGATCGCGTCGCAGCGCGTCCGATACCGTGATGATCCTCGATGCTCGCCGTACCACCTGGCGAGCGGCCCAGCGATGCTGGGCGCGCGCGGCCCTCATGCCCGTGGCATTGGGCGGGTAATTGTGGATGGTGGCCACCATGCGCACCGATCCCACCAGTGGCATCGCGAGCGCCCCCACCAGGCCCGCCTCGAAGGAATGTGTGTGGATGATCTGCGCCTGATGGTGTGAGATCGCGCTGGCGACATGGAGGGCGGCTACGGCAGCGCGAGAGGGGTTCCCGCCCGCGCCGATCCTGCAGGTGTAGACCGGGATCGAGCGTTCTCTCGCCGCCTCGGCAACCATGCCGTCCTGGTCACATGCTACGGCCATGCAATACTCATCGCGGTGCAGCTCTGCCAGCAGCGAGACGACGTGCCGCGCCAGGCCGCCCCGCGCCGGAGGCGCCACCAGAAGGATGCGCGCTGTCTGCGGCACTGCACCTGCTTCCAGCCCACGAGCGACGGCTTCCACTCTTCCCCCCGAACCGACGGTAGACGGCGACCATTATAGTTCCGCCACACACGGGAAGCAACCATCGAGCGCTTCCGGCGCGGCGGAACGCGAGCGCTGCGACTACGATCATGCGCTCGATAGCAGCAGCGAGAGCCCCCTCTTCATGGTCCGCGCCCCTCTAGCCCCGCCCCGGCTGATGCCGGAAGCGGGCCTTCCCAGGCCCGCTCCAGGTCGGCGGACCTGCCTCGAGTCCGCCCAAACGTCTCTCACAGAACCCGCCTCGGAAGCTCTAGCGAAGTCGTCCGAAGCGGGATGCGAGTTGTCTGTCAGGTTCCGGCACAACTCTTATGCCAGACGGGCCCACCCCCGCCTGTCGCTCCCCCCACTCCACCTCTCCCCAACACTGCTTTGGCGCTTCATCTCCAGACCTCCCGTACCCAGGAAAGGAAAAGCCCCGCATGTGCCGTGTGCCCCATGAGTTTTTGAACCTGCCGAAGCAGGTGGGGACCTAACACGGCTGTCGCGTGATTCCCAGCTTGCGCTGGGCTCCCACTTGTCAACCGGACCTCGGTCCCCTGGAAGTTGGTGTTGGCTCAAAACTTCCCGAGACAATCACGTACACCGCAGGGCCAACCTGTCTTCACTCGCATGTTAGCACAAGCCCATCCGTCGCGCAATAACGCTTGTCCCCTCGGCCGCACGGAGCCAGACCCCCGGGGCCGGGACTCGTCCGGAACGTGCGCGCCACCCAGCGGACCCAGCGGAAAACACGAGGCGTCCGCTGCAGCGGACGCCTCCCGCACTCATCTGAACACCGGACATCTGGTCGGGGCGGCCGGATTTGAACCGACAACCACCGGCACCCCATACCGGTGCGCTACCAAATTGCGCCACGCCCCGATCTAGCACGCGAAATCACGTCACGCCAAACCCAACGGTCTCCACCCCAGGCGATTGCGCCACGCCCCGACGGCCATGCTGATTATAGCATCCAGCCGCGCAGTGTCAATTCGTTGCTTCGGCAGCTCGCCGCCGAAGCCCCCCGGGCTCCACCCGTTCGACAGGAGCTTGGCGAGGATTCGCCCCTGGCGGGCTCCTGTCCCTCGAACTCCCCTGCGGCCTCTGCGGCAGGCGGCGCTACTTCCTGTCTTTGCCGCTTACGACGCTCCTAAGCTGCTTCCCAGGGCGGAACCCCAGTGACCAGCTCGCCGCCACCTTGATCTCTTCCTGCGTCCGCGGGTTGCGGCCCACCCGCGCCTTACGCCTGCGCGGCTCGAAGGTGCCGAAGCCGCTGATCTGCACCTTCTCGTGCTTCCGCAGTTTCCCGGTGATGGCCGCAAACACCGCTTCGATGATTCCGCTCGTCTCCTTCTTGCTGATGCCCGTTCTCTCCGCCACCTCGTCTATAAGTTCAGCCTTGGTCAAGCCGCTCACCTCCTCAGCCCGCTTACGTCGCACGGCGCCTCCCTGTTCCACTCGCCCTGCGGCTCTCCTTCTGCGCCGGCTGCGAACTCGACCGGAACCGCGCCCGTCGAAGCTGAGCCAGGAGGGACGCAACCGGCAGTGTGTTCAGCACGTCCGATGGTTCGAGCCACCCTCGCCTCGCGGCCCCGACGCCGAAGTGCATAAACCCATAGTGGTCGCTCGAATGGGAATCGGTGTTGACCAGTATCTTCACGCCCAGCTCTTTCGCGCGCCGCGCGTGCACGTCCTTCAGGTCCAGCCGATCGGGATAGGCGTTGATCTCGAACGCCACCCCCAACCGCGCCGCCGCCTTCAGCACCTCCTCCATGTCCACCTCGTAGGGCTCGCGCCGCCCCAGTATGCGGCCGGTGGGGTGCGCGACGCAGTCCACCCACGGGTTCTCCATTGCCTTGATCATGCGCGCCGTCATCTCGGCGCGCTCCATCTTCCATCCCGAGTGCACCGAAGCCACCGCGAAGTCCAGCTCTGACAGCAGCTCGTCCGGATAATCCAAACTGCCACCGCGCTTGATGTCCACTTCGCTGCCGTTCAGAATCGTTATGCTCGGCACCGCCTGCCTCGCAGCTTCCAGCTCCTCCAACCGCTGCACCAGCCGCTCAGCTGACAGGCCCCCCGCGATCGTCTGCGATGGGGAGTGATCGGTCATCGCGATGTACTCATAGCCCAGCTCCTGCGCCGCCCGCGCCATGCTCTCGATGCTCTCGTGCCCATCGCTCCACGAGCTGTGCACGTGCAGGTCGCCGCGTATGTCCGACAGCTCGACGAGCTTCGGGAGCCGCCCAGCGCGCGCGGCTTCGATCTCCCCCTGGTCCTCTCGCATCTCCGGCGGCATCATCGGGATCCCCACCGCGGCGTACATCTCCTCCTCGGTCCGCCCGCCGATCCGCGTCTCCTCTTTGCCGGACACGCTGAACACGCCGTACTCGTTCAGCTTCAGCTTCCTCTTCACTGCGAGCTCGCGCAGCTTGATGTTGTGCTGCTTCGATCCAGTGAAGTATTGCAGCGCCGCGCCGAACGACTCGGGCGCGACCACTCGGATATCGGCCTGGAGCCCCGCGTACGTTAGCACGCTCGACTTCGTCGGCCCTTCCATCAGCACCTGATCCACCACCCTCAGGTTCACGAAGCAGTCCATCACCTTGTCGGGTTCGCTCGACGTGACCAGGATGTCTATGTCCCCTACGGTCTCCTTCATCCGCCGCAGGCTTCCCGCCGCCTCCATCTGGTCAACCGGCGCGCCCGCGCGTATCTGCTCCATCATCGTCTGCGCCATGGTCCACACCACGCCAAGGCTCGCGCGCTTCCCGTACTCGCGCACGTGCTCGATGCCGCGCAGGATCTCCTGCTCGGTCTTCTCCCCGAGCCTGTGCAGGTGCCGAAGCTGCCCTTCGACCGCCGCGTGCTCGAGCGCGTCAACCGTCGTGATGCCGGCCTCAATCAGCACCTTGACCGTTTTTGGGCCGATCCCCGAGATGCGGAAAAACTCGAGCGCGCTGACCGGGAACTCCTTGAGCAGCTCCTGGTGGTAGGCGCACTGCCCGGTGTCGAGCATCTCCTCGATCTTGGCCGCGATGCTGGCCCCGATGCCCGGGATTGACCGCAGCTCCCCCCGCGCCCTGAGCCCGGACAAATCGTCGCTGAGATTGCCGATCGCCTCCGCCGCACGCTCGTAGGCGCGGATCTTGAAGACCTGCTCCCCCTTCACTGTCATCATCGCTGCAATCTCGGAGAACACCCGAGCGACATCAACGTTTCTCATGAGCAGTGCTCCCAGGCCGCACTTTGGTGCGGCGAAGCCGGTCTCCTGCGCCGCAGGCGTACATCCCGGCCTTCACGCGCCATACAAGCACATGGCACAGGCCTTCAGCCTGTGCCATGCCTTCGCTCTTTCTGCCATTGCCGATCCCTGACCACTGCCGGCTACCGCGTCAGGAACTCCGCGCTCTTCAGCGGCCGCTCCAGCCGGTAGTCCACGTATGCGCGCATCACCCGCCCGAGGTCCTGTCGCACCGCCGCGGTCAGCCGCCGCTTCGCCAGTTCCTCCATCGGCAGCTCGATCATGTCTCCCATCGCGCGCATCACCCCCGCGGCAATAACGGGAACCCCCTGGGCTGCGCGACATCGGTGGCACAGAATCCCACCCTCCTGGGGAGAGAATCCCGCTTCGCCGCCCTCCACCTCGGCGCCGCACGAGACACAGGTGTCTACCTCCGGCCCGTAGCCCAGGAGGGTAAGCAGCTTCAGCTCGAAGGTGCGCACGATGGTTGCCGGCTCGCCGCCTTCATCCAGCGCGCGCAGGGCCGCGACCAGCAGGTCGTAGATCACATCGTCGAAGGCGCCCTCTTCGATGAGAGCATCCACCAGCTCGCAGACATAGGAGGCGTGAGCCAGCCGCCCCAGGCCCTCGCGCAGATGCGGGAACGAGTCGGCGAGCTGAATCTGGGTGACGACGTCGAGAGAGCGCCCGGCGGCGAGCAGGAAGCGGCCGTGGCAGAAGAGCTGGAGTGACCCGGCGAGTTTGCTGCGCACCTTCTTCACACCCCGCGCGACAGCGGAGAGCTTCCCCCGCTCTCGCGTGAACAGGACGACGATGCGGTCGGCTTCGCCGAGGTTGCGCTGGCGAATGATGATGCCTGAAACGCGATAGAGCCGACTCCTGCTCATGGCGGCTGCGTCCTACTGTGGGAGCCCGGTCCTCCGGGCGATGGGCGTCCGTTCGTCAGGACCCTGCTCCTGACCCAGACCAACGAAGGCGTAATCTTCGCTTCGCTCAGGATGACAGAAGTGCACCGTCCTCAGCGCCTCTGCGGCGAATGCCGTCTACCGCAGCATCTCCTCCGTCATCGCGCCTTGCGACTGGTCGTAGGCTGCCACGATGCTGACACCGGTGCTGGTCCCGATGCGGTTCGCGCCGGCGTTGATGAGGGCCATCGCTTGCTCGATGGTCCGGATCCCGCCCGAGGCCTTGATGCCGATCTCTCTGCCGACGACCTGGCGGATGTGCTTGACGTCTTGCACCGTCACCCCCCGCGGCCCTTGCCCGGTGCACGTCTTGACGAAATCCGCCCGCACCGACTTGGCAATCCGGCAGGCCTTGGTTTGCTCTTCGCGCGTGGTCAGGCCGACCTCGATGATCACCTTGGTGAGTATGTCGTCACCGTCCTCAGTGAGGCCGGCGATCTTCGCCACGGTGATGACCTCCTCGATGTCGCGGTGCACCGTGGTGTAGTCCTGCGACTTGAGGGCCCCCAGGTTGATCACCACATCCAGCTCGGCCGCGCCGTTGCTGATCGCCTGTCGCGCCTCGTAGACTTTGACCGAGGTCGGCACGGTTCCCAGCGGGTACGCCACCACCGTCCCGACCTTTATGTCCGATCCCCTCAGCCTTCGCTCCGCCATCTGGCACCAGTACGGGAGAACCACCATGCAGGCGAAGTGCAGCTCCTTTGCTTCCTCACAGCATCGAATGACGTCATCCTCAGTCGCGTCCGGTCGAAGGAGAGAATGGTCGATCATCTTCGCCATGGCGATCTTCGAAAACATGCCGTCCCCTTCCAGACTCCGCTCCCCGGGCGCTGTGCCACAGGAGGCGCCGGCTACGTCTTCCTGGTAGCTGCTTTCAGCTCCGACACGAATCCCGACACCTGTGACAGAAGCCCCGCCGAGCTCTGCCCTTTCTCAACGAGGGACACCACGGCGCTTCCCACAACAGCGCCGTCCGCTACCATGCACACCTTGGCCACGTGCTCCGGCCGAGCGATCCCGAATCCGACGGCAATCGGCTTGCCCGTCTGCGAGCGGATCCGCCCTACCAGATCCTTGAGATCGCTGGGAAGCTCGGCCCGCGCGCCGGTCACCCCCATCCTCGAAACACAGTACACGAAACCAGACGCGAGATCAACCACCTTCTTCACGCGATGAACGGGGCTCGTCGGCGCGAGCAGGAACACCGTATCAACCGCGTTCGCCCTCGCCGCGGCAACCCACCTATCCGCCTCTTCGGGGGGCAAGTCGGTGACGATCACGCCGTCAACGCCGGATGCTGCGCTTGCGCGTGCGAACGCCTCATCACCAAACTGGTGAATGGGATTATAGCACGTCATGAAGACCAACGGCACGTCGCGCGCGCTCCGGAACCGAGCTGCCATGTCGAGCACCTGTGACGGCGTCACCCCATCCTCCAGCGCGCGCTGCGAGGCCGCCTGGATCACAGGCCCGTCGGCCAACGGATCGG
>Ga0315284_10011075_pt1 | contig 12864 bp, 10 predicted proteins | sample YL17G09_16_MG_FD_203696 | JGI IMG/M metagenome (GOLD analysis project Ga0315284, IMG submission 203696) | Sediment microbial communities from Yellowstone Lake, YNP, Wyoming, USA - YL17G09_16 | ecosystem: Environmental > Aquatic > Freshwater > Lake > Sediment | place: USA: Wyoming | collected... | reverse complement strand
GCCGCTCACGCCACATTGTAGACTACCAAAGCCAATACTCAAGCCTGCCTGTCGCCCACCCGACCTTGACCCAGACTCGAATCAGCCCTATCGTTTCCCCTTCACCATGACCGCAGTGACAGTCTCAGCCTTGTCCAAGGCCTATCGCCAGACTCCGGCGCTGGCCGGAGTCTCGTTCGAGGTCCAACCGGGCGAACTGTTCTGCATCTCCGGCCCTGATGCCGCAGGCAAGTCCACGCTGCTCCGCATCCTTGCCGGCACGCTGAAGCCCGACTCGGGCACGGTGACAATCCTCGGCAGCGACGGTGTCAGCCGGCCGCCCATTCTCCGCTACTCAATCGGGTACATGCCCCAGCGCTTCGCCATCTACGCGGACTTGACCGCCGAGGAGAACATCGAGTTCTACTGCGCGTTCTACGGCCTCGACCGGCAGGCAACAGACGACCGGGTCAAGACTCTGTTGCAGTTGACCCACCTGGAGAAGTTCCGCAAGTTCCAGGCCGGCAACCTGTCCGGCGGGATGAAGCAGAAGCTGGTTCTCGCCTGTGCGCTCGTGCACGAGCCGGAGTTGATGATTCTCGATGAGCCGACCACCGGCATTGACCCTTTGTCCCGGCGCGAGTTCTGGGGCATCCTGACCGACTACCTGGCGCACGGCAAGACCATCGTCTATTCCACGGTCTATCTCGAAGAGGCACTGCGCTCGAATCGGATTGCGCTGATGGACTCGGGCCGCATCAAGGTTTGCGATACGCCCGAGAACCTTCTGGCCAGAGTCCGCGGCCGGCGGTTCTTCGTCGCGACGGACGCACACGGACAGGCAGTGGCCGCGCTCAGCGCATGTCCACTGGTCGCCTCAGTGCAACCGCTGGGCTCGGGTGTTGCATTCCTTGTCACGGACGCTACCGAGGCTTTGGGAACTTCAACCGCCGCGCTCGCCGCGGCCGGCATTGCGGCGCAGCCGGAGCCGGCCCAGCCCACGCTGGAAGATGTGCTCATCCTGGCTGGGGAAAAGCGATGAGGGCAGAAGTCCGAAGTCCAGAGTCCACAGTCCAAGGTCTAGAGCCCGTCGCTCCTGCGATCGAGGTCCGCGACCTCGTGCGCAAGTTCGGCGATTTCACAGCGGTTGACCATGTCTCGTTCCATATCGAGCAGGGCGAGGTGTTCGGGTTTCTCGGCCCGAACGGCGCGGGCAAGACGACCACTATCAAGGTACTCATCGGCATCCTCGCCCCCACTTCCGGAACTTGCCGGGTGCTTGGACTGGATGTGCCGCGCGACACCGCCCGACTCAAACAGTCGGTCGGGTACATGTCCCAGAAGTTCTCGCTATATGAAGACCTGACCAGCCGCGAGAACCTCAACTTCTTCGGCGCCGTTTACGGGCTGAAGCGTGATGTCCTCGGTCCGGCGATTGACTCCAGCCTCTCCCGTTTTGAACTCACCCGGTACGAGTCGGCACAGGCAAAGGAACTGCCGTCCGGCGCACGGCAACGGCTGGCCCTGGCCTGCGCGATGCTCCATGACCCAGGCGTGCTCTTCCTCGACGAACCCACGTCCGGCATGGACCCGACGTCGCGCCGGCAGTTCTGGGAGCAGATTCACCGGTTGGCTGCAGCCGGGAAGACCGTGCTGGTCACAACCCACTACCTCGATGAGGCTGAGTACTGCAACCGGCTCTGTCTCATCAACCAGGGCCACATCATTGCCGAGGGCACGCCGACGCAGGTCCGCGCACTGTCCCGGACGTCGGCCCTGAACGTGGTCTGTACGCCGCTGAACAAGAGTCTCACCGCGCTGCTGTCGAGACCTGACCTCGGAGAAACCTCCATTTATGGCGGCAGCCTGCGCGTGGTCACGCCCGACCCGGACTCGGCCCGCCGGGAGATTCCGGCTCTTCTGGAGCAAGCCGGTGTGCGGCTGGTGTCAATCACGAGCGACCAGCCCACGCTTGAGGACGTGTTCGTGCAGCTTGTGCGGGAGTCGAATGCCTGACAAACGCAAGACGCCTGACGCCACACGCCAGACGCAGGATGCATTACGCCTCACGCCGGAGACGCCTGCGTCGGGCGTCGCGCTTCCAGCGTCTGGCGTTGGGCGTAGAGCGTCAGGCGCGCGCCTTTCGGCGCGCTCACTCTCCGCGGTGACGAACAAGGAGTTCATCCACATCCGGCGCGACCCGGGCACGCTCATCATATCGCTCATCATACCGGTATTCCTGCTTCTCCTTTTCGGGTACGCGCTGTCGCTGGACGTGCGGGAAGTACCCTTCTGCCTCGTCGACCAGAGCCGTACTGCGGACAGCCGCGAGTTCATCCAGAGCTTCACCGCCTCCGGCTACTTCCGGCTGGTAACGTCGGTTGACCGCGAGACCGACGCCCGCGCCTTGATTGACGCGGGCCGCTGCCGAATGAGCCTGGTCATCCCGCCGGACTTCGCCCGGAACCTCGCCGCCGGCAGGCAGGCGGACGTCGGACTGGTCATTGACGGCTCTAACTCAATGACCGCGTCGGTCATCCTTGCGTACACCGAAGCACTGATTGCCCGGCGCTCCGGCGCGATGGCGCTGGGCATCCGGCCCCGCGTGCTCTTCAACCCGACCCGGCGCAGCACCGATTTCCTTGTCCCCGGCATACTGGCAATCATAACGATGTTCATGACGATTCTGCTGCCCTCGCTTGCGGTCGTACGGGAGAAAGAGCGCGGCACCATCGAGATCCTCCGCGCCGGGCCGATTCGCCCGGCCGCTTTCATCGTCGGCAAGCTTCTCCCCTACGGCCTCATCTGCGTCCTTGACCTGCTGATGGTTGTCATCGTCGGCGCGCTGGTGTTCGGTGTCAGGATGCAAGGCAGCTTTCTGCTTCTCGTCGTGATGTCGCTTCCTTTCCTCGTGGCCGCTCTTGCGCTCGGGCTGTTGATATCCACGTTTGTCGAGAGCATGCAGGTGGCAATGTACCTCTCTTTCATGGTGTCGGTGTTGCCGACCATCCTGCTGTCAGGGTTCGTGTTCCCCATCGCCTCGATGCCGAAGCTGGTGCAGCTTATCTCCGTGTTCGTGCCGGCCCGGTACTTCCTGCTCGTGGTCCGGGGAATCTACCTGAAGGGCGCTGGACTCGACTCGGTGTGGCAGCCCCTGCTCGTCATCATGCTCTTCGGTGCGGCGTTTCTCGGAGCGGCGGTCGAACGGCTGAGGAGGACGCTGTGATTCAGCGGATTCTGGGCGTGGCGCGCAAGGAGTTCATCCAACTCCGCCGCGACCGCCGAACCCTGCCGCTGGTCCTGCTCGCACCCGTCGTTCAGCTTCTGCTCTTCGGCTACGCCGCGACCCAGGACGTCCGCAATGTACGGCTTGCGCTCGCGGACCAGAGCCACACCCCTTTGAGTCGCGAAATCGGCCGGGCGGTTGCTGCCTGCGGCACGTTCCGGGTCTTTGCGGTTGCGGACCGCGAGCAGATACAAACCGCCATGCTGAAAGGTGAAGCAACCGTCGGTCTCGTCATCACCCCCGAGTTCGAGCGCCAACTGCTCCGCCGGCAGGGCACCGGGATCGAGCTGTTCGCGGATGGCTCCGAGCCAAACACCGCAACGATCGCGGCAGCGTATGTCCAGCGCATCCTCGCACGCATCATCACCGACCAGGTCGGTGCCCGCTACCCCGCGCTCCTGCCCCGGCCCAAGGTCACCTTGGTGCCGCGCGTGCTCTACAACCCCAACCTGTCCAGCCGCAACTACATGGTTCCAGGTGTGCTGACCATGGTCCTGCTGTTGATGACGACCATAATGACCTCGGTCGCCATTGTCCGCGAGTATGAGCGCGGCACTATCGAGCAACTTGTCGTCACGCCGATCCGGCCCACCGAACTGCTCGCGGGCAAACTCATCCCCTATGTCATCATCGGGTATATTGACATGCTCCTCGTCACTGCGGTCGCCACCACCTGGTTTGGAGTGCCCATCCGCGGTTCGGTACTGCTGCTGTTCGTACTGGCCGGGCCCTTCCTGCTCGCGACGCTCGGGTTCGGAATCCTGACGTCCACTATCGCCCGGTCCCAGCAGCAGTCCATGATGCTGGCTTTCCTGTTCATGCTGCCCAATACACTGCTTGCCGGGTTCATGTTCCCAATCGAGAGCATGCCCATACCCGCCCAGTACCTGACCTACCTGATTCCCGGCCGCTACTTCATGACCATCGTCCGCGCGATATTCCTGAAGGGCGTGGGCATCTCGGTGCTCTGGCCCGAAACGCTCGCCCTGCTGCTCCTGGGCGGTGCCATCTTCACACTCGCGGTCATCCGCTACCGCTCGCGCCGTGCCTGATTCCTTGACCTGCGGGCTCACCGGACTAGACTTCTCAACGTCATGAAAGGTCGCTTCCCGCTCGTCGCCATCGCGGTCATCATCGTCGCGCTGGCCATTGCGCTCATCGTGTCCCAGCGCTCCGGCCGCAGGAACGACCGGGAGCTATCCGGCACGATTGAAGCATACGAGGTCCAGGTAGGCTCAAAGGTCGGAGCGCGGGTCCTGGCGGTGCGCTGCGAAGAAGGACAGGCGGTGAAGACCGGTGACACACTGATGCTGCTTGACGACAGCGACTACCGCAACGCCGGCCTTGCGGCCCAGGCGCAGTTGCAGGCGGCCCAGGCCAATCTCTCGGCAGCCGGCTCCCGTGCCGGTCTGGCCGAGAGCAGCATCACGCGCATGGAGAGCATGTTCGCGAGCGGCAACCTGACCCGGCAGGAGATTGACCGCGCCCGCGCCGAGGCCAACGCAGCCCGGGACGCGCTCGCCGCTGCCCGGACCGCGGTGGACGCTGCGCAGGCGCAGTCCAACATCGCCGTGGCAAGGCTGAACGATTGCACAGTCACCGCCCCGATTGACGGCGCGGTTTCGACCATTGCATTCCGGGTGGGCGAAACGGTAATGCCGGGTTCGACGCCGATAACAATCATCAGCCTCGACCAGACCTGGCTTAACGTGTACGTGCCGGAGAGGCTGCTGGGGCGGGTGAAACTCGGGGACACTTGTCGGGTTCGCATCGACGCGTACCCGAAGAAGGACTTCCGGGGCACGCTCACGTTCATCGCGGACAAGGCTGAGTTCACGCCCAAGGACATCCAGACCAAAGAGGAACGCATCAACCAGGTCTATCGCGTGAAAATAACGCTGCCCAATCATGACCGGATTCTCAAACCCGGGATGCCGGCTGACGCCTGGCTGAACCTGCACTAACCTTGTCCGGAATCCAGCGCAAGCGCACCTGACGTGGCAATCAGAATCCCGCTGTACGACACCGTGAAGGAGAACCGGCAGTTCGCCGCGGATTTCCACGCTGCGCTTGACCGCGTTCTGGCCTCGGGCCGGTTCGTGCTTGGGAACGAACTGGGCACGTTCGAACCAGCCCTGGCTCAGTACTGCGGAACCGGCCACGCGGTGGGGTTGAAGAGCGGAACCGATGCGCTGATTCTGACGCTGGAGGCCCTTGGCGTCGGCGCGGGCGACGAAGTCATCACCACCGGGTTCACGTTCTTTGCCAGCGTCGAAGCAATCATGCAAGTTGGGGCGAAGCCGGTGTTCGCCGATATCGAGCCCGAGACTCTCTGCCTTTCGCCGGATACCTGCGCCGCCGCACTCACACCCGCCACCAAGGCAGTGTTGCTCGTCCACGTGTTCGGACATTGCGCCAACATTGAGTGCTTCCAGTCCCTGTGCGGGGACAACAACGTCCGGCTGGTTGAGGACGCTGCCCAGTCAATCGGTTCCACATGGAACGGCCGCCCGCTAGGCTCATTCGGCGCGGCCGGAACTATCAGCTTCTACCCGACCAAGAACCTGAGCGCCCTCGGTGACGCGGGCGCAGTCGTAACCTCGGACGAGAAACTCGCGGACACGCTGCGGCAGCTTCGGTCCCACGGCCGCGATGCGCTCGGACGCCACTCGTGCCTCGGGTACAACTCTCACTTGGACGAACTCCAAGCCGCGTTCCTTCACGTGAAACTCGCACGGCTCGACGCCGAGTTGGCAAGGAGGCGCGAACTTGCGGCCCGCTACGACACCGCATTGCCGTCCGAGGCCGGGCGGGTCCATGGCGCGACCGGCTGCGTGTCCAACTGCCACCAGTACGCCATCCGGACCGACCGCCGTGACGCGCTCCGGCAGTTCCTTCTCGAACAGGGAATCGGGACCGGCGACTACTACTCGACACCAGCATACCGGGAACCCGCCGTCTCGGCTAACATGGCCGTCGAGCCGCTGCCCGAGACCGAACGCGCCTGCCGCGAAGTGCTCACGCTACCCATCCGGCCGAGCCTGACTGACGAACAGCAGAAGTCGATTGTTGAAGCTGTCCGGCGGTTCTTCGCCGGAGTCTGACGGTCAGTCGGATTTGCCGGCCTTGCGCCGGGCCTGGACCTCTTCCCGCTTCACCTCGACCGCCTCGCCAATCTGCCTGAGAATCTCGAGATTCTCCTCGGCTTCCCGCTGGTCGAGAACCTGGATTGCGAAGCCGGCATGGACGATGACATAGTCCCCGACCTTCACGTCCGGCGTCATCATGATTGACACTTCGCGCTGGATGCCCCCGACCTCACCGATGGCGTCAGTTCCATCGATCGAAACGAGCTTGAGCGGAATCGCGAGGCACATGCTAAAAAAGGAAGTGCCCTAGTGCCCCAGCGCTCAAGAGGTCGAGTGCTGCGGATTCCAGCACTCGAGCACTGGAGCACTTGTGCACTTGACCACTCTCCGTCATGTCTTCAGCGGCTTCTTCTCTGCCGCCGGGAAAAGGACGTTGTTGAGTATCAACCGGTACCCGGGCGAGTCCTTGTGCAGCGACAAATCAGTCGCCGGGTCCCCGATTCGGTGCGCGTAGTCCTCGGGGTCGTGGCCGCCGAGGAACGTGAACGTGCCCTTGCCGAAGTTGCCGTGGATGTACTTCAACTCCTCAGTGTTGGCCACCTCGGCCAGAACCAGCACCTCTTTCCTCACCTTGCTCCGTTGGAACCCGCAGTTCTGTCCCAGGAACTCCTTTACCAGGCCGACATGGTCCTGAACCAACATGCACGGTACCGGGTCATACTTGGCCGAGAAGTCGAACAGCGAGAAATAGACGTCCTGCCCGCGTGCGGTCGCCTCGATGTATGTGTCGATGTCCGAATGCTCGTAGACCATCGGGTCGGTCATCAGACCGAAGTTCTCGAAAGCGAAGCAGCCGGTGAAGTCGAGCTTCGAGGCGTACGCCGGGTCAATCCCGTCGCCGTCGAACGCTCGGTCGCAGATGTCGGTGTTGCGCGCCGCCCAGGCGATATCCGGAGTGTCCGTTGCCGAGCACATGGCAAACAACATCCCGCCGTCGGCAACGTACTTCCGAATCAGTTCGGTGATTGCCAGCTTAAGCCTGCTGACCTTCTTGAAGCCAAGCTCGGCCGCAGTCTTCGTATTGATGGCGACATCCTTCTGGTACCATGGTGTGCCCAGGTATGAAGCGTAGAACTTGCCGTACTGGCCGGAGAAATCCTCATGGTGCAGGTGGAGCCAGTCGTATTGGGCGAGCTTGCCGGCGACCACTTCTTTGTCCCAGACTACATCGTAGCTGATGCCGGCGTAGTCGAGCACGAGCCGGACCGCGTCGTCCCACGGGTCTACCGTCGGCGGCGCGTAGACCGCGAGCTTCGTCGGCCGTTCCAGCATCACCGATTCCATGTTGCTCTTCTCAATGGTCGAGCGTATCTGCACGACCTCATCCGGCCCGACCGCCTGGAACACGACACCATTGAGCCTGCACTCCTTCACCGCCAGCTGCTCGGGCGAGAACAAGAATGACCCTCCCCGGAAGTTGAGCAGCCACTCGACCTTCTGCCCGCGCTGGAGCAGTCGGTGCACGACGCCATAGGCCTTCAGGTGGTCGGTCTGGGTCAAGTCCATCGGAATCAAGACCGTGGTCTGCGCGCGCACCGCGGCGAAGACGGCCAGCGATGCGACCGCCAGCGCGACCTTTCGTCTCAGGTCTGTCATTCTGCACTCTGACTTCTGCATTCTGACTTCTGACTTCGTCCCTATGGCTTGATGTGCGTCCCGGCCTTCCCGGCCAGCGCGTCAGCCAGGTGGTCCGGGTCGGTGATGATGACTTCGCGGCTGCCACGCTTCAGGAAGTCGAGCGCGGCTTCAATCTTGGGCCCCATGCTGCCGGACGGGAACTGCTTCGCTGCCAAGTGCTTGGTCATTTCCAATACTGAGACGCATCCCAAGGTCTGCTGGTTTGCCTGCCCGTAGTTGAGATAGACCTGCGGCACTGCGGTCGAGATGACCAGCCGCTCAGCCCCAATCTCCCCTGCCAGCAGGCTCGACGCCAGGTCCTTGTCAATCACCGCCGCGACTCCGGCCAGCGTGCCGTTCTGCCGAACGACCGGTATCCCGCCACCGCCGCACGCGACAACCACCGCGCCTGAGCGCAATAGACACTCGACCTCGGGCTTCTCTACCACCTCCATAGGCTGAGGCGAGGGAACAAGCCGCCGAAAGCCGCGGCCCGCATCCTCACGCAGTACCCAGCCCAGTTCCTTTTGCAGCTTCGCGGCCTCCCCTTTGGTGTAGAACGGGCCGACCGGCTTGGACGGAAGCTGGAACGCCGGGTCAGCCGCGTCAACAACGACCTGCGTCACGACGGTCACGACCGCCTTCTTGATGCCTCGCCGCTTGAACTCGTTGTCCAGTGACTGCTGTATCATGTAGCCAATCTCGGCCTGCGTCTGGGCATTGCAGGCGTCGAGCGGAATCTCCGGCAGCCGGTTCCGGGCGAGGTGCGAACGGATAAGGATGAACCCGACCTGCGGGCCGTTGCCGTGCGTGACAACGACCTCGTGACCGGCTTCAACAATGTCGGCAATGTGCCGGCAGGTGTCCGCGGTGGTCGCGAGCTGGTCGGCAAACGAACTCCGGTCCTTGGACCGAATCAGCGAGTTGCCGCCAATGGCGAGTACGGTAATGGGACTCACGAGACATAAAGGTTATCACACCGGCCTGAAGAATCAAGCCGGCCGAGGCGCAGTCTGCTTGCTATCAGCGAAACTCGGGCTACAATTGGAGCGGAGGCGGGTCGGACGGTCGCCCCTCACGGGGAGGAAAGTCCGAGCACCCAGGGCGAGGCACTCGTTAAGAGCGAGGCTGCGGGCCGGTGACGACCCGTGGACGGACAGTGTCACAGAAACCATACCGCCGCGTGCTTGCACGCGGTAAGGGTGAAAAAGTGCGGTAAGAGCGCACTATCCCGCGTGGCGACACCCGGGATGGAAAAACCCTGCCCGGTGCAAGACCAATATGAGAACCGGACTGGCCCGGTCCATTCAAGTTCTCGGGTAGGTCGCTTGAGACGTGCGGGCAACCGCATGTCCAGATAAATGACCGTCACCCGGCTTGCCGGGGACAGAACTCGGCTTACAGACCCGCCTCCGTTTGCCTGCCCTGCTTGACCCAGCCCCTGAACCGGCTAACCTCTAACCTGACAATCTGGAAGAGCGCTGGAAGACCGGGTGCGTGGCTACGCACGAACGGTTGCAGTTCCGACGCTGCACAGGGAAAGCCGTGAGAATCGGCTGCGGTCCCACCCACTGTGAGCGGCTCCTCGCTCTGTCAAAGCCACTGGCTCAGGCCGGGAAGGCGACAGAACTATGCCGCAAGCCAGGAGACCTGTCCGCCGCTTTCCGCTATGACCGTGGGCGCGAGACGCGCCTCAGGTTCGACTTGTGAGGAAAGGAAGACCGAACCCATGATGAAGTCGGAAATCAAAGTGCCAAAGGCGAAGTGCAGAACTGCACTGGGGATTCTGCTGGCCGCTATCGCCACTGCGGCCACGGTGAACGCCGCGACACTGACCGGGGTCGCGATGGATGCGATAACCAGACAACCGGTCCCCTACGCCGCAGTCAGTGCGCCCAACCTGGACAAGAACACGATTGCCGACTCGGTCGGCTGGTTCAGACTCGTGCTTGAAGCCGGCCTGAAGCACGTAACGATAGTGGTTTCGCGCGTCGGCTACGAAGAGAAGCGCTCGGAGCGAGTGGACGTCTCACGTCTGGTAACGTTCTATCTTCGCCCCAATCCGGTCCGGATGGAAGGCATCTCGGTCAGCGCGTTCCGATCCCCGACCCGGATCGAGCAGTCCGGCCCGGTCTCAGTCATCGAGCGCCGAAACGCCCCTACCAACGGCCGGCTCAGCCTGGCAGAGTTACTCTGGGTCTCTCCGTCCGTCCTTTCCAAGGACTACGGAAACCTGGCGACCATCGGGTTGCGCGGGGCAAACGCCGAGCAGACCCTCATTTTGCTCGACGGCGTGAAGCTCAACTCGGCCCAAGACAACTTGTTCGACCTGACAACGCTGCCGTTGACGATGGCGCAACGGATTGAGGTCGTACGGGGCAACAGCTCGGCCTTGTACGGCGCGAACTCCATCGGCGGCCTGGTGAACGTAATCACGCCCGAGCCGGACCGGTTCGGCGTAAAGGCGACCGCGGGCGTCGGTTCGTTCGGCAAGCGTTACCTGCAGGCGGCGCACTCGAACTGGTCTGACCCGCTCGGCTACGTGGTCGCGGCCAGCCTGAACCGCACGGGCGACAGCTTCAGCTATCGAAACACTTCCGACTCGGTACATAGGCGCGTCAACTCTGACATCAACTCTCAGGACGTGATGGCCAAGGGTGTGTTCGCGCAGGGCCCGCATCGGGTATCGCTGCTCGGCGAATACAATGTCACCCGTCGCGGCGAGCCCGGCCCGACCTTCTGGCCGGCGGACAGCGCGCGCATGGACGACTACCGCGGCATCGCGCATCTGAGCTACGACCTGCAGGAGGCCGACAACGCCCGGCTCGAATCGCGGCTTTACCGTCACCTGTCATGGCGCCACTACTGGAACCCGGACACGCTCTCGTGGGTCAATGACACGCACGTCACAACCGTTTCCGGGGCCATGCTCAAGCAGACCGCGCATCTTGCCCCATGGGCAACCGCGATTGTCGGTCTTGAAGGCGGGCGCGAGCAGTTTCGCAGCACCGCAGTCGGCGCCCCGCTACGCCTGACCGGTTCGGGCTGGGCCGAGGCGCGACTCAAGTGGCTGACCATCGACATCATCCCGATGGCACGCTTCGACCTGCTGAGCGAGACGAAACCGGCGCCCGACTCCACACTGCTTCACTCCACCACGCGTGTGCTCAGCCCAAAGCTGTCCGCGGTCCATACCGGCCCGTACTGGCTGAGCCTGTACGCCTCAGCCGGCCGCTCGTTCCGGGCCCCGACGTTCAACGAACGTTACTGGCCCGCAGACCCGTGGACCAGCGGAAACCCGCAACTCCGGCCCGAGTGGGCGACCAGTGTGGACCTGGGTGCGTCGGCCCGGTATCGTTCACTCCTCACCGGTCGCCTCGGGCTCTGGCATACGTTCCTGACCGACCTCATCCAGTGGCAGCCGGACTCGGCCTACGTGTTCAGGCCGGTCAACCTCGACACCGCGACCATCACCGGCGGAGAGCTAGAACTGGGTGTGTCATCGAGGCACGTCAGCGTCGTCGGCCATGCGACCTACATGGTGGCCCGCTCGCACGGCAAGGACCTCATCTACCGGCCCCGACTTAATCTTGCCGTATCTCACCAACTCAAATGGGAGCTCGTGCAATTGAACTGGGACGTGCGCCGAACCGGGGAACGCTACACGAACCCGGATAACACCGATTCACTACCCAGCTTCCTTCTCTTCGACGTCGGGGTCGGCCTCACGCCGACGCTCGGCCGGCTGGCAACCGCGCTGCGTGGCGGCATCCGCAACCTGTTCGACAAGCGGTACGAAGTGATGAAGGGCTACCCAATCCCGGGGCGAAACTGGTACGCGGAACTCGAGCTGAGACTCTAGCGCGGGACCGTGCCTGAATCGACGGCCGCGACAATCGGGCCTGCCGGCCGGGCCAGGTCTGCCAGATACGACACCTTGAGCGCGTTGAACTCAGGCATGCTCTTCTTCGCGACCGGCTCAGCGCGCGGCGGAATCACCTTGAGCGGATTGACCGCCTTCCCGCTCTGCCTGACCTCGAAGTGCAGGTGCGGCCCGGTCGAGAACCCGGTCGAGCCGACATAGCCAATAGTCTGGCCCTGCCGCGCTCTCCCACCTGACCGCGTGCCCGGCCCGAATCCGGACAGGTGGCCGTAGCGCGATACCAGCCCGCCCGCGTGTCTGATTTCGACCATCCGGCCGTACCCGCCGTTCCATCGAGCCATCGTGACCTGGCCGTCGGCAATCGCGCTCACCGGAGTGCCTGACGGCACGCCGTAGTCAACGCCCTGGTGCTGACGGTAGACCCGGCTTATCGGGTGGAATCGTCTCCCGAAACGCGAGGTCACGTTGGCGAATGTCAGCGGTGAGCGAAGCACGCTCTTGCGCAAGGACTGACCCTTCTCGTTGTAGAAATCATAGTGGCCGGAAGGACTGCGATAGTAGAACCCGAAGTAGTTCCCGGCCCGCCCCTTGTAGTGCACGGCGCGCACCTGGCCGTCCCGGTAGAAGCTGGCATCAACGTAGTACTTGTCCAGCAGTATCTCGAACGAGTCTCCTTCGTTGACCTCGGTCAGGAAGTCAACTTCGTAGCTCAGGATTTCGGCGAAATTCACGACCAGCCCGGGCGTCTCGCCCATCTCGACCATCGTGTTCCAGAGCGAACCTTTGATGGCCCCACGTACGACAACCCGCACCGTGTCCACCGGCTTCACTTCTTTGGCCGCGGTGGCGTCACCCGAGTCGAACTGCACTGAGTAGGACGTGACCATGTCCTTGCGGTAGCTCACCTCGACCAGGTTCAGCCCGCGATACACAAACACGACTCCGTAGCC
>Ga0315284_10011072_pt1 | contig 12865 bp, 10 predicted proteins | sample YL17G09_16_MG_FD_203696 | JGI IMG/M metagenome (GOLD analysis project Ga0315284, IMG submission 203696) | Sediment microbial communities from Yellowstone Lake, YNP, Wyoming, USA - YL17G09_16 | ecosystem: Environmental > Aquatic > Freshwater > Lake > Sediment | place: USA: Wyoming | collected... | reverse complement strand
TTCGCCGTTCTTCTACACCGAGTGAACGTCGCCGCGACCTGGCGCGGCCCTTCTCAGGCCAGCGTGTCAGGGAGGAGGAGAAATCAATCCGCAGACCCAAGGGTCTGCGCGAGCCGCGACCACCCCCTAACCCCCTCCTAAACTAGGCAGGGAGTAAAGCAACAAACTCTCCTCCCGCCGCGGCGGGTGGCGCATGTAGATGCGATTTCATATCGCCATCTTCATCAACGACGGGCGGGACGCCCGCGCTCCCTGGCGACGTAAAGTCGCCGCTACAGATTGACGACCTTCATCCCCATCTCCGGGTAGCGTTCGCCGGCGGCGACACCTTTGGGTGCGATCTCATTAATGCGCGCCAAGTCATCCGGCGTGAATCCAATTTCTAGCGCAGCCAGATTCTCTTCCAGATGCGCCTGCCGCGTGGTGCCGGGAATCGGCAGCATGTCTTCGCCCTGCGCCAGCACCCAAGCCAGCGCAACCTGCGAGGGTGTGCACCCTTTGGCGGCGGCGAGTTCCTGGGCGTGCCGAACCAGATCGAGGTTCTTCTGAAAATTGTCACCCACAAAGCGCGGCATGTTGCGCCGCCAGTCATCGGGAGCAAGATCATCGAGAGTCTTGATTTGCCCCGTCAGGAACCCGCGGCCCAGTGGACTGTACGCCACGAAGCTGATGCCGCGTTCGCGGCAGGTGGGGATGATTTCATCCTCGGGGTCGCGACTCCAGAGCGAATACTCCGTCTGCAAGGCGCTGATAGGATGGGTCTGATGCGCGCGGCGAATCGTCGCGGGCGCAGCCTCGGAAAGGCCCAAGTAACGGACTTTCCCTTGCTCCACCAAGCGCGCCATCGCGCCGACAGTCTCTTCGATAGGCACGCTGCGGTCGACCCGATGCTGGTAGTAGAGGTCGATGCTCTCCACATTCAGCCGGCGCAGGCTGGCCTCGCACGCTTGGCGGACGTATTCGGGGTGCCCGTTGATTCCTACCCAGCGGCCGTCAGGCTCGCGCACGTTGCCGAACTTGGTGGCCAGAACCACTTCGTGCCGGCGGCCTTTGAGGGCTTTCCCGACAAGCTCCTCGTTGCGGCCCCTGCCGTAGATATCGGCGGTGTCGAGGAAATTGACGCCCAGGTCCAGGGCGTGGTGGATGACGGCGATCGATTCGGGGTCGTCGCGATGCCCGTAGAACTCCGACATCCCCATGCATCCCAGGCCAAGGGCCGAAACCGTCAACGAGCTGTGGCCTAATCTTCGCTGCTTCATCGAGGCACCCTCCGCGCGCGCCTTGAGTTGGCGCGTCCGGTGCAGCATAGCACCCGGATTCCGTCTGGCTCAAGAGACGAGAGAAGGCCAGCCCCCGCTGCGTTCGGCCGCCCCTCACGTGGTAGACTCCCGCAAGCATCTCTGGCGGCGCGAGGAGGAATTCCATGGACTCCAGAGAACGGGTGCTCACCGCGCTCGACCATCGCGAACCCGACCGCGTGCCCGTGGATCTTTCGGGACATCGCTCCTCGGGAATCGCGGCCATCGCCTACGCCCGCTTGCGGAAATTCCTCGGCTGGGAGGACAGACCCATCCGCGTCTACGACCCCGTGCAGCAATTGGCCATCGTGGACGAGGATGTGCTCGAACTGTTTGGCATTGATACCGTCGAACTAGGCAGGGCCTTCGCCCTTGAGGACAATGCGTGGGCCGATTGGACGTTGCCGGACGGCACCCCTTGCCAGATGCCGGTGTGGGCTCTACCGGAGCGCAGCCAGGGAGAATGGGTCTTACGGTCGAAGAGCGGCCGAGCCATCGCGCGTATGCCGGACGGGGCCTTGTACTTCGAGCAGGCGTACTTCCCCTTCGCCGACGCGGCTGGTCCTCAGACCGTCTCCGCAGCCATGGACGAGTGCATGTGGACGGCCATCGCCAGCCCGCCTGGGCCGTTGGTCGAGGGTGCTGATGGTCTCCGATCATTGTCGTTGCGTGCCAAGACACTGCGGGCCAAGACCGACCGCGCCATCATCGGCCTGTTCGGGGGGAATCTCCTGGAGATGGGGCAGTTCCTCTACCGAAACGACAACTTCTTCATTCTTTTGGCCAGCGAACCAAGAAAGGCTCACGAATTCCTCGACCAGATCGTGGAGATTCATCTGGCCAATCTGGAACGGTTTCTGGGAGCCGTCGGGAAGCACATCGACATCATCAATTTCGGCGATGACCTGGGCATGCAGACTGGCCCGCAGTTGTCGCCGCAGATGTATCGCGAATTCTTCCAGCCTCGCCACAAGCTGCTGTGGAATCGCGCCAAAGCGCTGGCCGAAGTGAAAGTCATGCTCCACTGCTGCGGGGGAATCCGGGAGTTGCTTCCGGACCTTATTGAGGCTGGGCTCGATGCTCTGAATCCGGTGCAAATCTCCTGCCGAGGGATGGGCCCCAAGGAATTGAAGACGGAATTTGGGAAAGACCTGGTGTTCTGGGGCGGTGGTTGCGATACCCAGAGCATCCTCCCTTGCGACATGCCGGAAGGGGTCAAGAAGCACGTTCAAGAGCAGGTCAAGATTCTCAGCCCGGGAGGAGGATTCGTTTTCCAGCAGGTGCACAACATCCTGGCCAATATCCCGCCAGAGAACATCGTGGCGATGTTCGAGGCAGTGAACAGTCCGGCTTAGCGCTGGCGCTCGCGAATGAATGTGGTCCGATGGCCACGGTTGCCAAGTGGTTTTTCGTTCGCGGCCCGATTTCGGGGAACCGGGGCGGTTCGGATGGCGTAGATTCAATTGGAATGCCGAAGATGGAGACGAGTGTCCTATGAGCACAACCCCTCAGCCTCCCCGCGCGCCTGTTGCCCCGCCCCCGCCGCGCACGGGAGGCCACATTCTGGCGATCGTGCTTTTGCTGCTGGCGCTGATTGTCGTGGTTTCCGTCATGACGGTTTGGATCGGGCTGCGCATCCTGACGCGGGGTGTCAGTGTGCGAGTGGAGGAAGGCAAGAAAGAGGTCGCCATCCATACTCCCTTGGGCTCGCTCGAAGTGAGCCGGGCGGTGGATGAGTCGCGCCTGGGCTTGCCCCTCTACCCCGGCGCCCAGCGCCTGAAGGGCGAAGGCTCCGCCAGCGTCAATATCGCTATCGGGGACGAGGAGAACGTGCGCGTGCTGGCGGCCAAATTCGAGACGTCAGACCCCCTCGACAAGGTCAAGGGGTTCTATAAGGAACGCCTGGGAAGTGACGTGACGAAGTACATCGAAAGAAACCACGAGGGGAAGACCGTCTTCGAAATCAAGCGCGAGCACCAGGAGAAGGTGGTGGCCCTGAAGGGCGAAGGGGAACGCACGTCTATCGAACTGGTCCGGGTCACCCACGGCCGCGAGGAGTCTAATTAGCCCCAAACCTGCCGGCCGCCGGGCCAGCGCGGACCCTCGCGCGTTGCGGCGGATGGCTGGTTGACAGATGGGCCGCCCCATGCGAAACTTTGTTTGTTAGGATGTTGTTCCCCTCCGTGCGCCCGTAGCTCAGCTGGATAGAGCACTTGCCTACGAAGCAAGGGGTCGGGTGTTCGAATCACCCCGGGCGTACCAGTTTCCTCCTGCGGCACCACTAAACGCTCGACCAGCGAAGTAACCACCTGCCCGCCAAAAGGTCTAAAATACCCTTCGTTACGGAGGACACATGCAAAACAAGCTGACGCGACGACATTTTCTGGGCACAGCCATCGCCGGCACCGCAGGACTGAGACTCCAGGCACAATCGGTCTCGTTCCCCAGCGGGCAATCCGCCGCGACCGAGAAGCCGGCGCTCCTGGGCGGAAAGCCGATTCGCACGATGCAGTTCCCCTCCTGGCCCAAGATCAACGACCGCGACGACAAGAACTGGACGCAGGTCCTACGCCAGGGGCTTTGGTGCCGGCTGGACGGAACCTACGCCAAGCGTTTCGAGGAGGCCTGGGCTCAAACGTTGGGGGCCAAATACTGCCTGGCCACGGCGAGCGGCACCACCGCCCTGTTGACCTCCCTGCATGCCCTCGGCATTGGCCCCGGGGATGAAGTGCTGGTGCCGCCCTATACCTTCGTCGCCACCGTCAACGTCGTCCTCCAGGTGCACGCCCTGCCGGTGTTTGTTGACACCGATCCGGAGACTTTCCAGATGGACGCGGACAAGATCGAAGCCGCCATCACGGAAAGGACCAAGTGCATTCTGCCTGTGCATCTGGGCGGCTCCCCGGCGGACATGGACAAGATTCTGGCCATCGCCGAAAAACACAAGCTGCCCGTTCTCGAAGATGCCTGCCAGGCACATCTGGCGGAGTGGCGGCATCGCAAGGTGAGCACGCTGGGCGAGCTGGGCTGCTTCAGCTTTCAGGCCTCGAAAAACCTCAACTGCGGCGAGGGCGGGGCCATCCTGAGCAACAACGAGGAGCTGATCCGGGTGTGCGAGAGTTTCCACAACAACGGCCGGGGCGCAGCGGGCTACGACTTTTCCTACGTGCGCAACGGCTCGAATCACCGCATCACCGAGTTCCAGGCGGCGCTGCTCCTTTCCCAATTGAGCCGGCTCGAGGAACAATCCCGCACCCGGGAGGAGAATGCCGAGTATCTGACCAAGCAGCTCCGGGAAATCCCCGGCATCCGGCCCGCCCGCATGTACGCCGGATGCACGCGAAATGCCTATCACTTGTACATGTTCCGGTACGACAAAGCGCATTTCGCCGGTCTGCCCCGCTCGCGTTTCTTTGCGGCCTTGCAGGCGGAGGGGATTCCCTGCTCGGGAGGATACGCACCGCTCAACAAGGAACCGTTCCTGAAGAACACGCTGCAGTCGCGCGCTTTCCGGTCCATCTACTCAGCACAGGAGATCGCCGCCTACGAGGCGCGCAACCACTGCCCGGCCAACGACAAGCTGTGCGCGGAAGCAGTCTGGTTTTTCCAGACGATGCTGCTGGGCTCCAACACGGATATGGACCAGATCGCGGAAGCAGTCCGGAAGATTCAAAAGCAGGCTGCGCTGCTAGCGCGCGCGTAAAGGCACAGTCGTCTACGGGAGGCGCTGCCGCCGAGCGCACTCCGGCCGCCTATCCGGCCGCTTTTCTGCGCGCCGTAGTGAAAATTTCTTTCAGTCGGCGCGCCACGATTCTCTCCTCGCCGGGCTTCATCATGTAGGGCGTGAGGCTCAAGCCCTGAGTGTAATCCTCCACCAGACACACGATGCTCGGCTCACCGTCTTCCAGTTGGCGGGCGCATTCCACCTTGGTCAGTTGGAACGCGGTCTCATCCCACTGGAGGGACAAATGCGGGACGTGGTTGGCGATCTCCGGGACAAAGCGCGAGGTGCGCACTCCCGGCACGGAAGCGACGGCTTTTTCAATCACCCCCAGCCGCGCTTCCCAATCCTTCCATTCGGCGTCGTGGTCAACCTTCAGGTAGCGCTCCAGCGCCACGAACATGCCCACGATTTCTTCCTTGCCCACTTTGCAGGGCCGCCCAATGCTGTCTTCGTGAGGATTGTTGTTGAGCAGTGCCGCCTCAATCAGGTCCTTGCGGCCCAGCAATAGCCCGGCGCATTGCGGCCCGCGCAGGCCCTTGCCGCCGCTGAACGCCACCAGGTCAAAACCCATCTTGTTGTAGTCGCTGAGGTGGGAAGACGGGGGCACGTCGGCCGCCGCGTCGTTGAAGGTGGGGACGCCGCGGCGCTTGCCCACCTCGATGAATTTCTCCAGGCCGACCTGGCCCCGGCTCTGCGCGTCGTTGAGGAAGTACATCATCGCCGTCTTTTCACTGACGGCGTTTTCCATCTCCTCCGCCGTCTCCACCACCACCAGGCGCACGCCGACGTTGCGGATGGCGTGGTCAAACGGGTTGCGATGCGACTTCTGGATGATGACCTCGCTCTTCATGCCAGTGATGTCCGGGAGGCGCTGGATTCTCTCCAGGTCCTTTCCGGCCACGCACGCCGCCGTGCCCAGCATGATCGCCCCGGCCGCGCCGGAAGTGACCATGGCTGCGTCCACCCCCAGCATCTGCGCGATCTTGCCGCCCACCGCCTGCTGGAGCTCCAGGAGCCACACGTAGTGTTGCGCGGCCTCTTCCATGGCCCGGGCCACTTCCGGGGGCAGCAGCGAGCCCGTCAGGAAAGTGTAAGTCCCTTTGGCGTTGATGCGCGTGCGGACGCCGAGCCGCTCGTAGATGTTCTTCCGCGCCGGGGTCTTTGCCGCCCCCGGCATGGCAAACAGCCGACGCCCGGAGAGTCCGGCGAGGGCAGAGAACAAGCCGCCGCGCGCCAGGAATTTTCGCCGTGAGGATGACCAGTTGAAGATCGCCATCTTAGTTCCTCCTGTCATGCGTCAGGGATTGGTTCCCGTTCGATCCGCCCGCAGTTCGCGCCCGATCCGCAACGCCTCACTCGGCTCAGCGCGACGATCGGCAGAAAGAGTCGCAAGCGCGGCCTGCCACGCCGCGTCCGGCAGGAAAGGCGACAGCACCAGCCAGGCAGCCAAGCCCGCCAGCGCGGCCCGCGACGGCGAAGCGGCGCGGCGCAGCTCGAGTCGCATCAGGCGTCCCTGGGCCGGCGGCGCCTCGAGTTCGGCATCGATCAGCAGGAGCGTCTCTGGCCGGCAACGCGCGAACGTCCCATTCGCCTGGAGTTCTTTCCAGCCGTCGGCGCTGGCGACAATCACCACATCCGGATTCTCCATGCCCGTGTATTCAATCGGGCGGGGACTCAGGCAGATCTCGGCCAACGAGAAGCCGGTCCCCTGGGTCACCGGGTTGTCGTTCTTCTGTGTGGTGTACAGGCCGGCAGCCAGCGCCGCCCGGCAAAACAACGCCGCGGCCGATTGCACGCGCTCCCCGGCGCTCCCCGCCACCACCAAGCGCAGTTCGGCGGTAAGCGGCGAGGCGGTCATCGGTTTCTCCGCTTCGGGCGCTGCGGCCCGCGCGGGCCGCGATGGAGGTGCGCGACGGTAAAGCTCACGCAGGGTGGGACGCCCGGCCTCAGCTTCCAGGCGCCCTACCTGATAGCCCTGGCGGGCGATGATTTCCTTCAACTTGCTACCGGTGAGCTGGTTCCAACGCGTGCCGTAGGCCGTGCAGAGTTCCAGGATTTCCACCAGGGCGAAACCCGGATAGGCAATGGCCTCGGCGATGGTAGCGTCCAGCGCCGCATCAGTGGCAAGGTGCCGGGCAAGGAAACCTGCATGGGCCGCGCGCAGCAAGGCCACCAGGTCGAGGGGTGGCGTCCAATTGCCCCCCGGGGTGGTCGCCGTCGCGAAGTCCAGTGGCGTGAGCGCCGAGTGTTGCCCGCCGGTCATGCCAAAGAGGAAGTTGTTGTGGAGGAGGACGGTGATGTCCACATTCAGTTGCGCCGCATGGACCAGGTGCAGCAGCCCGATCATGGCCCCACCGTCACCGATCATCACCACGGGCTTCAAGCCGCCCGGCTCGAGCACGACCTCCGCCAGCGCCATCCCCGTCGCGAAGGCGGTCGAACGCCCGTGCGTGGTGTGGACGGTGTGCAGGTGGGGAAAGAGCGAATCCGCCAGACCCACACAGCCAATGTCGGTAGTAAGCGCGATAGACCGGCGCGGGAGTTGCAGGCGCTCGAGGGCCTGGCCCAGGTGGCGCACCACGGCGGCGTGGCCGCAACCGCGACAGTAAGGCAACTTGGCGTCAGGAGCCAGATACTGATTCTCGGCCATCAAGCCTCCGCCGCCCGCACCGCCTGCACGATTTCGCCCGGGGCGATGAGCCCGCCGATCCTGTTGATGCCCACCACGCGCTTGCCCTCGAGGTAAGGCGTCAGCACCGCGCGGTACTGACCAGTCAGGTTCTCCTCCGCCACAAGTACATTCTCCACCCCAGCCAGCGCCCCCTCCAGCGCCCGGCGAGGGATGGGAAACAGAGTCTGAGCTTGAAAGAAAGAAACGCGCACGCCCTCGCGACGCAGCGCGGCCACGGCCTGGCGCGCCGCCCGCGCCGTAATGCCGTAACTCACCACCAGGTGGGACGCGGCCGGGTCGAGGTCAGTTCGCGCCAGTTCCATCTCTTCGGCATGAGCCTCGATCTTCCGCTCCAGATGGCGCAGTACCTCGATAACCTCGGGAGCATTCTTGCGCAGGCGCCCCTGCTGGTCGTGCGCCGAGCCGGTAACGGCAACTTTGACCTCTCCGCCGACCGCCGCGAACGCCGGGACTTCCTCCGGTTGCGTGAAGCCATAGGTGAGGAACGGAGGCTCCCCCGCAAAGCGCTCGCGCTCGACCACCGCCGGCGGGCTCAGGGCCTCCTCGTCCACCACCTCAGTGGTCATGCCCACTTCCTTGTCGGAGAGCAGCACGACCGGCGTGCGCAGCCGCTCCGACCAGTTGAAGGCGTGGATGGTCAGGTCATGGCACTCGGCCGCCGTGCTGGGAGAAAAGACGGGAATGGTGTAGCCACCGGAAGTGGCGAACTCCGTCAGCCAAACGTCTCCCTGGGCGCCCTGCGTGGCTCCGCCTGTGCTTGGCCCCAGACGTTGTACCACCGCAATCACCACGGGCGTCTCGGTCATCAGCGCGTACTGGAGGGTTTCGATCATCAAGGCCCAGCCCGGGCCGGAAGTGGCCGTCATCGCCTTCAGCCCGCGCAGACTCGCGCCCACGCAATAGCAGAGGGAGGAGATTTCGTCGGGTGCCGAAAGCGCCATGCCGCCGCGCCGGGGCAGCTCGCGCATCATCACTTCGTAGATTTCCGAAGCCGGCGTGATCGGATAACCTGCGAAGAAACGGCAGCCAGCAGCCAGCGCGCCTTCCGCCACCATCCGGTTTCCCGAGCACAGACGCCGCGGCATAAGAGGAGTTCCGTCGGCCGTCGAGCAGTGGAACGGCCAGGAAGACGACGGCCATCTTGCCCGCAAGCCGACCCCAGACTAATGACACAAGTCGACCCACACCGCAAGCGACTGTACTGGGCCGCTGACATTCCAGCTAAACATGCCTGAATGTGGAGCGCCTACCACGCGCTCGGCTTGTGGAAAGTACCTTTGGCATCCGTCATGGTTTCAGGGAATTGGCACGCCGCGGTGTGGGCCTGACGGATTCGTTTGACAAAGGTGGCATGCTGCCTCAGCACGCAACTGTGATACTGATGAGGATTCAGTATGCCCACCGACAGCCCGAGATGGTGTCGGACTATCCTAACGGGCTCCAAAAGATCCGAGTCGTTCGTAATGAGGACAGCCAGCTCATAAAGCCCCTTGAATCCGTCGTGAAGAAGATGGGTTCCGAGATTTACGTCTGAACCCTTTTCTTCCGTCACATCCACCCAAACTTTCTTAGGAGGATTGCTACCAGTCAGCACCATCCTACGCGAATGCGTGAGGAAGTGGCCATAGACTATAGTGAGGTTGGGGATGGTCTTGAGCGCACGCAGATAGATCTGTTGACGTGTTGGCTGGTCGGGATCATGGGGACGACCACTAACGCGAGCTGTGAAATATTTGATTGATTGGATGGTATCGCCAGGAAGCAAAATCTTACCTAGCTTGGCAAGATCGAGCCACCGATATGGCGTGTCCTTTACGGCTCCATAATAAAGGTTGAAGCCGTCAACATAGACGTTCGTTTTTGCCATTGCTTTCAACAACAACCGGAACGCTAGCGGAACCTCGCACAGTCCCTCGACAAATTTCCCCTTGACACTTACGAGGGTCAGAGGCATTATAGCACCGTAATTATCCCCCCTCTTCCTTCGGGAGCAGGGAGCGAGGCCGGCCTTTGGGTCGGCCTCAGTGTTTGTGGCCCTTCTCCGTTCTGCTCCGCATTGGCTCATTGAAGCCTGGCACGCACACTGCTACAATCCCGCCCCGGACCCGGAACGGCTTCCATCTCGCAGGAGGAGGACCATGATGACTTCGAGGGAGCGTGGTGCGCGCGCGCTGAACCACCAGGAACCCGATCGGTTGCCGCTTGACCTGGGGGCCAGCCCTACCACGGGCATGCAGGTCAGCTCGGTTTACTTGCTGCGTCAGACGCTCGGGCTCGACCCCCCAGGAACGCCGGTCAAGGTCACCGAGCCCTATCAAATGCTGGGTGAAATCAAGTCCGACCTGATGGAGGCGCTGGGTGTGGACGTCGTTCCACTGCCCGGACCCAAAACCATGTTTGGATTCAGGAATGAGGGCTGGAAGCCGTGGACCCTGTTCGACGGCACACCCGTCCTGGTGCCCGAAGCCTTTAACACCGACCCTGAGCCCGACGGTTCCATCTTGATGTACCCGGAAGGCGACCGCTCGGTGCCACCCAGCGCCCGCATGCCCAAAGAGGGCTTCTACTTCGATTCGCTAAAGCGCCAGGCGCCTATCGACGATTCCAAACTGGACCCCGAAGACAACCTGGAGGAATTCGGCCCCATCTCGGATGCCGATCTCGCCTACTTCGCGCGCGAGGCCAAGCGGCTGTACGACGAAACCGACAAGGCGATTCTGGCCAACTTCGGCGGCATGGCCTTCGGCGACATTGCGCTGGTGCCCGCGCCCTGGCTGAAGCATCCCAAGGGCATCCGCGATGTGGAAGAGTGGTACGTCAGCACCATATCGCGCCGCGACTACATCTACAAAGTCTTCGAGCGGCAATGCGAGATCGGGCTGGCCAATCTCGAGAAGATCTTCAAGGTGGTGGGCAACCGGGTGGCGGCAGTCTTCGTCACGGGCACCGACTTCGGCGCGCAACACGGCTCGTTCATCTCGCCCAAGGCTTATCGCGACCTCTACCAGCCGTTCCACAAGGCGGTCAACGACTGGATTCACAAGAACACCACCTGGAAGAGCTTTATCCACTCCTGCGGCTCGGTGTGGAACTTGTATTCGGATTTCATCGCGGCGGGGTTCGATATCCACAACCCGGTGCAGTGCTCGGCCGCGAACATGGACCCGCGTCGGCTGAAGCAAACCTTTGGAGAGCGTCTTACTTTCTGGGGCGGCGGCGTCGATACCCAGCGGACGCTGCCCTTCGGCACGCCCGACGAAGTGCGCGCCGAAGTCCATGAGCGCATCCGCATCTTTGGCGCGGGTGGGGGATTTGTCTTCAACACCACGCACAACGTCCAGGCGCGCATTCCGAGGGAGAACTTGCTGGCCCTTTACGAAGCCGTGCGCGATTACGGACGCTATCCCCTGACGTAGGAATCTGAGTCTGCAAAGCGGCACCGCGCTCACTTCCCGAAGCGCCGGTGCTGGGCCGCGTCAGCTCCAGGGCAGGGTTTTCTCCCGGCCACAAGCCCGAGACCCGCGACCGCCTTGCGGCCCCAGAGACCCGGGTGTAGACTCCTGTCCAGAATCCCAAGAGCATAGGGCAACGGTTGGGTTCTCCGCAGGGTAGCGAAGAAACCTTGCGAGTGAGTCTCATGCAGGACCGCCGAATCACTCAACTTCTCCACGAGCTACGCTCCCGCAGCCCCCAGGCAGCCTGGGCAGAGTTTTTGGAAAGTCACTCCCCTTTGATTCTGCAAGTCGTGAGGTTGTTTGAACGGGACCCCGACCAGATCGCCGAATGTTTCCTCTACGTGTGCCAGGAGTTGAGCCGGCATCGTTTCCGGCGGCTGCGGCGCTTCCATCCCGCAGGCCCGGCAACTTTTTCTACCTGGTTGCGCGCCGTCGTCCGAAATCTCTGTTTCGACTGGTATCGGAAGGAATTCGGTCGCCACCGTATCTTCCAAGCTGTCGCTCGTCTCCCCGCCCTCGACCGTGAAGTATTTGGCTGCGTCTTCGAGCAGGGTTTGTTGCGGGAGGAGACTTTCCTCTCCCTACGGCAGCGCTTTCCAAACTTGACGCGCGAGGAAACGGAAGAGAGTCTCGCTCGGCTTCACCGCTCGCTTACGCCGCGACACCTGTGGCTGCTGAGCCTCCGCCGGGCGAGCGCCCAGCCCCTGCCAGAAGACTCAACGCGCGACCGCCCAGCGTCGGGGATGGAGATTCCAGCTCCGGAGCCCGATCCGGAAGTCTTGGCCTCTGTTAATGAGCAACGCGCCGCGCTCCAGCGAGTTCTGGCACGCCTGCCCAAGCCCGAGCGCCTCCTGATACGTCTCCGCTTTGAGCGGGGCCTGACGCTGGAACAGGTGGCGCGTCTCACGGGGCTGGGCTCGGCGCAAAAGGCCGACTACCGGCTCAAGGAGATCCTGGAAAGGTTGCGGAAGGAGTTGACCTGATTTTTAGCGGGAGTTTGGAAAAAATCCCGCCGTGTCCGTGTAAGAGGAGTGAGAGAGAACTTGAGAAAGATTGACTGGTCCCGGAAGAGAGGCGCATGGACGAAAAGCAATTAAGAAATCTCCTTCGCCCACAGAAAAACCTGACGGCACGCCGCTCGTGGAGATGTCCGGAGGAAGCACTGCTCGCTGCTTATGCCGAGCAGAAGCTCACCGAGCGCCACAGGCAACGTCTCGAAGCACATCTTGCCGACTGCGACTTCTGTTTGGGTCAGGTGGCATTTCTCCTGAGCCCGCCAGAAACCGCGCCTGCCGCAGTCCCCGCAGGCTTGCTGCTGCGAGCGCGCCAGCTCGCAGAAACGCGTGCCGCCGTCCCAGGCCGGCCTGCATGGCGCTGGGGAGCGGTGGCGGCAGCCACGGCCGGCCTTATGGTCATCGCCGCGATTTCGTTGCGCGAGCCAAGGGCTCCGGTGACTCCTCCCGGGCCCTCGGTGACTCCTCCGGTGTCAACCTCCTCGTTGCCTGCTGCTCCGGCGGCGCCGACACCGGCCACCTCCCGAACCATCCGGAAGGAACAGAGGAAAGCTGTTGAGCTGCAATTGATCTTTCCGCGCGAAGGTTCAGTGCTTTCCCGCAGTGAGGTGGAGTTCCGCTGGAAGTCGGTCCGGGGAAGTCAGTTCTACGAAATCCGCCTGGTGACTGCGGAAGGCGACGTG
>Ga0315284_10011071_pt1 | contig 12866 bp, 11 predicted proteins | sample YL17G09_16_MG_FD_203696 | JGI IMG/M metagenome (GOLD analysis project Ga0315284, IMG submission 203696) | Sediment microbial communities from Yellowstone Lake, YNP, Wyoming, USA - YL17G09_16 | ecosystem: Environmental > Aquatic > Freshwater > Lake > Sediment | place: USA: Wyoming | collected... | reverse complement strand
ACAGGAGAGAACACGATGGTAAACGAAATGCCTCCCGTCACGAAATGTGAAGTGACGAATTGTTTTTACAACCGGGACATGCTCTGCCACGCGCCGGCCATCAATGTCGGCGGCGAGCACCCGATGTGCGATACCTTTCTCCCCTCCGCCAACCATATCCCAGGCGACCAGACCAGTGCGGTGGGCGCGTGCCACGTCGATCAGTGCCGCTTCAATATGGACTTGACCTGTCACGCGGCCGGCATCCTGGTGGCCTCTCACAACGACCATGCGGATTGCGAGACCTTCGAGGCGAAATAACGCCGGCCTGTGAAGTCAGGCAACTGTGCGCCAAAGAATCAGCGATGAGGGAATGGGAGTATGGGAAAACATACTCCCACTCTCGCGTTCATCTGCCAACCACCCGAGGATAATCCCTTCGTATGCTCAGCCAGCTGAAAGGATAATACCACTCCGGTGGCTGCTGCGAAAGATGAGCGGGATAACTCCCTTGCAAAGCTTCCGCTTGTTACTGTTCGTTCTGCTCTCCATCTTTTTCACATCAATGGAAGAAGTGGAGGGTTCCCACGATGCTGTTCATGCTGGCATTGACCGCTGTCTTCATCTTCGGCATTTTTCGGAGCTGGTTCATCGTGCTGTTTCTGTATCAAGCAGTATATTTGATGATCCCTGCACTGATCACACTGGATCGCCGGCGTCGTGGGGGAACCGAGACCGTGGCGTTTAAGATCTCCTGGCGCAAAAAACGAGGTAGCCAGCGGCCGGGATGACCCGCTGACCCAGCCGAACGACCCTGGCACCGTGTTCTTGCTCTACTTGAGATTGATCAGACCGATCGGGCCGATCGGTCTGATTGGTCTTATCCAACCTTATGGCAAACTCCGCTGTTTTCCGAAAAAATCTGAAAAATTTCCGTTGAATGGCCGTAAAATTCGTTATAATATGGTTAATAAACGGTAGTCAGTGCTCGTTTTGCTTTCATGTGTTGGGACGGGTTGCGTGAAGACGACGGATTGGGTTGGTATCTGACGGCGGGGTTGCCCATTTCCTCTCCATCTTCGGTCTCACAGGTCTTGTGCGGCATGACCGCCTTGATCCCGATGCAGGCGCCGAGCGTACAATTCCTGTTCCGAGCTGGAAAGACGTGGGTGTGATGGCGAAGCTTCGCATTGCCGTGTTGATGGGCGGCACGTCCAGTGAACGGTCGGTATCACTGAAGAGCGGCTCGATGGTGGCCGCGGGCCTGGACCGGGCGAAATACGATGTCCTGCCGGTGGATTTCACCGGCGAGGTAGCGCCTATCGTGGCGCTGCAGGACCGGGTCGATGTGGTATTCCTCACCCTGCACGGGCCGGGCGGTGAAGATGGGCGCATGCAGGGATTGCTCGACCTGCTGGGCATCCCGTATACCGGCTCCGGGGTGCTGGGCAGCGCGCTGGCCATGCACAAGGGCGTGGCGAAGCTGATCTATCGCCAGGTGGGCATCCCGACACCGGACGGCATCACCCTCCGGCGCGGCGAAAGCGAGCCGACCGCGCGGGTGCGGGAGGCGATGGGCCTGCCGTGCGTGGTGAAGCCGGTATGCGAAGGCTCGACCTTCGGCATCTCGATCGTGCGCGAGGAGGGGGAGCTCGCGCCCGCGCTGGCGGAGGCGTTCCGCTACGGGAACGAGGTGATCGCCGAGCAGTTTGTGGAGGGCGTGGAGATCAGCGTGCCCGTGCTGGGCGCCGACCCGGTGGCGCTGCCGGCAATCGAGATCATCCCGAAGAGCGGCTTTTACGATTTCGAGATGAAATATACGCCAGGCGCCACGGAGGAGATCTGCCCGGCGCGCATCAGCCCGGCGGCGGCGGCGAAGGCGGCGGATTACGCGGTGCGCGCCCACCGCGCGCTGTGCTGTTACGGCGTGTCGCGCACCGACCTGATTGTCGCCGGCGCCGACCCGGTGGCGTTGGAGACGAACTCGCTGCCGGGCATGACGGAGACCAGCCTGCTGCCGCTGTCCGCGCGCGTGGCCGGCATCTCGTTCTCCGAGCTGCTCGACCGTCTCATCCGGGACGCGCTGGACGCCGGCTGAGGATAGAACGGGAGTTCCGGGGGTATAAGATGGATGGCTGGATGATTGGATGAATGGATGGATGGATGGGTGGATGGATAGATGATTGAATAAGTTGGACGGATGGTTTGAAAATCCATTCATCCACCCATCCATTCATCCACTCATCCAATCATCCAGCCCTATAATTGGCCGGGCGCCGGCAGTGAGATGCCGGCGGTCGGCAACAATGGCAAACGGAGGACCGGGGAAACGAGTGAGATGGACGCCACACTGCCGCCCATGAATCCGGAGGTTGCCCGCTTGCGCCGCAAAGCCGCACAGCGCAAATACGTGAAGCGTTTGCGTTATGTTCGCCTGTTGTGGGGCATCGCCGGTGTGCTGCTGCTGGCGCTGGCGGTGGAGGCGCTGCTGGTGCTCACGCTGTCACCGCGGTTCTGGGTGTATCGCATCAAGGTGTCCGGCGGCGACACGCTGACCGTGCCGGAGGTTATTACGCTGGCGAATGTGTCGCCGCACAGCAACTTTTACCGGTTGTCGCTGCGCCGCACAGCGCAGCGGATTGCCGATAGCGAGCCGCGGGTGAAGCAGGTTGCCGTCTACCGGGATAAGCTGGGCGTGTTGAACATCGTGCTGGAGGAGCGCAGGCCGCTCTGCCGGCTCGGACAGAACCTGCCGCCGCGCTACGTGGACGCGGACGGCATACTTTTCACGCGCCCGGAGCCGCCGACGCCGCCGGTGCCGGTGGTGGAGGGGATCACTCTCCCGCTGCCGGTGAGCGCTTTCGGCAAACCGGTGACCGTCGATGCCGTGCGCGACGTCATCGCTTGTCTGAAGGCGGCGAACGCGCGCTCCGGCGCGGAGGCGCCGCTCGATTTCACGCGCATCACCCTGGGGCCTACCGGCCGCATGACGCTGATCCTGCGCCAGGGGATGTATGTCAAGCTGGGGTCGCCGGATCATCTGACGGAGAAGATGTATGTGCTGCGCAATACGATCATTAATCTGAGTACGATGGGATATGCGCTGGACCGGATCGAGTATATCGATGTCCGCTCGGTCGTCCGCGCGGCGGGATTAGCGTCCGCTGTCAAATTACGCGGTCAGGAGGGAACCCATCAATGAAGATGCAGGTGTCCCTGGGCAAACCACAACCCTGGGTATTGCCGCTGACATTCGTGTGCCTTGCTCTCGGCGCTCTGATTGCGCTGATGATGCGCATCTCCACCAGCGAGCTGGATCTCGCCAACGCCCGTCCGGAAGATTTGATCGCGAAGATACGCAACCTTCAATCGACGAACAACGACCTGGAGGATCAGAATAAAAAGCTGCGCAGCGAGAAGGACGAGCTGCTCAACTCCATCGCCAGTGGGAGACAGAATATCACCGAAGAGATGAACACCCTGCGCCTTCGCGCCGGCACCACGGCGGTGGAAGGGCGCGGAATCGTCATCAGCATCGACGACACCACAGTTACCAAGCCGGACATTGCCGCGCTCAACGATTCAGCCGTCCTCACCCATGACGTGGACCTGCTGATGCTGGTCAACGAGCTGCGCGCCGCCGGGGCGGAGGCGATCGCCATCAACGACCAGCGCGTGACGGCCGGCACGGAAATCCGCTGCGTGGGGCCGGTCATCAACGTCAATAAGCGACAGATCGGCCCGCCCTTCGTCATCACGGCAATCGGCAAGCCGGACGATCTCGCCGGCGCGGTGAATCTGCCTTTCGGCGTGCTCGACCAGTTGAAGCAGCTCGGTATTCAGGCGAGCGTGGTGAAACGCAATAAGCTCCATCTGCCGGCCATCAGCGTGACGCCGCCGTTTGAGGAGAGCAAGATCGTACCCGAAGACAAAACCGGGGAGACGAAAGCACCGTGAACCGGCCGGAGAACGCGGTCGTCCCCCTGGAGTGAAACAGGAAATGGAATCAACCGCGAGAAGATGCGGTTGACGCGGAGAACCTGCGATGTGGCTTCCAATCGTAGCCCTGATCATAGGCTTTTGTCTGGTCTACCTGCCGCACCTACCGAATGTGCCGGATTATTCCGAATATATCGGGCTGGCGGTGGTCGCGGGACTGGATTCGCTGGCCGGCGCCATCCGGTCGATCATCGAGGGGAAGTTCAACGACCGCGTGTTCATCAGCGGCTTCTTCAGCAATACGGTGGTGGCGGCGCTGCTCCTCTACCTGGGCAATCGGCTGGGCATCCGCAACGTGGCGATCGCCATCATGGTCGCCCTGGTCATCCGTATCTTCAACAATCTCGGCTTCATCCGCCGCTACGTCATCGCCCGCCTCTTCGAAAAACGCATCTCCGCCGAGAAGGTGTTCCCCGAACCGTAGGTGGCAGGTTACGGTTTGGGCAGGCTGCCTTCCACGGCGGCTTTTCCGTTGCCGCTCTTCGGCGCGGGCGTGCTCAACAGCTCCGACACGGTCACGCAGGTATAGCCTTGCTTCGTCAACTCGGCGAGGAGGAGGTCGAGGATGTTCAGCGTGCCGTCCACCAGCCCGTTGTGCAGCAGGATGATGCTGCCGGGCCGCACCCGATTCATAATTTGCGTTGCCTGCGCGGTCGGCGAAAAGCTGCGGTATTCCCCGGCGTTGATATCCCAGTAAACGATGTTGTAGTCGAGCGCGCGGAGCTGCTTCTTCGCGAAAGGATCGATGTTGCCGCCGGGCGGGCGGAACAGGTAGGTCTGCCGGCCCGTGATCTCCTTGATCACCGTGCGCGTGCGCAGCACCTCGGCCATGATCTCGTGCTGGGTCAGTTTCGTCAGGTTCGGGTGGGTGTAGGTGTGGTTGGCCAGCTCGTGCCCTTCCGCCAGGATCTGCAGCACCAGGTCGGGATACTGCTGGGCCATCTTCCCGACCAGGAAAAAGGTGCTGTGCACGTTATAGCGCTTGAGCACGTTCAGAATGTTGGCGGTATACAGCGGGTTGGGGCCGTCGTCAAAGGTGAGCGCCACCTTTTTCGCGTATTCCGGTCCGAGGGTGATCTCGCCGCCGCCGTCGAAGAGGTGCAGCCCGTTCCTCTTGTAGAGCTCCGACAGTGTAGTGAGCACACCCTCCGCCTCGGGATCGATGGCCGCCGCTTTCTCGAAGGCGGCGGTTGCCCGCGCGGTTTCGCCCGCTTCCTTGTACCAGTATCCGAGCTGAACGAACAGCGACAGCGGCGCCGGGTTCGGGGTGGTCAACGCGATCATGCACTTCTCCAGCGCCTCTTCCCGCTCCGAAGTGGCCGGCGCCGGGAGGATGGCGCCGTCCTGCGTGGCGACAGTGATGGTATCCTCCTCGATCGCCATCCCCCGATAATCGTAGGCGCGGATGGTGAGCTGGTGCTCGCCGGGATTGACGGCATCGGCGTCCCACTGGAAATGATAGGGCAGCTCGGTGGTCATGCCGCGCATCACGCGATCGACCAGGAAGATGGTGAATTTGATCTCGCGGTTCCCGCGATAGACCGCCCGCACGCGCTGCAGGCCGTGCAGCATGCTGCCCGCACGGGGGGCGACGATCTGGAACGGTTGTTGCGCTTCGGTCTCCGTCTTCGTGCGGGGCAGCTCGATGTCCAGGTCGGTGAGCGCCGGCGGCTTCACGGCCTCGGTCGGCGCCAGCGCCTGCGGCGTGTCGGTGATGATCATAGTCAGCGGCAGCCGCAGGCGCTGGCCCGGCGACAGGAAGTCCATGCCGTCGTAGATCGTCGCCGCCCGCCCGCCGAAGTCCAGCGCCTTCTGGGTGTACCCCAGGTTGTAGTGCACCTGGGCGAGGACGGCCAGCAGGAAGGGTGATTGATCGCCTGCCGCCAGCGCCGCCTTGCCCGCGAGGGTGGCATCGGCATGGCGGCCCAGCAGCAGGTAGACGTAAGCCTGCAGCGTTTTGACGTGCGGATCGTTCGGCGCCACAAGGGCGGCGCGGTCCACCAGCGCCGTGGCTTCGAAGACGCGCCCCCGCGCGATCAGCGACAGGCTCAATCCCCAGAGCGCGGTCAGGTGGCGCGGATTCTCGTCAAGCGCGCGGCGGAAAGCCACCTCCGCCACCGCCGGCTTTCCGGCCAGCAGCTCCAGCGTGCCGCGCGCGGAGAGCGCGGTGGGGTCGGGCGATTCCACATTGATAACGGGCGCCAGCGCCTGACGCGCGGCCTCCACATCGCCGCTGCTCAACAGGCCCAACCCCCGCTCGATCACGTCGTATGGATCTTCCGCGCGCACCGAATGGGCGGCGAACAGGACACAACACGCCAGGAGAAATGCGACGACGATTGCTCTATACGGACTGCCGAGAAACCACATGGCATACATGATACCGAAAATTTCGATGGAACGGCAAGCCCACACCGTCCGCATCGCCGGCGGCAGGAATATTCTTCCTCGCCCGCGAACAAAGGAATGATGCTCCCTGGAGGTAATCGCATGTCCGCTGTACAGTCCCTCGATCTGACCGGCCGCTGGCGCTTTCAGCCCGACCCTTATGAAGAAGGGGAGGGATTGGGATGGACGGCGCCGGGGCATGACGTGCGCTTCTGGCGCGAGGTGCAGGTGCCGTGCGCCTTCGACCGCTGCGGGCCGACGATGGGTGGGTATGAAGGGCGGGGGTGGTTCCGGCGCGAGGCGGTCATCCCGGCGGAGTGGAGCAGCAGGCGGATCGAGCTGGGTTTCGGCGCGGTGAATTACCGGGCGCGCGTGTGGGTGAACGGGCAATTCGCCGGCGGGCATGATGACGGCTTTCTGCCCTTCGCCTTTCCCATCGAGGCATTTGTCACCCCCGGCGCAACGGCAACGATCGTGGTGATGGCCGATAACGAGCGCCTGCCGGGCGAGGCGCCGGGCATGGAGCGCGGGTGGCGCACCTTCGGCGGCATCCTGCGCGAGGTGACGCTGACTGCCCGCGACCCGCTGCATCTGGCGCAGGTGACCGTGCAGGGGGATGCCTGCGGGCGCTTTACTGTCTGTACCCGCGTATTGAATGCCCGCTCAGATGCAGCGGAAGCAACGCTCTCCGTGACCATCACTGATTCTTACGGCACAGAGGTGGCGCGTTGTGCTGCGGAACCGGTCTGCCTGTCGCCCGGGGAGGAGACGGCGCTGCATTGCGATGGGATCGTCTCGCCGGTGTCGCGCTGGTCGCCGGATACGCCCATGCTCTACACGGCACACCTGGGATTGTCGGACATCGAGGCGCGGGATATCCGCTTCGGCTTCCGCACTATCGAGACTCGTGGAGATCAGTTGCTGCTCAATGGCGATCCGCTGCTGCTGCTCGGCTGCAACCGGCACGAGGACTCGGTGCGGGCGGACATGTGCGTCGATGTCGAGCAGGCGCGGGCGGATTTCCTCGACATGAAGGCGCTGGGGATGAACTTCGTGCGCCTGTGCCACTATCCTCATGCTCCAGGCGAGCTAGATCTGTGCGACGAGCTGGGCCTGCCGGCGATGGCGGAGATCCCGCTCTACTGGTGGCACGGCCTGAAGGACGGCGAAGAGCATTGCGCACGCAAGCTGGCAGCGACCAAACGTCAGGTGACAAAAATGATAGAGCGCGACGGGAGCCATCCGTCGGTCATCTTCTGGTCGGTGAGCAATGAAACCGAGGAAGCGCTGCCCGAGGTGGTGGCGGGCAATGACGCGCTGATCCGGCTGGCGAAGGAGCTCGATCCCACGCGGCCGGCGGTGCACGTCTCCTATCACTGGCTGTTCGGGCATTCGCATTTCGACGAAGACGATGTGCTCTGCGTCAATGGCTACCCCACCATCCAGACCCGCGGCGCGCAGCGGAAACCGGAGCACACCGCCGCCATGTCCCGCCAGTGGTGGGTCGACAGCCTGGCGGAACTACATCGACAGTATCCGGGCAAGCCCATCCTGGTGACCGAATTCGGCCTGCCGGCACTGGAGGACGTAAGGGGCAACGTGGTGGGCGAGGACCTGCAGGTCGAGACTCTCCGCGAAGAATTCGCCGGCATGACCGCCCCCTACGTCTGCGGTGCAACCGTCTGGTGCTACGCCGACCACCCGTGGCCGGAGGACGATTTCCTGCGCTACACGCGCATGAGTCCCTACGGGCTGGTGACGCGCGAGCGGCGGCGGAAACCGGCGTATGACGCGGTGAAGGAGCTGTTTCACGCGCGCCGCGGCCTGCCGCTCCCCGCGCCGCCGGCGGAGGATCCCGGCAACCTGTTCGTGGGCATGTACCGCCCGAACCTGGAGGATATTCCGCAATATGCCTTTCCGGAGGGTTACGGCATCCGCAACATGCTGCCGGGCGAGGGCGCGCTGTGGACGGACATCGAGCGCGACGCCGAGCACTGGCTGACGGTCGACCCCGACCTGTTCACGCGGGAGTTCGGCTTCGACCTGGAGGCGACGGCCTGGCGCAGTTTTTTCATCGTCAACGAGCTGGGCGCCGCCGTCGGCGTCATCAGCGCCTGGTACGACCACGACATCCACGGCCAGGAGTACGGCCGCATCCACTGGGTGGCCCTCCGGCGCGCCTACCGGGGCAAAGGACTGGTCAAGCCGGCAATGACCCATGCGATGAACTGCCTGGCGCAGTGGCACCAGCGCGCCTACCTCGGCACCTCCACCGCTCGCATCCCCGCCATCAAGGTGTACCTGGACTTCGGCTTCCTGCCCGACATGGAGCTGCCCAACGCCCGCGAAGCGTGGGGGCAGATCCAGGCGGTGCTGCGGCACCCGGCGCTGGAGGCATGTTTGATCGACGCCGGATTATAAGCCTGGTTCACGCGCCGAGGATCTGCTGGCCGGGATGCGACCCCTGCAGATCCCCGCAGATCCCTGATTTTCGCAGACTTCGTACGATGTATGGGGGGATGGATGGAAGTTTGGTGACAGTTTCGGCCTGATCTTCCAGGACCCCGCCGGCAAGATGCGCGTCCTCGTCGGCCAGGGGCAGGATGGCAGCACCGGCATGGTGCTCAACGACGAGACCGGCAAAATGCGCGCGGTGTTCGGGCAGTGGCAGAACAACCCGCCGGTGCTCTTCTTCCAGAGTCTGGACGGCCAGCCGCTGTGGATGGCACCGCCGCAGAATCCGGCGAAATAGAGAAGGTGAACCGCTGATAGAGTGCGTAGATTACTACGAACTCTATCAGCGGTAGGTTTACGGGCGCCGTGCACCCATTCACACGGTCGACAGGTCGCCCAGCAACCGGAAGATACGGGACAGGCGGTGGACGAGGGCCAGGCGGGCGCCACGCAGGTCGGGGTCATCCGCCATCACCTGCACCTCGGCGAAGAAGCGGTCCACGGCGGGGGTGAGTTCCGCGAGCAAAGCGGACAGCTCGTCGAATTCGCCGCGTGAGGCGAAGAATTCCGCTCGCGGGGCAAGCCCCTGATAATGGGTCAGCAGGTCGCGCTCCGCCGGCTCGGTCAGTATATCCGCGCGCAGCTCGATCTCCGGCGCATTCCGGGCAAGGTGCGCCAGGCGGGTGGCGGCGCGCACGATGGCGCCGAACGCCGGATCGCCGAGCTGCCGGGTGATGACGCGCGCCCGGTGCAGCGCGTCCGCCGGCACATCCGCGGAGACCGTCATCGCCGCCTTCTGCACCGCGGGCGCGATACCCTCCACCTGCAGCGCGCGTTCGATAGTCAGGCGGAAAAACGGCTTCAGCGCGGCGCGAATCTCCTCCCGCGGGGCTGCCAGCGGTTCGGGGAGCGCCGCCAGCGCATCATCCATCAGTCCGTCCAGCGGCAGCCGCAGATTGGCGCCGGCGAGGATGCGCACCACCCCCACCGCGTTGCGCCGCAGAGTGAACGGATCGGTGCCATCCACGGGCACCAGGCCCACCGCGAAGCAACCCACCACGGTGTCCAGCCTGTCCGCCAGCGCCACGATCCGCCCGATGGTGGTGGCGGGGAGCGCGTCCGTCTCGCTCTCCGGGTGGTAATGCTCGGCAATGGCGGCCGCCACGGCATCCGGCTCGCCGGCGTGCCGCGCGAAGACGCCGCCCAGCGTGCCGCGCAGCATGGGATGCTCGTTCACCAGCGCGGTGACCAGGTCCGCCTTGCACAGCAGCGCCGCCCGCTCGGTGAGCATGCGCTGTTGCGAGGTGGCGCCCAGCCGCTCGGAGATGGCGCCGGCCAGCACCTGCAGACGCACGGCTTTGTCGTGCATCGTGCCCAGCCGCTCCTGGAAGATGATGCCGCGCAGGTCCTCCACGCGGTCGAACAGCGTGCGGCGCAGGTCCTGCTCGAAGAAATAGAGCGCATCCAGCAGTTTTGCGCGCGCCACCGCCTCGTAGCCGGAGCGGACGCCGCCCAGGTACGCCTTGTCGCCGTTGCGCACGGCAATAAAGGCGGGCAGCAGCGCGCCGTCGCGGTCCTTCAGCGGAAAGAACTGCTGCTCGGCGCTGAGCACGTGTTCCAGAATTTCCCGGGGGAGCGAGAGGAAATTTTCGTCGATCCGGCAGCGGACGGCGGTGGGGAATTCCAGGTGGTAAACCGTAGTGTCGAGCAACACGCCGTCATCCACGATGGCGGCGCCGTCCTGCTGTGCGATGGCCTCCAGTTGCCGGCGCACTGCCTCCCGCCGCTCCTCCGGCACCACCAGCACGTGGTTCTCCTCCATCACGCGGCGATAGGATTCCGCGTCGGGCAGCGCCACCTCGCCGGGCGCCAGGAAGCGGTGGCCGCGTGTCAGGCGGTCGGACTCCACGCCGTCCAGCGCAAAGGGGATGACCTGGTCGTCCAGCAGCGCCACGATCCAGCGGATAGGCCGGGCGAAGCGCAACGATCCCGCGCCCCAGCGCATGGTCCGCGGAAAGGTCAGCGCGGCGATGAGGCGGGTGAAGATATCCGGCAGCAGCTCCGGCGTGGGGCGCCCCTCATCGTGAAAGACGGCCACCACGAACTCGCCGCCCTCCATCGGCTTGATGCGCAGCTCGCTGGTGGGAATGCCCTGACTGCGCGCGAAGCCGATGGCCGCCTGGGTGGACATGCCGTTGACGGCGAACGCCGCCTCCACCGCCGGCCCGCGCACCTCGCGCACGCTCGTGCCCTGCTGTGGCGCCACCCCGGACAGATACAGCGCCAGGCGCCGCGGCGTGCCCCAGGTCTGGACCTGCTCGACGGCGATCCGCTCCGCGCTCAGTTGCGCCTGTCCAAGCTCCGCTAACTGCGCCAACGCGGGGGGGATGTAGCTCGCCGGCATCTCTTCAGTGCCGATTTCCAGCAGAACCGTGGCCATAACCGTGTGATCGGGGATGAGCGGCAATCGGGCAGCAATGCTCCCCGGAAACGGCATCAGTATAGCACGTTTCCGGGGTGCGGTATAGCGCCGTGACCCCGTCCGGCTTGTCCGACTTCTCGCCAGGGTGGCTTACTCCACCGTCTCCGCTTACCCCGACACGATGAATTCATCGTGCAGTGTCAGGATTGCGTCCTTGCGCTGCTCCTCGCGCACCAGGACGGAGCAGCTCAGCGCGTTGCGAATCTCCCCTTCGACGTGAATGCCGGCGGCGGCCAGCAACTCCGTCGCGCGTGCGACCGTCTCTTCCACCTTGCCGTGCAATCCCTCGCCCACCAGCGTCACCAATGCCCACTGTCCGTCTTCGAAGAGCGGTTCCAGCCCGCGGGGCTGCAGCATGGCCGCCGCCACCTCGCGCACCTCGCGATATTTCTCCCGCTTCACGGCGAACTGCCACGCGCCGTCGCGCACCGTGATGGCGTGGAAGTTCAGCCGTGCCTGTGAAAGCAATTCGCCGATGCGCCGGTGGGCGCGCTCGCTGCCGTCGGCGACGGTGAAGGCGATCAGGTCGGGCAGATCCGCCACGCCGGTGACCAGCCGCACGCGCTCGGCGGGCGATTCCCCGTCAATGATCGTGCCGGGGTCGTCCGGCGTCCGGAAATTACGCACCGCCACCGGAATGCCGTAGCGCCGGGCCATGCGCGCTGCCTCCGCCTGGATGACGTCGGCGCCGTATTGCGACATGGCGCACAGCTCGTCGAAGGTGAGCCGTGCGATTTTCCGCGGGCGACGATCGCCGGGGAAATTTGCCGGGTTGGCGGTCATCACCCCATCCACGTCTTTATACACCTCCACGCCCTGCAGCTCGATGGGGTCCTGCAGCGGCGCGCGCTCGGCATGCATCAGCGCGTAGGCCAGGCAGACGGCGGTGTAGTCGCTGCCGCCTTCGCCCAGCGTGGTGATGGCGTGGCCGTTGGGCGAGATGCCCTGAAACCCGGTGACCAGCGGGATGGCCGGACGGTCCAGGGATTCGATGAGCAGGGCGATGCGCGTCTCGATCACCCGCGCGTTGCCGAAAAAGCCGTCGGTGATCAAACCCACCTGCCCGCCGGTGAGGGCGACGGTGGCATACCCCCTGGATTTCAGCAGGTGCGCCATGCGCACGGTGGAGATGATCTCGCCGCAGGACATCAGCATGTCCAGCTCGCGCGGCTCGATGGCCGGGTCGATCTCGCGCACCAGCCGCACCAGCTCCGCGGTCGAGTAAAAGTGCGCCAGCGCCAGCCGCCGCGCCCCCTCCGGTTCGCGCATCAGCGCCTCGATCTCCTCGTTCCAGTCGCGCAGCTCGCGTCCCATGGCGGACACCACCACTACCGGGCTCAACCCCAGGTCGCGCGCCTCCATAATCCGCTCGGCGGTGATAATTTCGTTCCCGCCCGGCTCCACGCACTTCCCCCCGAATTTCTGCACAATGACGCGCATAGCCGTCCTTCCGATAATGGCTCAAGGTGGAAGTACGATTCTCAGTCTGAAAGCCTTGCCCCGTAGCCGCAGGTGTTTATCCCTGCGGCGAGGACTGGTTCCGCCGCAGGGATAAACACCTGCG
>Ga0315284_10011068_pt1 | contig 12867 bp, 11 predicted proteins | sample YL17G09_16_MG_FD_203696 | JGI IMG/M metagenome (GOLD analysis project Ga0315284, IMG submission 203696) | Sediment microbial communities from Yellowstone Lake, YNP, Wyoming, USA - YL17G09_16 | ecosystem: Environmental > Aquatic > Freshwater > Lake > Sediment | place: USA: Wyoming | collected... | reverse complement strand
TGCTACGGTTACTGTAACTTGGGGCGATTTAGGTACTGGAAAAACAGTCAACATTTCATGTGATGCTCCAGTTGTTTAAATATAATACATTTTTGATATACTATAGTATATGAAAGTAGCATTTATTTGTGATTATTTAAATTTAAGAGGAATGGCAGTAGCTCCTTATGATTATGCACATTATAATGAAACATTATTAAATAATGAATCTTTTATATTTTACGATAATAATTATCCGCATATACCAACATTGAAAAAATTTACGGACAGATTTAAAAATGTAATTCCATATGATTGTTATATTGAAGTGGGACCATTATTAGAGCATTATAAAATAGATTTTGTTCATAGATTAAGTTTTGGACATGATGAAAGTTATATATTAGAGAATAAAACATGTCCTTGGGGTATACATACAGTTTTTAAATATAATTGCCCTTACGGAGATGTGTATACATATATCTCAGAATGGTTGCGAAATGAATGTAACCCAAATCTAGATTTCGTTCCACATATGATAAATTTACCAAACGAAAATGGAACATTACATGATGAACTCGGATTAAATAAACATGATATTATAATAGGGTGTTATGGGGGGAGTAATTCTTTTGATTTAAAAATTGCAAAACGGGCAATAATTCAGGCAGCTAAATTGAGAAATAATATACATTTTATTTTTATGAACATTGATAAATTTACAATTGATCCACGATGGAGATGTACATTCTTGCCTGGAACATACGATTTGGTACGTAAAACGAAATTTATAAATACGTGCGATGCAATGATCCATGGTAGACAACGAGGAGAAACTTTCGGATTAGCTGTTGGGGAATTTTCATCAAGAAATAAAAGAATAATTACTTGGAATGGTGCCAAAGAACGGGCACATATAAATATATTAGGAAATAAAGGTATTTTATATAATAAAGTTGAAGATTTAACACAAATACTTACAAATATACAAAAAGATACTCAAAATAATTATGACTGTTTTTCTAAACAATTTTCTCCTGAAAAGGTTATGGAAAAATTTTCAAAAGTATTTTTAGGCAAATAAGTTGAATAGTCCAACCATAGTAACTGGGTTATTTAATATTAATAGACATAAATTTAAAAATTATAAACGAGATTTTGAAGTATATTTAAAATGGTTTATAAATTGTCTATCGTTAGATTGTAATATGATAATATTTATAGAAGAATCTTTGTTAGATTTTATTAAAACTCATAGAGCACATTTGCCAGAAAATAAAACAAAAATAATATGTAAAAAAATAGAAGATTTTAAATTTTATAAATATAAAGATAGAATGAAAACTATAATGGATTCTATAAATTTTGAGAAAGAGCTTGAGGGTGCTGTTGCAGCAGATCCAACAGCACCAGAATATAATGAACCTTTATACAATATAATAACATATTCAAAAGTTTCTATGTTAAGAGAAGCCTCTGAACTAAATCCATTTAATAATGATTATTTTTTATGGGTTGATGCTGGATGTATGCATAATAGTTTTCCTAAAAGATTTAAAAAAATCAAATTTCCTAGTCTAAAAAATTTAAACATCTTAGATGAAAATAAAATATATTTAACATGTAAGTCTAAACCACTAAAATCGGATTTGAATTTAAATACTTATTTAAAAAAGGGATATACTACAAAATTTTGGGCTTTTGTTATTGGAGCTAATAAAAAACATTGTTTAGAATTAGAAAATTTTTTTGATTCGTATATTGATGAAATATTAAATATGAATTTTATAAATTCTGAACAATCGGCATTAACTATATATTACTTGCGAAATAATATGGATATTGATAAATTTAATATAAAATATATTACTCCATATTGTAAATATGGGTGTTATACAGGATTTACAAATTTAATAGATCCTATGATACAATGAATAATATCTTAACTAATTCTACATTATAAGTCTGTTTTAACTTTTATTTAAAACTTGATATAATGGATGTACTCAAATATTATGAATATATCAATATCATGTATGTGTTTAACTTATGGAAGACCACATCTTTTAGAAGAAGCTATTTATTCATTTTTAAATCAAAAATATAACGGTAAAAAAGAATTGGTAGTTTTAAATGATTTATCAGAACAAACTTTAAAATTTGATCATCCTGAAGTTAAAATAATAAATCTTAAAAATAGAGTTGAAACTGTTGGCGAAAAACGTAATATATGTGCAGATTTATGTACATATGATAATTTAGCAGTATGGGACGATGATGATATATATTTATCTCATAGATTATCATTCTCCGCAAAAATGATGGAAAATAAAAGATATTTTAAACCTACTAAAGCTTTTTATTTATTACCGGATAAGACTATTAAAGGTCCGGTATCACAATGGTTTACAAGTGGTGGTATCTGGCAAAAATCTTTATTTATTGAAGCTGGAAAATATGCACATATGGGTTCACGCCAAGATTCAGATTTAGAAAGAAAATTTATTAAAATATTAGGTTCAAATTTAAATTACGAAAATATAACTCCTGAAGAAATTTATTATCTATATAGATGTTCTGGAAATAGTTACCATTTATCAGTTTTTGGACGAGATATTCAAAATGAGCCTACTGGAAATAAAAAGGTTGAGGATTTTGTAATGAATGAGATAAAAAATGGGTTTATTGCAACTGGAGATATATATTTAAATCCTCGTTGGAAATATCCTTATGATACTACAGTCAAAAAATATATAGATAATATTAAAAAGGAAATTCATGACATTTAATGACTTATCAATTGGCATGTTAAGTTACAAACGACATAAAACGTTAGAACAAACCCTATCATCATATAAACGTAATGGACTATTAGATTTATGTAAAAATTTCACTATATTTTTTCAAGATATATCAAAAAAAGATATTTTAATAGCTAATCATTTTGGAATAAAATATACAGGATGGAATTATAACATGGTTCCGTTTGATTATAGAATAAAAGAAATATATGATACTATTAATACTCCATATACTCTATTTTTAGAAAATGATTGGTTGCTGATTGAAAATAAAGAAATTACAGAAAACTTAATATTGGAAGCAATAAATTTAATAGAATCTAATAAAGTAGACGTAGTTAAATTGCGGCATCGGAAAAATCCAGGAACGCCGTTATATTCAGAAAATTTAATTAAAAACAAAGAGAAAAATCCAGAAGTATGGAATAAATGGAAAGTTATGTTAATGGAATGCGTTCATTGGTATAATAATCCTGAAAAAATGTTTCCAGAATATATTAAAAAAGATGGTAATTATTATTATACAACATCAGAATATGTACCATATACCAATAATCCATGCATATATAATACTAATCTATTTAAAAATAAAATATCACCATTTTTTAAAGAAAATTTAAATATTGAAGTTAGAATACAACAAGGATATTGGCAAAATTTAAATTTAAAAGTATGTCATGGTGATGGACTATTTAAACATTGTGATAATATATATGGTGATATATGACTAAAAAAATATGTTTTTGGAGTATTGGTGACGGAAAATATGGAAAAATGGCGGAGGTAATGGTACACTCTGCTAAAGCTGTAGGTGTTGAATACGATTTCCATATTTGGACAGATTTACCACATATAGAAGGGGCGACAGTACATCCATGCGGTAACTTTTATAAAAAATATTATATGTTTAAATTTGAATTTCTAAAAAATGAAGTTAGCAAATTAGATTATGATTATTTTGTATTTTTAGATGCTGATAATTATTTTGTATCTAACCCAGGAGATATGGAAAAGATAATAGGTGACGAAAAAGTATTCATACAAATGGAAAATGAAGCTACATCACCAAAAATGGTTCAAAATAATTGGTGGAGTATACCTATTAAATATTATCCTAAATTTTTAAGAGAATTTGGAGTAACGTCTAAGAAGATTTATAATACTAATGCTGGATTTTGGGCTGTTCGCAAAGATGCTATTGAAGAGTTTTATGATATAGCACAAAAAGTATTTATTAAAGCGCATTTAATGAGGTTTAAAAAGGTTACAGAAGAACCTCCATTAGCTTGTATTGGACATTTATTGCAAGATCCAGAAAAAAGAACTTTTCAACGCACCAAACATTTATGGGCTAGTGATTGGGTAGGCAAATGGAAAAATATCCTACCAATAAAAGGTGTTAAATGGGAATATCACGATTGGTTTACTGCTGAAAAACATGCAGTGTGTCCAGCTATTGTACATGGATTGAAATTTAAAGATGCTATGTTGAAAAAATATAACGAAATACACAATATAAAAGAAGATAATGTTAAAAATATTATATCAGTCAATACGCTAAAAATTACAACTCCATTTATAAATGCTAATAATTTTTCAAATATATCACAACTTTCTAGAAATGAGAACAATCAAAATTTTGATGAACATTATAATATTATAAAAAATAAAATAGATTATATAAAAGACGATAAAATAAATATAAAAGACAAATATGATATAACTTTTGTAATGTCTTCAGTATTTTCAAACGATAAATATATTAATAGATTTTTAAGCACTTTAAAAAATAGTTTTTTAAATGTAAAAAATAATAAAATATTATTGTTTTGCATTCATGGAGATTATGATGTACCAGAAATTATTAAAAATGATTTAATAAATATTAAAAATATTGATATAATCTTTTACCGAAATAAATATGATTTTAATGCATCTAAATTAGCTAAATTTATATTAAATTACGAATATATAAATTCAACATATATTATTAGAATTGATGATGATAGTATAACCGATGTTGGTGCTATGAAGTCAAATTTGGATGTTGCAACATTAAATAAACAAGAATTTTATTTAACTAACGATCATATATTAAATGATTTTAATAAATTTTCACAGACATTTATCAAAAATAACAAAATTGATTTTAAATTACCATATTTACATGAATGGGAATGTGCTATGATAAATCATAACACTATAAAAACTATACAAAATAATAAAAATAGTATGTTATGGATAACTCACGTAAATAACACAAATAGTATGGTATTTGGAGATCATACGTGGAGTCTTGCATATGGATTAGCTGATGGAAAAATTGAAAAAACTAACTTTTCTACTCAGTTTTTTAATATACAAAATTTTTCAGTGTTAGGTGGAAAATATGCACATTTACACTATTATGGTCCAGATTTTAAATATTATGAAAAAGCTAATACTGTAATACAAAATATACTAAATAATAATATAAATTATACTAAAAATGAAATAATATATGAGATATTTGGAAATACCTTAGCATTACCATTAGTTATTGATCATGATAGAGTATATAAATTTATACGAGTTGAACCTAGATTAATGGAATTTGAAATAATGTTTTTAAAAGATTTTACAATAAAATCTTCAAATCCATCAAAGTGTCATACTTATGAAATTTATAAAAATAATCTAATAATTTTTGACGAATTTAAAAATATTTCATTTATTTTTGAAATATATGAAAATACTGAAGGGTTTTTAAAAGGATATAGAACGTATTACGAAATAAAAGAATTCTTATTAAAAATGACTAATAGAACTGAACTTATAACATATAAAACGAATAATAGATGGGAATATTTTTAATATAAAAATATAAAAATTTTGATATAATTTATATATAATAAAGGGTAATATACATGACTAAAAAGATATGTTTTTGGACTGTTGCTGATGGAAATCATGGAAAAATGGCAGCAGTTACCGTTGCATCAGCTAAAGCCGTTGGAGTTGAATGTGATTTCCACATTTGGACAGATTTACCCCACATAGAAGGTGCTACAGTACATCCTTGTGGTAAATTTGATAAAAAATTATACATGTTTAAATTTGATTTTTTAAAGAACGAAGTTAGTAAATTAGATTATGATTATTTTATATTTTTTGATGCTGATAATTACTTCGTTTCTAATCCTGGAAATTTAGAAAAAATAATAGGAAATGAAAAAGTATTCATACAAATGGAAAATGATTGCACTTCTCCAAAAGTTAAGAGGGGTGATTGGTGGGGAATTCCTATTAAATATTATCCTAAATTTTTGAGAGAATTTGGAGTAACTTCTAAGAAGATTTACAATACTAATGCTGGATTTTGGGCAGTTCGTAAAGATGCTATTGATGAATTTTATAAATTGGCTTATGAAGTATTTAATGAAGCACATTTAAGAGGTTATAAAGATGTAACGGAAGAACCTCCATTGGCATGTATTGGACACTTAATGCAAGATCCAGAAAAAAGAACTTTTGAGCATACTAAAGATTTATGGGCTAGTGATTGGACTGGATATTGGAAAGGTAAATTGCCAACAAAGAATATAAAATGGGATTTTGAAGATTATATGTCTGGAGATAAAATTAAAGTTTCTCCATCCATAGTACATATTATGAGAAGCAAAGATAAAATGTTAGAAGAATATGAAAAATTAAATAAAATTGATTTAAAATTAACATCCAATGAATCAAAATGTATTATTAAAATAGATAAAGAAATAATAGTAGATAATGGATTTTGGAGTGGACATCAAATGTTAGGAGATGCATTAGGATTTTGTGCGGCAGCTCATCTATTACATCATAAAACAGGAAAACGTATAAAAGTATGGTTTCAAGAATCAAGAAAAGATGCTTTGAAATATTTTGATGGAGTAGATTGGGTTCCTAGAAATGAAATACCAGATGCTATTGATTGTGGTAGAAATCCACAAAAAGACGAATGGGTTAATATGAATGGAGTAAAACGTTTTTATAAATGGATGGATCCAACACTTATACCTAAAAAAAGTTTCGATATACATATGAATTGTTCTAAAAATGAAAAAAGTGAAAATTTAATAGGATTGATAACTCATGCAAATACTCAAGGTGATATTCCTTTAGAAGTTTTAAATGATATGATATCTACAGCTAAGAAAGAATATCCAAGTCATAAAATAGTATTATTTGGCAATAAAGATAATCATATAATTCCAGATGGCGTAGAAGATATGAGACAAGATAAAGGTGATATAAATTGGATAATTGAGTTTATGAAACGTTTAGATTTGTTAATAACTCCACAAACAGGACCTTGTTTTATTGCGGCTGGATTAAATATACCTATGTGGGTTTATAAAAGCAAAGAGCCTCATTGGGACTATGTTTTAAATTATGATACTTATAAAGTACAAAAATGGTGGGATAAAATGAATAAAATTTCTGAAAAAAATGAATATGAAGTATTTAATAATATATATAATAAAGGTGGATGGGATAATGTTGGAAGTGGATCTGGATCATTAGTAAAAAATAATTCAGAATATATAACATTATTGCATAAAATTATAGATTATACTCCAAATATAAATTCCATTGTTGATATTGGATGTGGAGATTGGAAAATAATGAAAGAATTAAATATTAAAAAATCTTATATAGGATTAGATTGTTCGGACGTAATAATAAATAAAAATATAAAAAAATATGAAAAAGATAATATAAAATTTAAACATAGTAATGCAGTTTTAGATGAATTGCCAGATGGAGATTTATGTATTATTAAAGATGTATTACAACATTTACCATTTTCAGATATTAATACAATTTTAAATAAAATAAAAAAGTTTAAATATTGTGTTATAACAAACGATTATGTTGAAAAAAATTCAAATAAAGATATAATAACTGGAAATTATAGATCATTGAATATATTATTGGACCCTTTTAATGTTGATGGTATAACATTACATGGTTATAATGGAAAACATGTTATTTTAATAACAAATAAAGTAAATATATTATGAATACTCTAAATGAAAATTATCCACTATGCGGTTATGACTGTCTAGAATATGTTTCGTGTGACGGAATTGGTGATATAATTGGTGGATTAAATATTACTAATAATATTGGAAAATTTGAAAATAAAATAATTTCTTTATATTTTTCATCAGAAAAAGCTCTTACAAAAGCTTATAAAATATATAATTGTTTTTTTTATTCTAACGTAGAAATTAAAGGATTATCATCAAATATACCAAAAAATTATAAATCTAGAAAATTTCAACCTTGGGGATCAGATTGTTCATGGATGAAAGGATGGTTATATGGAGCAATAAAAGAAAATTTTAATTTTAATAAACATATGGTAGTTCCAAAAATTGGATTTTGGAATTATACACACGATAATAATAATATAGGCATGTCTTTTTCTGTTAATACTGCGGCAATTAAAAAACCACAAAAATTATATATTATAAATTTAATAAATGAATTATTAAAAAATAATAAAAAAATAATATATTTCGGATTTATAGGAAATTCTATAGACAATTTTATAAAAGAAAAATTTTGCAATGAAATAGAATTTTATGAAAAAGATATAGATAATGATTTTTTAATTAAAATGAAATCGTGTTCATATTTTTACGGAACTGATAGTGGAATGTCTTGGATTTCATCATTTTTAAGAATTCCAACGGAAATTATATTAAGTAAAACTTTTTATTTAGATATATTAACAAATCTTTCAAAAAATGAAAAAATGAAAACTTTTGAAGATATTCCATGGGTTCTAGTAAAATTTGAAAATTTCGAAGATTTGAAATCTAATATTGATAAAAAATGGATAGATCGCAATATAATTTATAAAAGAGGCGAAGATACAAATATTATAATTTTAAATAATGATGGGACTATAACGTGTACTGAGAAAAATTTATTAGAAAAATTTTGGACATATGAAGGAAATAGGCTATTTTTAGGGTCAAAAAAAGATAAAGTATTCGTTATGTTTGAAGATTTTAATGACAATGATATATACGGATTTTGGACAAATTTTGACCATAGATCGGCACAATTAAAGGTAATATGAATATGAAAAAATGTTTAATATATTTTTCTGTTATTGGAGAAAATTATAAAAAGATGTTAGAAATGTCCATATCATCACTATTATATAATGGGTATACTGATGATATATTAGTATTAACTGACGAAAATAAAATTATAAACGAAAAAATAAAATATGTAAATTCAATAAATGAATTAAAAAAAATAAACTCTAAAATTAAAGCTAAACATATGAAATCTTTTATACATAAATTTGTAAATTTAAAAGATTATGAATATGTAATTTATTTCGATAGTGATATATTATTTTATAAAAATATATCAAATTTTTATAAACAAATGGATGAAAATGTATTCATAGTGCAATATGATAGATTTAATGATATAACTAAAAATACCATAACATCAGGAACTGAATTTTTAAATCAAGAAACTAGAAATAAATATAAATTGAATATAAATAGTGGGATGGTTGGACAAAAACAAAATAAAAATATTTGTATATATAAACTTTGGAACGATGAAATGATAAATAAAAATTTTAATTTTAATTCTGATCAAGGTGCATTATATAGTACTGTAATTAATAATGATTTATATGATGATATTTACGAATCGAAATCTGGAGATTTTTATTACGATTTAAAAAATTATAACGATTTTGTATATATACATTATCAAGGAAATGGTATTAATAAAATGACTAACGATTTTTTTAAATATTTTAAATAAATATGAATAATCCACTTATTTTTTTTTCACACATACCAAAAACTGGAGGAAGTTCTTTAAAAACTCACTTGAAAACCAATTTAAATAAAGATGTAAAATTTTTAGATTCTAATCACGAATTATTAAATAAATTTAAACAATATGAAAATAATCCAGATAATTTTATATTTACTATTGTTAGAAATCCTTTAGATAGATATGTAAGTATGTTAAATTATATGTGGACTTGGAAAGATATGAAAAAATGGTTATATTTCCATTTTGGAAATTCTCTTACTATAAATCAAATAAATGATTTTAATTTAGACATCATTCTTAAATATCCTATTGAAACATATAATCATAAACATTGTCACCATTTTGGTAAACAAATTATATGGGTTAATTTTCTAAAACATAATAAAATTTATAAATATGAAAATGGTTTAGATAAAATTATTATTGATATTAATGAAAAATATAATTTAAGTATTCTAACAAATATTCCTAAAATTAATGTTTCAAATAAAAAGTTTAAAGTTGAAGACTTAACTCAAGAACAAATTAACAAATTAAAAGAAGTTTATAAAGAAGATTTTAAACTTTGGGAAACGTTATAATATGAACATAATACCAGATTGCAAAAAATCCAAAATAACTCCAGTATTATTTCAAACAAATAAAAAATATGAACAATATGTTGAAAATATGATTATGCAAAATTTAGGAGATTTATGGAAATATGAATTTTATAATGATGAAGATGTTATAAAATTTTTCACAAATAATCCATGTGAAGAATTTCCAGATATTATATCAAAATATAATAGTATTTTGAGGGGCACTCACAAAGCTGATTTATTTAGATATTATTATTTATATTTGAAAGGTGGATTTTTCTTAGATTATGATGCTATGTTATATGACAATATAGAAAATATTGTAAAAGATTTTGATTTCGTATCAGTAAAGTCTCATATACGTTGTAGAGTTTTTCAAGGTGTATTAGCAGCTTCTCCAAACAACGAAATAATAAAAAAAGCTTTATATAACGCTTACAATATTAATCCAGAAATTTTAAAAAATAATTATTTTTATTTTTGTAACGATTTATATAAAATATTATATACAAAAACTTTCAATTATAAAATTAAATTATATACACATAAGGACGATAAAACCGGATGTTCAAAAGTATTAGATGATAATAATAATATCATTTTTAAACATTATTGGAAACATAAAATTATACCAAATAATTATATAAATTTTAATAAAAATGATAAAAAATTAGATACTGAAACATTTTATACTAAATATGGGATAATAACTTTAAATTCTAAAGATGTGTACTTTATTAATTCTTTTAAAAAAAATAAATATTGGGATGAAACTACTTTACAATATTTAAAAAATAATTTTATATATTCTGGAAATATATTAGAAATAGGTGGACATTCTGGAACATCAACATTATTTTATGCCAAATGTTTAAATAAAAATTGTAAAATATATTCATTTGAACCTCAGAAAAAAATGTACGAATTATTAATGTATAATATTAAACAAAATAATTTAGAAGATAAAGTTGAAATTTTTAATAAAGCATTATTTTGTTATAATGGAACTATAAATATGAATAATATTGATATGGACGGTCCACATAAAAATAATTCAATATCAAAATTAGAAAATGATAAAAAATATATAAATTATGGAGGATTATGTTTAGGAAATAGTGGAGAACTAGTAGAATGTATTACTCTTGACTCTTTAAACATGACTGATATTAAATTCATTCATTGTGATGCACAAGGATCAGAACCTTTTATATTTTTTAAAGGAAAAGAATTTATAAAAAAACATAAACCAATAATTTTATACGAAAACTCAGACTTACATGGAAAATATTTATTAAACTGTATTAAAAAAAATTATCCTATATATAAAATAGAAGCAGAATTTGATATAAAACAATTTTGTATAAAAGAATTAAATTATACATATATAGATAACTTAGCTGGTAGCAGAGTTGATACTTTATTAATACCCCCAAATTTTAATAAAAATAAATTACAAGATATAAAATTTACAATTTAAAAGTAATGTTATTTATCTTTTTTCTTTCCAGTATATTCTTCACCTTCTAATTGGTCTTCATGATTTACTGGAACTTTAGGGTCTTCAACTTTAGCTTCAGATTCTATTTCTTCTGGTTTAACTTTAGAATGTTTTACATCTTCGTTACCAGTATCTTTCATAGCTTTTTCTAAATTCTTTTCAGCTTGCGTCTTATCTTTACCGTGTTCCGTATTTTTTGCCAATTCTTTACCAGCTTTTTCACTTTCTTTGTTGAAATGTGCCATATAATTTAATAAATTAGTTATTTCTAATTTATCTTCTTCTGGCAATTCTTCTTTATTATGTGGAATTAAAGCTATAAACCAATATGGTATTTGATTTTTAATATCTTCCCATGTTTGAGCAATCAATTCGCTATCAATTTTTGTTTTTGGTTTATTAATTTCAACTTCTATTGTTTTTAATCCGTTAATTACAAATGGGGTTAATCCGTGTTTATGAGCTAATCTTAAAATTGATTTAAAATCAAAAATATTTTCAATTGCTTCATCTTGTTCACTAGTAGTTGCACCTAAAGCAGCTTTGATTATTTTTCTGAATTTTTCCATTGGATGAGCAGAAGGTTGTGGAAGTTTACCTTCTGTTGGATATCCACCTTTTTTAGTTAAATCAGTCATATCTTTAGTAAATCCAAATTTTTCTTGGATTAAAGATTGCATAAGTTTTTTGCTCATATATAGCTCCTAATTATAGTATTTATACATTTATAAATATAAAAATAATAACTATTATATCAAGAGTTTTGAATATTTGATTTCTTATACTCATTTATTAAAGAATCTACTTGTTTAGTTTGTATTTTTCCACCAAAATCTTGTAATAATAACTGAACTTGTTTATTAAATGGTTTTATAACATTTACATCATTAAGTTCTTTAATTTTCGGACTTGTTGTAATATTTTTATTAGATGCTACAGCTTTTTTATAAGCATCATAATTATTAACTATTTGTTTAAATACTGGTTTTTCAAATAATCTTTTTTTTGTATCTAAATCTACTGATGCTATTGGTGTTGCTGCTGCTGGTGTTGCTGCTGCTGGTGTTGGTGTTGCTGCTGCTGGTATTGGTGTTGCTGCTGCTGCTGCTGGTGTTGCTGCTGCTGGTGTTGGGGTGATTTTTAATTTTGGCTTTGATGTTGG
>Ga0315284_10011067_pt1 | contig 12867 bp, 11 predicted proteins | sample YL17G09_16_MG_FD_203696 | JGI IMG/M metagenome (GOLD analysis project Ga0315284, IMG submission 203696) | Sediment microbial communities from Yellowstone Lake, YNP, Wyoming, USA - YL17G09_16 | ecosystem: Environmental > Aquatic > Freshwater > Lake > Sediment | place: USA: Wyoming | collected... | reverse complement strand
CCGGCAGTGGGCGCACCAGAGTTATAACATTGAGGATATGCGCGACCTGTGCCCACCTCTGACCAGCCCGGAATTGCGAGGCGGCTATCGTTACATCGATGCGCAGACGGATGATGCTCGCCTGACTCTGCGGGTAATCCGCGAGGCGGTGCGCGATGGCGGCACTGCCCTCAACTATGCCAAAGTGGAATCGGCCTCGCCGCGCTTGCTACGCACCCAGGATGGACAGGTGCGCGGTGTAGTACTACGGGACCAGGCGCCCCAAGGACAGGGACACACTGCCGAGGTGCAGGCTCCTTTGGTGATCAGGACCACAGGCGCCGTCGATAGGAAGTCGTGGGCAGATGTCCTGCGTTCCCAGTTGGGTAAATCTCGCCGTATCCGTCCCTTGCGGGGCAGCCACCTCATCTTCCCCACCAACCGCTTGAGCCTGCAGCGCGCCCTCAGTTGGATGCATCCCAGCGATGGTCGCGGTATTATGCGCCGCGTTACCACGCGGCGATATGCCCTGGGAGGGTGTCAATCTGATCGGTCCAACTGACATAGAACACAGTCCAGATCTACAAACCGACGCCTCCATCAGCGATCGCGTCGCGAAGCGACGACAGGCTGAATCGCGTCGCGAAGCGACGCGACGGCTGCTGGCAGCAGCTTCGCGTGTTTCACGCTCATTCGCTTTGCCAGAACAGGCCAGAACAGTAAATAAGGCCTGGAGGATGTCCAGTAGGGGCGGGTCTCCAGACCCGCCCCTACCTCCGGTATCCGCACGGTCATTGATACCGGCAAAGCCGATCCCTCGAAGGAATCCCGCGAGCGCGCTGCGTGCGCGCAGCAGCATCATCTGGCAGGAGGATGGCCTGCTCACCGTCAGCGGTGGCAAATTGACCACATTCCGCCTGATGGCGCGCGATGTGCTACGCGCCGCTCGCCAGAGCTTACCCGAACGGCACATCTTCGACCGTGAACTACCGGTGCTTGACACAATTTCTCCGCAGGTTGAGGTCTTGTTGGCAAATAAGCATCTTAAGACTACCGACCGCCTGCGCCTGCTGGGGCGTTATGCTGCTGACGCTCCTGAGCTTGCCCAGACAACCCAGCCTGGCGAGTTGGAGCATATCGAAGAAACTGCTTCTTTGTGGGCTGAACTGCGTTGGGCTGCCCGTTCAGAAGGTATTGTCCACCTGGATGATGCGCAGCGCAAAGCGCTGCGAAACTGCTGCGCCGCGTCCGCCTGGGGCTGCTACTGCCAGGAGGTGGGCTTAACCAAATGGAGCACATCCGTTCTATCACTCAACCTGAACTGGGCTGGGATGATGACCGGTGGCAGCGTGAAGCTGAGGCTTATGCCAGGTTATGGCGACAATGTTATAGCTTAAATATATAATCGGAGGTCAGTATGCCCCCAGAGAATATCCTTGCCATTGATAATGGCACCCAAAGCGTGCGTGCTCTACTCTTTGACCTACGCGGCAATCTGCTTGCCAAGCAACGCGTCCCCATCGAGCCGTACTACTCCGACGCGCCGGGACTGGCTGAACAGCATCCGCAGGTCTTCTGGCAGGCACTATGCCAGGCTTGTCATGGCTTATGGCAGCAGCCGGGTGTATCTAAAGACAGCATCGCCGCCATTACCTTGACCACCCAGCGCTCAACAGTGATCAATGTTGATAAAAATGGTCTACCGCTGCGCCCGGCCATCGTCTGGCTCGACCAGCGCCGCACCGAAGGCCTAGCACCGGTCGGCGGACTGTGGGGACTGGCATTCAAATTGAGCGGCTCGAGCGAGACAGTGGCTTACCTGCAGGCTGAAGCCGAGGCCAACTGGATCTCCACCCACCAGCCCAAAATCTGGCAGGCGACCTATAAATACCTGTTCCTGTCAGGTTACCTCGTACACCTGCTAACCGGGCGCTTTGTAGATTCGGTTGGTAGCCAGGTAGGTTACATGCCTTTCGATTACAAAGGGTTGAATTGGGCCAAGAAATGGGATTGGAAATGGCTGGCTGTCCCAATGGATGCGGCCATCTTACCGGAACTGGTGCCCCCCACCGGTAAGCTGGGAAAAATCACAAAGGCTGCTGCGGAAGCCACTGGCATCCCCGGTGGGCTACCATTGATTGCCGCCGCGGCCGATAAAAGCTGCGAGGTGATCGGGGCAGGTTGCCTCGATCCCCACATCGGCTGCCTGAGTTACGGTACGACCGCCACCATCAACACCACCCACAAGCGCTATATCGAGATCATCCCGTTGATTCCTCCCTACCCGGCAGCTGTGCCCGGCTCCTACAGCCTGGAACTGCAAATCTACCGTGGCTACTGGATGGTGAGCTGGTTCAAGCAAGAGTTTGGCCTGCGCGAGCAGCGCATCGCCGATAATCTAAATATCGAACCTGAAGCCCTATTCGATGAGCTGGTTAACGCCGTCCCGCCTGGCTCGCTGGGGTTGACGCTGCAACCATATTGGTCGCCGGGATTAAAACACCCTGGACCAGAAGCTAAAGGGGCGATCATCGGCTTTGGGGATGCTCATACACGCGCCCACATCTACCGCGCTATCCTGGAAGGCCTGGCTTACGCCCTGCGCGAGGGAGCTGAACGCATCTCCAAGCGCAGCGGTGTTCCCATCACAGAACTACGCATCGCCGGGGGCGGCAGCCAGAGCAATGCTGCCATGCAAATCACTGCGGATGTCTTTGGCCTGCCGGTTGCACGCCCGCACATCTACGAAGCCTCCGGGTTGGGCGCGGCCATTGACGCCGCGGTTGGTATGGGACTGCACCCAGATTTCAAAACAGCAATAGCAGAGATGACCCGTATCGGCGAGACCTTCGAACCCAACTCCAAGGCTCACCAGGTCTATGATCAGCTTTACCGCCAGGTCTACCTCAAGATGTATGACCGCCTGCGGCCATTTTACAAGGCAATCCGGGAAATTATCTCTTAGAGGACGATCAAGCGACTTCCTGTCGCCATAACCTTCTATACAGACCTGGCATACTGTACCAGCCGCCTGTTTATGACAAAACCCAACCTGGCATATAACCCGAAAGCCTCCTTGGGATTATCTGTATCTACACCCAGGGCGGCGTATGCTAACCCTTGGCTTTGGAAAGCATGCAGCGAGGCGCACAAAAGTGCCGAGGCAACACCGCGTTTACGCCAATCTGATTGTGTCCCAATATAAGTGATATAACCTTCCCGCTTGCCATCAGAAGCCTGGTGGACGTGGTTGAGGGAAAAACCGGCAATCTTATCCCCATCCATCGCCAGGAAGGTATATTCAGGGAAGAAGTCCGATCGGCTAATATAAATCCTTTGCCAATCCTGGGGAGAGGCATATTGGTAGTTCCAATCATTCTTAAAAGCTTCGTTATAAGCCTCTCTCAATGGCTCACTCAGTTCCGGGCTGTAAGTACACAGCCTGAGACCGGCAAGCAAAGGTTCTTCGGGAACAGGCAGGCCCAGGTTGCGGGACATCCGGGCGAAATAGCGGACAGGACGATAGCCGTGACCTTCGAGTATGATTATTTTATCAACCTGGTCTTCCCAGCAGTTGGTGAGCAGGAAACGCGGCAGGTTGGAATGGGGAACATCGTAGAGGCGTGTTGCACCGCGTTTATCCGCCCATTGCAGCAGATATCTACCTAACCCCGGATCGTTCTCCTGGCTTGCTGGGTGTACATTACACCAGATTTCAACATGGACGTTCGACCAGGTGAGGTTGGTTGTCTGTTGTGCATAGGCAGGATTAAGCAACACCCAGGCCAAGCCGGCTATTTTCCCATCTGAAGTCAATGCCAGCAAGGAATCTGCCTGCGGGTCTGACCAGGGATCATTGAAAAGATTTCCTATATCTTGCAAAGATACCGTGGAGATGCTGCCATCGGCGGCGGCAATGGCTTGCATCAGGTCATAGATATGAGGGGTATCATGGGATTGGGCTGGCAATAGGGTCAGCCCGGGATATTCTACAGGGGTTTTATCCAATTATCGTTCATTCCTTTAGTAGCATCTTGTCTATGTCGTGTTTGATCTCCCAGGGGTAGACGATGTAAGCATCGGTTGTGGCGGCATAAAAATCAGGCCGGGTGTTGGCAAACAGGTTACGGTAGGGGTTGAAGTGCAATACACAAGTATAAGGTGTCCCTCCGGCAGCGGCACAGCGGTTTTTAACCGCCGTAATCGTCCGCCCAGAACCCCATACATCATCAACCAACAAGATTTTTTTCTCATCCAGGAGCTCATCTGAGGGAAATTGTAAAAAACGCGGCCAGGCAAATAATCCGGCTGCCTGAGGGCTTTTAGAGCGCCGTCTCAACTCGGAAGGGAAATCCACAGCTGCTGTAAGTATGTTCTTAATGTCCATCGCTTCAGTCAGCATGCCTCCTGGGATTATCCCGCCGCGCGTAATTAATATCAATGCATTAAATTCGACATCGAATTGAGGCAGTAAGTGGTCAATCAGGCGCTCCACTTCCTCCCAGGTGAGGATTTCACGCCGTATGTTGTCTTCCATAGACTCTCATGAAGTATAACACCTGTCCCAAGATTATAACAAATTTGGTGGATTAACCTGTACCTCAAAATCGCCCAGTGAGTGTCCGCGCAGTAAGGAAACCGGGTTTGGACCGCGCAGAACGATCTGCCAGCGATAACGACCTCCAATACGACTGAAGAAACAGGGCACAGGACCAATCAACTCTGTAGCGCGGCGATCTTCCTCAGTCAGCCAGGTTTGAATCTGGCTGGCGAGTCTGCGTGTCTCGCGCTCAGCTTGGTCAGGATCATTGGCGCGGTATTCCAGGCGCACCAGTTGGGAGAAAGGGGGGTAACCGAGCTGGCGGCGGTAAGCCAGCTCCTGGAGAAAAAATTCCTGATAATCATGCCTGGCAGCCGCCCGGATGACATAATGATCCGGCTGGAAGGTCTGCAAGATGACCTGGCCACCCAGCGGGCTGCGACCCGCTCGTCCCGCAACCTGAATAAGAACCTGGAAGACCCTTTCAGCAGCGCGATAATCAGGCAGGTTAAGGCCTACATCAGCCAGGACAACACCCACCAACGTGACCAGGGGCAAATCCAGCCCCTTGGCAAGCATCTGGGTACCGATCAAGACATCGGCGCGGTGGTTGGCAAAATGGCTCATGATGAGCTCATGCGCGCCCTTCTGGCGGGTAGTATCCCAGTCCCAGCGGATGGTGTGCGCCTGGGGAAGGAGCTCCCTGACAGCTGCTTCGACCTTCTCTGTACCGGTGCCATACTGGCGGATGCGTTGGCTGCCACACTGCGGGCAGGTCTTCGGCATACCGCGCTCGTAACCGCAATGGTGGCAGCGTAGTGGGGGGGATGAAGAACCAACGCTTTCATTTCCAAAAATGGCATGGTAAGCCAGAGGTAGGGCACAGCGCGGGCATTTCAAGGCAAACCCGCAATCGCGGCAGAAGACATAGGTGGCTGTCCCCCGCCGATTGAGAAATAGGATGGCCTGCTGGTGATTGGCTAACACCTCTGACAAGGCAGTTTGCAAGGCGCGGCTGAAAATAGAGCGGTTGCCATCTTTTAGCTCCTGGCGCATGTCCATTACACGTACAGGTGGAAGATCCATTGTCTCTGCCTGCCCTTCGAGCGGACGGTAGCGCGAGACCAATCCCATGCGCTGAGTCTGGGCATTGACTACGTCGCGGTGGCCCAGAATACGCTGCGGTAAGCGTAGCAACTGCCAACCCCCCTGCTGCGCATGGTACAGGTTAACAACATCGGGAGTGGCTGAGCCCAAAAGGCAGATAGCATGGATGATCTGGGCGTAAGCAATAGCAAGCTCGCGGGCATGGTAAGCCGGCGGATACCCCGACTGGTAGTAGGACTCATCGTGACATTCATCCACGACGATCAGGCCGATATTTGCCAGGGGCGCAAACAACGCACTGCGCGGTCCAATAATGACTGAGAGCAAGCCGAGGCGGGCGCGCCGCCAGGTATCATAACGTTCACCGTCCGAAAGCTGCGAATGGATCACGCCTACCTGACCGGGGAAACGCGCCATAAAGCGGCGCACGGTCTGTGGGGTGAGAGCTATTTCGGGTACAAGCACGATCACCTGGCGGCCTCGCGTCATAGTCTCAGCTACAGCACGCAGGTAGATTTCAGTTTTACCGGATCCGGTAACGCCATGCAATAGAATTGGGATAAATCTTGAGGCCGCAGAAGACCCGGGGTCACCGATGATCTGGTGCTCAATGACCTGCCACCCAGCTTGCTGCTCGCTGGTGAGCGAGGGTGGCTCTGTGAGAAAAGGGTCAATTTCTGCCAGTGGATCGCGCCAGACTTCACTCTCTCCCAATATGACCAGACCGCGTTCGGCCAGGCTGCGTAAATCGGTCAGGCCGCCGCCTTTCTCTGAATCTAGGTCAGCCTGCACCGCACTTTCTGCAGATAACCAGGTAACATCGACTGGTCCCAACTGGCGCAGTAAAAACCTCAGCATCGCCTGCCGTCGTTTGAGGGCCTTGCTGCCAACCCTAGCCAGGTGAGGCATGGCTGCCTCTGCCTCTTCTGGCAAGCAGGCTAATTGCACAGTTTGGATCACCTTAGGACGCACCCTCGGTTCTGGCAAAACCGTGTGGCTGGTAACCAAGCCATGCCGTACCAGAGACTGCAACGAAGCGCGCCAATTATGCCTGGGCAGGGCGCGCTCGATTTGCCCACTGCGCAGGGGACCCCGCTTGCGCAGCAGGTCCAGTAACCATTTCTGAGCTTCTGTTAGAACATATGCGGCTTTGGACAGCGGGAGAGGGCTGCTGGGCTCACCTGCGACCACCTGATGTTCTACCAGACTGTATACGCTCTCCGCACGGCGGCTTAGGCCAGGGGGCAGCATCAGGTGAACACAGGCCGCCAGGGAGGAGAGGCTGGATTTCGCCAGGTGCTTCGCTAGATTCAATTGGTGCTGTGTAAGTACCGGTTGAGGGTCTACCAGGTCAATGATTGGGCGGGTGTAGGGTACTGAAGCCTGAGGTACAGTCTGGATCACCACCCCCTGTACTTTCTGCTGTCCAAAAGGCACTACCACGAGATGCCCCGGTAGGATTTTCCCTTCCCAGTCCTGGGGTAAATGATAGTGAAAAACATCCCCCGCTTGGGGTACATTGACGATGACCTCGACAAAAGTGGGCATTGTTAACTACTGTTTTTTATCCTCAAGGCGTCTGAGAGAAATGCGCTCAATGCGCTTGCCGTCCATGGAAGCCACCTCGAAGCTTAACCCGTCCTTTTCAAAGGTGTCATGCACCGACGGAATACGTCCTAACTGGCCCAGGATGTACCCGGCGATTGTATCGTAGTTTTCCTCTTCTAGCTCCAGTTGAAGTTCCTGGTTGACATCTTCAATCTGGGTCAGTCCATCGATTAAATAACTTCCATCTGGCAAGCGCTGTATCTCAGGCGTACCCGTGTCAAAGGGCGCGCTGACCTCTCCAACGATTTCCTCCAACAAGTCTTCCAAGGTTACCAGACCAGCCGTGCCGCCAAATTCATCCAGGACAATGGCTAGATGTTGGTGACTTTGGCGGAACTCCTGCAGGAGAGATTTAACCGGGATGGATTCCGGGACAAATAGGGTCTCACGCGCAAGGTCGCGAGCTGTACAGGCCTGGCAATCTGGGTCTTTCATGCGCCGGAATAATTCTTTGACATGCACAACACCAATAACCTGGTCAATATCCCCTTCATACACAGGGAATTTGGTATAAGAATATTTCGTGGTAAGGTCAATGATTTGGTCAAGTGGCATGTCGGCCTCGAAAGCGATGATTTCCGTGCGCGGCATCATCACCTGCCTGACAACCAGCTCCCCAAGGTCAAAGATGGCGTGCAGCATCTCTCTGTCTGGTGGTTCAATCACTCCACCTTCTTCAGATTCTGTCAGGACCTGCTTTAGTTCAGCGATGGTCATAGCAAGCGAATGTTCACTGACCACTGCCAGGCCGACCAGCGATAAAATCCGGCGAGTAGCACCATTCAGGATATCTATAAACCATTTGAAAACGTTAACGAAGAGCTGCATTGGCCGGGCAGCCAGCAAAGCCACGCGCTCGGGTTGGTATAATGTAGCAACTTTTGGCACCTGCTCGCCCAGGATGACATGCAGGCTTGTGATAATGACCAGGGAGATAATCAATGGCATTGCAGCCAGAATGGGGGATGAGGCATGTAACAAGCCAGACAAGTTTAGTCTCTCGAAGTAAGGATCTAGCAGGGCTTGAAAAGTATTTTCACCCACTGCGCCCAAAGCCAGGCTTACAATGGTAATACCAAGCTGAGCTGCAGCGATCAGGCGGTCTCTGGTAGCGTGACTTTCCAGCCAAGTCTTGATAATCAGCGCGGCGCGGTTGCCCTCATCGGCTAATAATTCTATGCGTGACCGCCTGACTGAGACCGCGGCAAATTCCACTGCCACAAAAAAGGCGTTTAGGCCAATCAGGGTCAGGATAATGAGGAAATTCCACAGAAATGCCATGTTTATTATTATATAATATGCTGAGATATGTCTGGTAATGTGAAATAAAAGGTTTACGATCCCAACTTGCGCGTCATTACACCCGCGCCGTAGCCCACCACCTGGGTATAATCCCCGGTGACATCGCCCGAGGTAGCGTAGTGAAGGACACTGGCAGTATCAGCGCCCAGGTATTTAGCCGCCCACATCACGGCTGCCAGCGCGCCGCGCCCACAGGCGAAACCCTGACCCTCATCCTCCGCGCGCAACACGCTTTCGGGATCAAAAGTCTCGAAACGACGCAACAATTCCTTATCCAGTGTCTCGGCGAGATGTTGCGGGTTAAAGTGAGAAAGGTCGGTACTGGCTACCAGGAGCGCTTGCCGGTCTTGCAAAACTTGAGCCAGGGCTTTCCCTAAGGTATGGACAACCTTGGATGTCTGTTCCCGCACCATCACCGGTAAGAGCACAAACTCCTTTTCCAGGGCGCGCTGCAAGAAGGGGATTTCAATTTCCAACGAGTGCTCCGGGTCGTGAGCAACCGCGGTCAATCCAAAACCCAGTTCTTGGAGCATGATATCATCTAACGACTGCAGCGTCTGGTGATCGACCGGGATTTCGCCCAAGGGGGTAGCATAGGCACGGTGAGAGGTGGTCATCAGGGGATATGGATAAGGTTGATGCATGGGAGAGATTACCGCGACGATATCTGGGTCGAGACCGCGCAGCGAGGCAAAGGCGTAGCCCGCCACCTGACCAGAGTAACGATGTCCGGCGTGAGGCGCCATGATAGCAATTACTTTACCACTGATATCGGGCAACCTGGCATCTGCAATAGCTTTATCGACACTGGCTGCCAATACATTGGGATTTGCCGGGTACCATTGGCCGGCAATCGGCGATGGACGAGTAGTTGAATTTACTTTTATTGCCATTCTCCGTCTCCCTCATTGTAAACGAAACCACAGATGAACATAGATTTTACTGGATGACATTGTTTTTATGATTTGGGTGTGTTTCAAATGAGTTGAGCAGGAACGTCCCGCAGGTTGAATTGAGCCAATTTGACCGTAGGGAACTTCCTGTTCCACCAAGCCTGCGGGACAGTTGTTTCAGCTGAAATGAAACACACCCTAATGATTTTAGCACAATACCGTAAAATGTTAACACCTGTCCAGTATCATGACTTCGTAACGTACTGGTCTTTGAACGGGAGGGTTTTATGGATAACTTTCAACCCGGCCATATGCTTGCAAACTACCTTATCGAGAAGAAGGTAGGGCAGGGCGGGATGTCGATGGTCTATAAAGCTTACTATGCCAGCACGGACCGCTTTGTTGCTGATAAGGACATGCCCTCCAGGCTAACACAGGGTAGGAAGCTATCTAAGTGGGACCAGCCCTTATAGCGTCTTGAACATTGTGGGAAATATACTGGGGTTGGTGGCAGATTGGTTTGTAAAAGATTATTACAACTCAGTAGCCGCTTTTACTCAACCCTAAAATCACCCCAAAAGACATGCGGATGCATCTTGCAGATCCATCTACTGTGGAAGCTGGGCAGGTGAAAGCAGGATTGTGCGCGTTACTATGCAAGACTTTGACAACCCAACCTATGCACTTACCGCAATCGGTTTCCGCTGCGCTCTCTCGCCCTGAAGTATAGCTTTATGATATACTTGATTCACCTCATTCAAATTATCCAGGAGGCTAATTATGTTACATATCGAAATCGCTTATTGCACGGACTGAAAATACACCAAGCAAGCCGTTGGCTTGAAAAAGAGTTTACAGGCAGGGTTTGGATCACAAGTAGAAGATATCGCCCTCACCCCTTCTCACGGAGGACGGTTTGAAGTCACGGCGGATGGCCGCCTGATTTATTCAAAACTGGCAACTGGCCGCCACGCCCGACCTGGAGAAGTCGAGGGTCTGGTTCTTAAAATTCTTGAGGAGAAATCTTAAAGCCCGGTCAAAAACCTCATTCAACACCCTGGGCTAGGTTTAGCATTGAGTTCATCTATATCCTTAGCCAAGTCCAAAGGATATTTTTTGATTCATGAATAGGAGTATGATAATGCCATCACAGAAGCGTAAGCCGCGCGTTTTATCGGGTATTCAATCCTCGGGTAACCTTCATATTGGAAATTACCTGGGTGCGATCAAAAATTGGGTGCAAGACCAGGATCGCTACGAGAATTACTTCATGATCGCAGACTACCATGCCATCACCGGCTTGCCAGATTCCCAGGCGCTCCGACAGCAGAAGCGAGAATTGATCGGGTTGCTCCTGGCTTGTGGGCTTGATCCCAACAAATCAGTTATTTTTGAACAATCCGATGTGGCTGAGCATATGGAATTAGCCTGGATTCTCACCTGTGTAACACCGGTTGGCTGGCTGGAACGCATGACCCAGTACAAGGATAAAACCCAGAAAATAAGCGATAAGCAAAGCATTGGGGCCGGTTTGTTAATTTATCCTACCCTGATGGCCTCGGACATATTGATTTACCAGGCCGATGAAGTGCCTGTAGGCGAAGACCAGCGCCAGCATGTGGAAATTACCCGTGATATTGCTCAGCGTTTCAACCACCTATACGGAGAAACATTCACTATACCAGCGGTTCACATCCGCGAGAGCGGGGCGCGCATTATGGACCTCACCAACCCACAAAAGAAAATGAGCAAGAGCGATGAAGACGCGGCTGGCCGGCTGGCTCTCCTGGACACTCCAGATGAGCTGCGTAAGAAGATCAAGACGGCAACCACTGATTCAATGCGCGATATCGTCTTTGACACCAGGCCTGAGCGCGCCGGACTTTTCAACCTGCTGACTATTTACCTGGAATTGTCAGGGCAATCCAAGGCGGAGATCGAAACTCATTTCTCCTGTAAAGGCTATAAGCACCTAAAGGAAGAGTTGGGGGGGCTGGTGGTTGAGAGCCTCGCTCCAATCCAGAAAAGGTATGCCGAGATCACAGCCGACCCGGGTTATCTTGACCTGTTTCTGAAGGAGCAGGCTGCCAAAGCCCAGGTAGTTGCATCCAAAACCTTGCAGGATGTCCGCCAGAAAATTGGGGTTGATTGAGCCATGCGGATTGTGTTGCAGCGGGTGAAAAGGGGCAGCGTCAGTATTAATGGGCGCAAAGTGGCCGAAATTGGCGCAGGTTTGGTGCTGCTCTTGGGCATTGCCCCGCAAGATACTGAGGAGCAGGCGCGTTACCTGGCTAACAAGATTGCCAACCTACGCATTTTTGAGGACGCCGCTGGCAAGATGAACCGCTCGGTTCTGGAGGTGGGCGGGGAAGCCATCGTAGTATCCCAGTTCACCTTGTTTGCGGATACCCACAAGGGACGCCGCCCGGCTTATATCGGCGCAGCACCCCCCGAAATCGCCAGCCCATTGGTTGACCGCTTCGCTGAACTCCTTTCCATGGAGGGTGTATCCACCCAGAAAGGGGAATTTGGCGCCATGATGGAAGTTGAGATCGTCAATGACGGCCCGGTCACTATCTGGATAGAGAGAGAGTAAATCCTTATGCAATTGCTTAAAGACCGCATTCTCCGCGATGGCAAAAACCAGGGTGATGGGAGGTGACTAAAGCCCATATCAGTGAAATGCTGCTAATGGGTCTTATTCTGATCGTGGGCGCGATGGTTATCGGCGCTATCCTGGCAATACCGTTTTTCATCCTACTTGCGCCGGCTCTAGTAGGCATCGTTTTGCAGAGCGAACCATCTTTACGGGCTGGGATAGCAATCTCTGGGTTGTGCCTGGTGGTCTACCTGCCGGTGCTGATTGTGCTCAATGGTATCCTGCAATCCTATATCCATTCGGCCTGGACCATCACGTACCTGCGCCTGACTCAACTGCCTGTTCCAACACCGGCGACAAATTCATGAGCGTATAAATGCAGAGGTTTTGGCAGCTTGGCTACAATATCCCGTTTCACTTTTTAAGCAAACTATTAGCTTAGATTAAGCCTCGTTTAATGGCTGACTAATTTACATCAGTTATTCTGATGGACGTGAGAAAATACCTGTTACGGCAAGCACTGGCCGTAGGCCTGTGCTTTTTTTTACTTTTAGGGATTTTCCCAGCGCAATTGATTAAGGCAGAGTCCCCGGCAGGTGTGAAACTTGGCCCATTGGATACAAGTGAATTTCCGAAGATCAACCTTTCTATGGAAGTTTACGATCCCGAGGTTGGCTTTGTCAACAACTTGCAAGCAAGCGACCTGCTTGTACTGGAGGACGAGAAACCAGCCCAGGGGGTAGAATTAAAGCAGGTTAGCCCAGGCGTTCAATTCGTTGCAGCGATAAATCCGGGTCCTTCTTTTGCCATACGCGATTCGCAGGGTAATACGCGCTATG
>Ga0315284_10011065_pt1 | contig 12868 bp, 14 predicted proteins | sample YL17G09_16_MG_FD_203696 | JGI IMG/M metagenome (GOLD analysis project Ga0315284, IMG submission 203696) | Sediment microbial communities from Yellowstone Lake, YNP, Wyoming, USA - YL17G09_16 | ecosystem: Environmental > Aquatic > Freshwater > Lake > Sediment | place: USA: Wyoming | collected... | reverse complement strand
AACGACCGGGTTACCGGGGGGATTGCCTCTGCCTGTGTGGCGCTGTAAAGTATGCGGTTACCTATGTGCGAGGGGCGAGCCACCTGACATCTGCCCAATCTGCAAGGCTAAGAAGGAACGTTTCGAGAAGTTCATCTGATGGTGCATCATGTTCGCGATAGAGACAAAAGACCTAACTAAAAGATACGATAAGACCAACGTCGTCGACAACCTCAACCTGCAAGTCAGGGACGGGGAGATATTCGGCCTTTTAGGCCCCAACGGCGCAGGCAAGACGACGACTCTACTCATGCTGACTACCCTGTATCCGCCCACGTCCGGAACCGCCAAAGTCGCTGGTCTTGACATCATCAAGGAGTCTGGGCGGGTGAGGAAATCCATAGGCATAGTCTTTCAGGACCCAAGCTCAGACGAAATACTCACCGGCTACGAGAACCTGAAGCTCCACGGGTGGCTCTACGACATGCCCGACGACCTGAAGGAAAAGAGGATAACGGAGGTGCTCGCCCTCGTCGGCCTCACTGAGAAGAAGGACATGAGGGTCAGGAAATACTCGGGCGGGATGAGGAGGCGGCTTGAGCTCGCGCGGGGCCTCATGCACCACCCTAAGGTCCTGTTCCTAGATGAGCCCACACTCGGCCTCGACCCGCAGTCGAGGGAGACAATCTGGGCCTACATCAAGAAGCTCGCCAAGGAGGAGAAGATAACGATAATCATAACGACCCACTACATGGAGGAGGCCGACAAGCTCTGCGACAGGATAGGGATAATAGACCACGGGAGAATAGTGGTATTGGGCTCGCCGAAGAAACTTAAGAAGGATTTGGGCGGCGACATAATCAGGCTAAGGGTCAGGGGTCTGGATGTCCGCACATTAAGGTCCCTGAAGTACGTGATGAAGGTCCAACGGTGCGAAGGCGAGTACTGCCTTACAGTGACGAACGCGAGCAAGCACCTGCAGGAGATACTCAACGCAGTGGGCGAGGTGAAGTCGGTTGAAGTGCGCTCACCAACATTGGATGACGTGTTCATGCACTACACCGGCCGTGCGATTAGGGAAGGTCAGGCCGAGGGCGGTTGGGCTGACAAGGTAATGCATGCGATGGCGAAAAAATAACATATCGCAGACTTAAATCTGCGATATGATATTTCGAACAGTAAATGGGCTGCGGCTAATAAGCCGCAGTACAAGGCAGTTCAAAATGAGTGACCTCAAGGGCATATACGCTCTATGGTACAGGGAGACGAAGGTGTTCCAGAGGGAGCAGTCTAGGATAGTGGCCTCTATAGTCAACCCGATACTGTGGTTCCTGATAATCGGCGGCGGCCTGGGCTCTACCGTCTCGATAGAGGGGATAAACTATCAGACGTTCATATTCCCTGGCGTGCTCATCCAGACCGTCCTGTTCTCCTCCATCTTCTTCGGCGTGTACATAGTCTGGGACAAGAAGATAGACTTCCTCAAGGAGGTCATAGTCTCGCCGATGGGAAGGACCTCCATCTTCATCGGGAAGATGATAGGCGGCTCCACAGACACCATCCTCCAGATATTCATCCTCTTCATCGTAGGCTTCCTATTCTTCTCAGCCGGTCTCATGCCCGGGGTACACCTCGACCCACTGTCACTAATCCTCTCTCTCGTATTCCTGCTTGTGACTACGTTCGCGATGACCAGCCTCGGCCTCATCTTAGGCTCGCAGATGGAGAGTCCGGAGGGGTTTCAGCTGGTCGGCAGCTTCGTCATATTCCCCATGTTCTTCCTCTCAGGCGCCCTGTTCCCCATAAACAACCTCCCGAAGTGGCTTGCGCCGTTCGTCTTCCTCGACCCGGTAACGTACTCTGTCGACGGCCTCAGGGGCGTGCTCATCGGAACCTCGAACTTCCCAATAATCTACGATTTCACAATAATCATGTTGTTCTGCGCGGCGATGGTTCTCATCGGAACGTACGCGTTCAAGAAAATGAGGTTCTAGGCCGCTATTTTTTCGCGGTCACGAGCCAGTCCCAGAGGGGATCTTCCTTGGGGAATGGTTGAAAGTCGCTGACGCCCGCGTCCCATGAGTAGCGTACCTTATCGAACCTTATGTCCCTGAATCCGGTCTTCTTCAGGAGGTACTGAATCTCATGCATATAGTAGAATTTCTGCGTCTGGTCGTCGTCCTTGTAGTAGCCTAGAAAAAGGTCGTATTTCCTCTTCTCGAACCTCCTTTTGGCAGTCTTTCTGGCTGATTCCTCAGTCCTTCTGGCGAGTTCGTTGTTCAGAAGGAGCATCCCGTGGTAGATAACCGACTCCATGGACGGGAGTATCATGAATGCAGACCCGCCCCGCTTTAGGCTGCGGTGTATGTTCACAAACGACTTCTTTATGTCTTTGAGCGACGGCATTATCACCGAGTTCACTATGACGACGACATCAAATGCCTCATCGTGGCGCATGGTCCTCATGTCCTCCCTCATGATGCGCACGTTCTTGAATCTGCCGTTTATGAGCCTGGCGGTCTTCACCATCTCTTCAGAGAAGTCGCTTCCGTGCACGCTCTTGTAATGCTCCGAGAGAAACTTCCCGAGGTAGAAGAACCCGCAACCGAAATCTGCGACGGACTTTTCCCTCCTGCCTGATACACCCTCCAACCTTTCATAGAGCGGGTCGATGTCAGCTCCCTGGAACGGACTGATTATCCACTCGTGGTAAGATTTAGATATCTCATTCCAGTCGTTCATCTCCATGTAAAAGACTATGTGAACCTGGCAATATATCACTGTGATAGTCTCGAAAAATTGTGGTTTCGTATATTAATCGCTAAACACTAACCTATGACCTATGCAAGAGAAAACATTCGACGCCCTGAGACTCACCGAACCCATCAGGCGCGCATTGCACGACGAGAAATACGAGACGCCAACTCAAATACAGTGGGCGGCGATACCCCACGTGCTCATGGGACACGATATCATAGGCTGCGCACAGACGGGTACAGGCAAGACTGCCGCATTCGCCCTGCCGATAATGCAGCGCCTTGCTGCATTAAAAAAGCGTGCAGCGCCAAAGAATGCAAGGACCCTCGTACTAACTCCCACGCGAGAGCTTGCCGCGCAGATAAGCGAAAGCTTCAGGACATACGGCCGCTATATGCATCAGAGCCAGGCTCTCGTCTTCGGCGGCGTCGGCCAGGGCCCGCAGGTGTCTGCGATGCAGGGCGGGGTCGACGTTCTCATAGCCACGCCAGGTCGCCTCCTTGACCTCATGAACCAGGGTCACATAAGGCTCGATGGCGTTGAAATATTCGTCTTGGACGAGGCGGACCGGATGCTGGACATGGGGTTCATAAACGACATACGCAAGATAATAGCTCGACTGCCGAGGATACGGCAGTCCCTCTTCTTCTCGGCGACGATGCCGCATGAGATAGTCGCACTCGCCAGCACGATACTCACCAACCCTGTAAGGATATCCGTGGCCCCCGAGTCACCCACTTTGGAAATCGTCGACCAGAAGGTCATGTTCGTCGACCGTGAAAATAAACGCCCTCTACTTGCGAAGATAATCCGGGAACCGGGCGCCAAGAGAGTCCTCGTGTTCACGCGAACAAAACACTCAGCCAACCGCGTCGCCTTGCAGCTCACAGACTCGGGCGTGCGAGCCCAGGCGATACACGGGAACAAGAGTCAGGGCGCAAGGACCCACGCACTCGACAGCTTCAAGAGCGGCCACACGCCCGTTCTCGTCGCAACGGACATCGCGGCGCGGGGCATAGACGTTGACGACGTCACGCACGTCATAAACTACGAGCTCCCGGACGAGCCAGAAAGCTACATCCACAGGATAGGCCGCACCGCCCGCGCGGGAGCCGGCGGGTGCGCGATATCCTTCTGCGAAGCTCAGGAGCGCGAAAGCCTCAGGGACATCGAACACTGCATCAAACGGCGTATAGACGTCATACAGGACCATCCATTCCACTCAAACCAGGCTCAACATGCCAGCGGCAAATCTGCGCGCAGGCCGCCACGTGGGGTGCAGCGACCTCAGCAGCACGGTGGCAGACCACGAAAGCATCCTGGCCCCCGCAGCCCCCACGGCCCGCACAGGAGGCCAGAGCACCGCAGGTGATGACTCATGCAGGCTAAACACAAGGTCTACTTCTTCGAGCAGGAGGAACGTAACCCGAAACCGCATATTAGCAGGCGCAGGCAAATGCAAGGGGCGCCATCGCAAGTACAATATGAATTCAAACTCGCTCTTCACCTTGACGAGAGCCTCCTTGAGGCACTGGGTGCGACCGCTGACATGCCGAGGGGCCAGATAGTGGATATGATAAAAGAGTACCTCATCCGCAGGAGTAGAGACTGCGCATTGTGTGGCAGGCACTTCAACCGTAGGGAACTGATGATAGACCATCGAGTTCCGCCTTCAGATGGAGGGGGAGACGACATCAGGAACTTACAGCTCCTCTGCCGCAAGTGCGTGACAATCAAGGGAAACCGCTCGATGCTTGAAGTCCGGAAGATGATGCGCCGCAAGAGGCAACGGGATAAGTCCGGGGCAAGGAAGAACTAGTGGTCTGTCCTTACCTTCGTTTGAACCTGCAAGAACCTTCCTCATACTATTATTAAGCGTCGGGTTCAATTATTCAGAGAATGATGGATTCAGAATCCACCGACGCTGTCGAGCTACTGAAAAAGGTCGAGGATGAGGCCGCGGCCAAGGTCGAGTCCGCGAAGTCCGAGGCTGAGAAGATTGTTCTGCGCGCCCATGAGCAGGCCTCCGTGATACTTGATAACGCCTCAAGGGACGCTGCCCTGGAGAAGCAGCGCATCGCAGAATCCACTCAAGCCCAAGCCGCAGCTGAGACTGAGGCCATACTCTCCAAAGCCAAGGTTGAGGCCGAGAAGATGGCAACCCTCCCGCTCGATGACAGGATAGTCAAATCTTCGCTCACGGAGTTCATGGGTGATTGCGGTGTTTAAGTCCAAACAGATGGCCAAGGTGCAGGTCCTATGCTTGGGCTCTGACCTCGAGGCTGCGTTGAGGCTTATGCAAGAGGCGAGCCTCATCGAGGTGGTGAGGAACACTGACGCCAGGCTCGGCTCAGGCAGGCAGCCTCGGGAGTTGGGGGATGTCATGTCGTATCTCATGAAGTTCAACGGAGTCCTGGGATACTTGGGTGAAAGCAGCACACCTCTCGTACCCTCCGCTAAATCACTGGATGCACTGCTTTCTTCCTGCGCACTTGAGGGGGAGATCCTCAGCGAGGTTGAAGGGCTGATGAAGAAGGCTGCTGAGGCAGATAAGGCGCGGAAGGAGTTGGAGCGTGCGATAGGTTTCGTTGAGCGGCTGAAGTCCCTCTCATTCGACCCTAATCTACTCAGTGTGAAGTCGCTCTCCTTCTTCCTGGGCAGGATACCAACCCATAACATCCAGGAGTTAAGGGAGTCACTCTATCACATTACCGGTTCGTTCGATTTACGCAGCGCCAGGCTGAACCGGTTTGACAGCATCTGTCTGCTTGCGGTTGACAGGCGTTTTGAGTCCCAGGTTGAGGGAAGACTACAGGCAAACGCATTCGCCAAGATGACCGACGCCGACCTCAGCAACGGCGTGGGTGTCGGGTTGGCGTCGCTTCAGGCCCGTCTCGAATCCAACAAGAGGGTGAAGGCTGAGGTCGAAAGCCAACGTGTAGCCCTCGCAAGCCGAAACGCCGTAAGGATTACCGGACTGAGGGACCTCCTGGAGGCTGAGAAGGCGAGGCTCGAGTTGCAGGTCAGATTCGGGACTACGAGGGAGACGGTCGCCATAGAAGGGTGGGTGGAGGCCGCGAAGTTCAACGAATTCAGAGCCACCATAATGGGCGGCCTTGGTGGTAGGGCGCTTGTGGAGTTGTTTAAGACCGATGAGATGCCCCCGACGGTGTCAAGCGTACCGAACTCGATAAAGCCGTTCTCGGATTTCGTGGAGTTCATATCAGTGCCTAACCCCCGTGAGATAGACCCTACGGTAGCGTTCGCGCTAGTCTTCCCGATATTCTATGGGATGATGCTCGGCGACGTCGGCTACGGCCTCATGTCCCTCCTCCTAGGTATCGTGATAGCAAGGAGGTTCAGCGGTCTTGTGAAGTCCATTGGCGTCGTTTTGGTGATATCCTCCTTCTCGACCATCATATTCGGGGCATTCTATGATGAGTTCTTCGGCTTCAACATATCCAAACTCCTCGGCTTCAGCCTGATTAATCCGCATGTCGAGAGGCTAGGGAACCTCGAGCTGCTTCTTGCCGCTTCGGTGGCCTTGGGTGTCATCCACATAACGGCCGGTTTGGTCCTCGGTTTAATCAACAGTCTCAGGGAGGGGAAAGTCAGGCACGCACTTGGTAAGGTGGGGTGGATTGGAGTGGAGTTCACGTTGGTGCTGTTTAGCGCGTCCTACCTACTCCAATACATGAGCCCGCCGGACTACCTCCTCCTCCTGGGCCTTGTCTCCCTCATCCTCATATACGGTGGCGAAGGTTACGTAGGCTTGATGGAGTTGCCTGGCATAGCAAGCAACATAATGTCGTATACGAGGATTGTGGCTATCGGAGTGTCATCACTGGCCATAGCGAGCGTCATCAACAGCATACTCATGCCGAATCCAGGCAATGGCATTCTCTCAGTGGCCCTGACGCTGCCGCTCTTCCTCCTAAGTCACTTAGCCAACCTGGTGCTTGGGGTCTTCGAGTCGATGGTGCAGGCTGCGAGGCTGAACTACGTGGAGTTCTTCTCGAAGTTCTTCGAGGGCGGAGGCAGGAGGTTCAAGCCATTCAGTTTCGAAAAAAAGTATCTTATGCAGGGAGGTGTATGATATGGCAGTTGACTTGGCGGTCGGCTTGGTCGCGATTGGAGCCGGCTTGGCGATAGCCGGCGGATGTATAGGGACTGGACTTGCGCAGGCTGCGATAGGCAGCGCTGGGATGGGAGTGCTCGCGGAAAAGCCGGAGGAGCAGGGGAAGATACTCTTCTTCATGGTCCTGCCAGAGACCATAGTGATATTCGGCTTCGTGGTAGCCATCATCCTGATGATGCGCTCAGGACTACTATAGGTGGGATATGGGTTTGGACACGCTCATAGACGAAGTTCGCCGCAGGGGCGAAGAGGAGGCCGCACAAATTATGCGGAAGGCTCAGTCTGAGGCTGAGAAAATATTGGAGCGCCACCGCCTCGAGGCGCAGGCTCATGTAGAGGCTGCGAAGAAGCAGAGGCAGCAATCTGCAGCAGTAGAGCTGGCGGAGGAGGTGTCTGAAGCCAAGGCTGCCGCATCAACCATGGTAGCAGAAGCGAAAAACAGGGTTGTTGAAAAACACCTTGATGCGGTCTGGGCTCTCGTGCTTGACATGCGCTCCACTGAAGCCTACAGGCGCCTCCTATCAGAACAGGCCTCTCAGGCAATACTCGAGTTCGGCCCGAATTGCAGGATATACTGCCGTAGCGAGGATGTTGGGTTGCTTCCCCCGCTCAAGGTTGCGGGGCATATCGATTCTGCAGGCGGTATCATCGCAGAGGATGAGTCGGGAAGGATTCGCCTGGACGGCAGGCTCGAGACACTATTTACGGAGTCTAATGAAAGACTCTCCTCCATGATATACGCCAAGATTTTCGCAGGTGACGGATGATATACAACGCCCTAACCTACGGCTACAGCAATGCGAGAATCAAGGCGCTTGCAGCGCAGCTTCTCGACAGGACCAAGATTGAGCGGATGATAAGGGCTGATTCCGTGGACTTGGCGATAAGCGTCCTTACAGACTCAACATACTCAAGCGAACTCAATGAGTTGGCCATTGAATACGAGGGGGCATCTCTTGCCGAACACGCCACGATAAGGCACTTCGCGAGGGTGCTCTCCAAGATATTGAAGATGGCCCCAAGCGAGTCGCGCGTGATAATAGAGACGCTCCTCACAAGATGGGACATACAGGACATAAAGACCATACTCCTCACAAAACACCTGAGACTGGGTGAAGAAGAGGCCCTGAGACTCTTGATGGTATGCGGGACGTTCACCCAAGACGAGATTGAGGGGATGCTAAGGGCAGACTCGGTCCCGTCAGTCGTGAAATACCTCGGCAACACGGTATTCGGCCTGTCCCTCCATGCTCATGTCGCAGATTACGAGCACGGCGGTGACATAAACTCCCTCCTCGCTGAACTTGACAAGATATACCTACTGCGGATGGAGGAGGCGGTCTATGAGACCGACGACAGACTAGTGAAAGCGCTACTCAAGGCAGACGTGGACGCGCGGAACCTGATGACGATACTGCGCTGCCGCTCAAGAGACTCCTGCCAGCCACATGAGATAATGTCCTGGATTGTGCCTGCAGGAAACCTCGGGCTCCACGAACTTGAGCCGATAGTCCTCGCGAACGATTGGCGGCCTCTTGTCGCAAAGATAGGCGACTACGACCTCACCCTCGCAGAAAAAGCATATGGGTCGGACAATGACCTGACGCACTTCGAGTACGCACTTGAGGACATGGTAATGCGGCATGTCCAGCGGACGTTCCGCCAGTCGGTGCTGTCCCTCGGGGTCATAGTCGGGTTCATCTACATAAAGGAGGACGAGACGCGGAGGATAAGGCGGATAATACGGGGGGTGGAGCACGGACTATCCCCTGAGAAGATAAGGGAATCGATATACCGGACAATCTAACATGGATTCGCAGGAAAGTGAGGCTCAGGATTGGGCAAGGAGGGAGGACGTGGCTGTACTGGGCGATGAGTCCATGACATTGGGCTTCAGGCTCGCAGGCGTAAAGGAATACTCGCAGGTGAGGCGGGGGGACCACATGCGTTTCGAGAGCGAACTTGAGAGGATGCTCGGCTCAAACAGGTATAGCGTGCTCATAGTCGATGAGGAACAGTTGTCCAACGTAAGTCCTGCACTCAAGAAGAGGATTATCAACCAGATGTTCCCCCTAGTCATCGGCGTGCCAGACTCAAACGGCGGCGGGCAGAGCAGCGACCCACTGAGGGAATGGCTAACAAGGACGCTTGGAATAGAAGCGGGGGTGCACAAAGATGGGCTCAGTTGAGCGGGTATACGGCCCCGTCGTCCTCGCATCAGGGATGGGCGACGCGAAGATATACGACCTAGTCCACGTCGGCAGCATGCGCCTCCTCGGGGAAGTCATCAAACTCAAGGGAGACATCGCGACAATACAAGTCTACGAGGACACAAGCGGCATAAAACCAGACGACAAAATCGAGACCACAGGCCACCCCCTCTCGGTGGAACTGGGTCCAGGCCTCATCGGCTCCATATACGACGGCCTACAGAGACCCCTTCCAGAAATATCCAAGGCAAGCGGGAACTTCATAAAACGGGGTGTGGGCGCAAGGGCGCTTGACGGAACCAAAAAATGGGATTACACAGCGAAGGTGAAGCCCGGGGATAAAGTGTCCTACGGTACCATCCTCGGCGTCGTACAGGAGACGCCGACCATAGAACACAGGATAATGTCGCAGACCGAAGGCACGGTCTTGGATGTAAAGTCAGGCACATACTCGATAGACGACGTCGTATGCTCCATAGACTCCACATCAGGCGCGGTCGAGGTCACCATGACCCAGCGCTCAAGTGTCAGAGCACCAAGGCCCGTCGCAGACAGGCTCAACCCCGACACTCCACTGCACACAGGCCAGAGGGTTATTGACACGCTCTTTCCGATAGCCAAAGGAGGCTCGGTCGCGATGCCAGGCCCGTTCGGCTCGGGAAAGACCGTCACCCAACAGAACCTCGCGAAATTCGCAGACACCGACCTGGTGATATACGTCGGCTGCGGAGAGCGCGGTAACGAGGTGGCTGAAGTCCTCTCAGAATTCCCGAAACTCACCGACCCCATGAGCGGCCGCCCGCTGATGGAGCGTACGATACTGATTGCGAACACGTCCAACATGCCGGTCGCGGCAAGGGAAGCGTCCATAAACACAGGAGCCGCGATAGCGGAGTATTACCGTGACATGGGATACGACGTCGCGCTCATGGTCGACTCCACATCACGATGGGCCGAGGCGATGAGGGAGATATCAAGCAGGATGGAGGAGATGCCGGCTGAAGAGGGCTACCCAGCTTACCTCAGCCGCCGCCTCGCGGAATTCTACAGCAGGGCGAGCAGGGTCAAATGCTCAAGCCCGGAGGGAAGATGCGGCTCGATAACGATGGTGGGTGCGGTCTCCCCTCCGGGAGGTGACTTCTCAGAACCAGTAAGCCAGGCCACGCTACAGGTCACGAAGGTCTTCCTCGCACTAGACGCAGAACTCGCGCACCGGCGCCACTTCCCGGCGATAAACTGGCTCAAGAGCTACAGCCTATATTTGGACAGCCTCAACCGTTGGTTCGAGGACAACGTGGCATCAGACCAGATGGAGTTGAGGATGAATGCGGTGGCCCTCCTGCAGAAGGAGGCTGAGCTACTGGATATAGTCAAACTGGTGGGCTCAGACACGCTACCTGAGAGTGAGCAGGCGCTGCTCAAGGTCGCGCAGATGCTGAGGGAGGACCTCCTGCAGCAGAACAGCTTCGACCCACATGACCGCTACAGCACCTACGAGAAACAGCACCTGATGCTCAAGGCGATACTGACGTTCCACGACCGCGCGCAGCGAGCCCTGAGCCGGGGCATACAGCTAGAATCAATATCGGGTATGAAATCGGTGGAATCCATAGCTGGCATGAAACGCATGCCAAACGAGAAGACAGACGATATAAAGAAGATGATAGAGGACATGAAGGCTGAGTTCGCGAAAATCGCGGGGATAAGCGATGATTAAGGAATACAGGACAGTCACGGAAATCAACGGCCCGCTCGTCTTCGTAAAAGACGTCACGGGAGTCGGCTACAACGAACTGGCCTACGTCACATACCCGGACGGCACAAGACGCAAAGGCCAGGTCCTCGACAGCAAACGCGGCACCGCGGTCGTCCAAATCTTCCAGGAGACAAGCGGCCTGGACATCAACACGACCACAGTCAGGTTCACAGGCGACGTCATAAGCCTCAAGGTGTCGGACCAGATGCTCGGAAGGGTATTCGACGGGATGGGCGAGCCACGCAACGGCCCGGCCATATTATCGAAGGACTCAAGGGACATAAGGGGGTACTCCATAAACCCCTACTGCAGACAGACGGCGGACAACTTCATACAGACCGGCATCTCGGCGATTGACGGGATGAACACGCTGGTTCGCGGCCAGAAACTGCCGATATTCTCGCAGTCAGGCCTCCCGCATAACGAACTTGCCATCCAGATAGCAAGGCAGTCGAGAACCGCGGAAGGCAGAGACAACTTCGCGGTCGTGTTCGGTGCAATGGGAATAACCCACGAGGAGGCGAGCATGTTCATCAACGACCTTGAGCGCACCGACGCCATGGAGAACTCCGTCATGTTCATCAACTACGCCGAGGACCCGTCCATCGAGCGGCTCATCACACCCAGGGTGGCGCTCACCACAGCCGAATACCTCGCATTCGACCTCGGCTACCACGTCCTTGTGATACTGACGGACATGACCAAATACTGCGAAAGCCTCAGGGAGATATCATCCTCAAGGAACGAGGTTCCAGGCCGCAGGGGATACCCCGGCTACATGTACACCGACCTCGCATCCATCTACGAGCGCGCAGGTTGTATCAGAGGCTTGAAGGGAACCATCACCCAGATTCCGATACTCACCATGCCCTCAGGCGACATAACCCACCCGATACCAGACCTCACGGGATACATAACAGAAGGCCAGATTGTCCTCTCAAACCAAATCAACAGAAAAAACATCTACCCCCCAGTCGACGTACTGCCCTGTCTCTCCCGCCTCATGAACAATGGGATAGGGCAAGGAAAGACCAGGGAGGACCACAAGAGCCTCCAGGACCAGATATACTCCCTCTACGCGGAAGGCAGGCAGATGAGGAGCCTCAGCGACGTAGTGGGGGCCGAGGCGCTGAGCCCCCAAGACAGGCGGTACCTCCAATTCGCAGACAGGTTCGAGAACGAGTTCATCAGACAGGGGAAGTACGAGTCACGGGACATAGAGGAGACACTCGACCTAGGCTGGGATATAATCTCAGACTTCCCCCAACAACTCCTCAAGAGGATAACGCCTGAACTACTCCAAAAATACGGCAGACAAAAACCACAATGACTTTCGAGCCGGTCAACCCCACGAGGATGGACCTCATGGCAGTCAAAGAGAGGACTGCACTCGCCAAAAGAGGCTACCAGCTCATAAAACAGAAACGGGACGTCCTCGTGATAGAGCTTAAAGCCATACTGGACACGTCAGTCACGATACGCGACAAGCTCAACGAGCAGATGGAGAAATCCTACACAGCCCTCATGAGCGCACAATCCCACCACGGCCCCCTGGAGATGGAGAACATAGCCATGTCAGTAAAAAGGGCACCACAGACCACGGTAAACGTGAGGAATGCGATGGGGGTCAAGCTACCTCAGGTGACGTGGGAGGAGAAGGAGCGCCTCCTCACAGACCGCGGATACAGCATACTCTACTCGAGCGCCAAAGTCGACGAGGCAGCCAGGAAATTCGAGCAGTCGCTGAGCCTGGTGTTGGAGGCAGCCCAGAAGGAGATGTCGATGAAACGCCTCCTGCGGGAAATCGAGAAGACCCAACGTAGGGTGAACGCCCTCGACTACATAGTGATTCCGTGGCTCACCCAGACCCAAGCCGACATAACCATCAAACTCGATGAGATGGAACGCGGCGACCTCATCACACTCAAAACAGTCAAAAAAAAGATGGAGGCCGCGCAAGATAACCCAACCGACGCATGAAAGACAATGTTCTACGGGGCAAGTAGCATGTCCAAACGTAAATTGATA
>Ga0315284_10011064_pt1 | contig 12868 bp, 4 predicted proteins | sample YL17G09_16_MG_FD_203696 | JGI IMG/M metagenome (GOLD analysis project Ga0315284, IMG submission 203696) | Sediment microbial communities from Yellowstone Lake, YNP, Wyoming, USA - YL17G09_16 | ecosystem: Environmental > Aquatic > Freshwater > Lake > Sediment | place: USA: Wyoming | collected... | reverse complement strand
GAAATTGCTCGATATCTAAGAAATCATAACATTATTTCTCTGCCAGATGCTCCGAAAAAGGTTGAATATTCTAATTTGGCCAAAGGCGTTCACATGGCCTTTCAACAAAGAATAAATCATTCTTATACCAATTATTATGAGCCGCCAGTTACTTGGAACTATCCGATGGTTCACAAATTGTTTGATCCCGAAGGAAAGATTATTACAGTTACTCATACCAATCTCAATTTACTGGAGAAGTATGCAAATAAAGACTTAGCAAATTATACTGGTGACAAAGATATTGTCGGGCCAACGATGTATAGCAAACTGCTAGAGCTTTACGACGGAGACCCAGAGGATAAATTTGTTTTCATTTCTCTGTCTGCGCGCGAGCAGATCTACCCGAAGCATCAAAATAGCTGTTTTGACATTATTCGTACTCGTGGAGACTATACCTGCTCGTTCTGGAGAGATTCTGCTGCGAACAGAATCGAGTCTCCGTTTACCAATTCTCTTGGCTATGTGATTAGCGAAACATCGAGTATTAATCCTTTGGAAGATGGTTTGAACTCTTCTGGTCTTGGCGAAATTAACTCGATGGGCTCGACAAGATTGCTAGACCTTTTGGTTCGCTCGGCGCCAGCAACGGCTTCGATTCAGTATTCATATTATTATGACGAACCGATTGAGTTTAGCCTTGACAGCGATTCTGGCAAGAAGCCGTGGTATGACAGTCACGACGATTTCTATCGAGAGGTAAGACTAATAAATCAAAGAGGCGGAGTAATTCCAGAGTTCAGAGTTTCTGAGCATATGGATTATTATCTTAATGAGGCTTCTGGCAATTTCCGTTCGGCAAATACCGCAATGATGACGATGGAAGGCGGACGAATTGGAAGTTCGTCGATAACCAATAGAAGAACAATTAATGAAGAATTTTACAAGATTTACTCTCATAGCGACTTCTTAAAGACCTTTAGTGGAATTGTCGAAGATCACAAAGATGTTGAAGGAGTAAGAAAAACATTTTCATTGACATGCAATGCCGTCAAGAAGTTATTGCCGTATTACGGATTTTATCCAATGCACCGCTCTGTTCAATTGGCCCAGTTGTTTTCACAATCGTATGCTCCGTATGTGACAGGCTGCGTTAATATGGACAATCGTGCAGGAACCATGCAGGCCCTGTTACAACCTTTCTATGCTCCAGGTATTTTCTATAATACAATGAAGTCTGGTATCGCGGTTGACTGGAACACTTATACCGGCTCTTTCGATCTTGGAAGTTCATTTGAAGAGAATTATTTAAGCGGAGCAATCAATGCTTATTCACAATTTAGATTACCGTTTGAATCTATTATAACTCCTGGCGAATATTTGCCGATTGACGACAGCGGGCAGCAAGCTAGAGATAAACAAATTTATGGTGTTTATCCTGAGTTTTTTGAGCAGGAGGGGAGAACCCTAACAGCGGTTAGCGCCTCTGAAGTGTTTGTGACGGAAAGTATATCGAATATTGAGATTTCTGTAACCGATGACGCCCCATATTATAATGGGAGTCAAAGATCCCAAGTTTTATCCTATGACGGAGTGACAAATAAATTTTTATATGTAACCGGGGGGGTCGATCCTTCTCCTGGGAGCAGAGAACCCCCAAGTTTTAATATTTATGCCTCTTCTTCGGGAGCAGGATGGTCTTTAGAACAAGATCTTTCTTCTTCTTTTTGGTCGAGATGGGGTGGTGATTATTTAGATATAGAAAGTGGTTCAAGTGCGATTCACGATTATGGAGTTATGCTTGGGGGAGATTGGGCCTTTCTTCAGTACCGAGGCAAGCATTCCTCTCCAACCACATATACAACAGGAGTTGTTGATGCCTATCTCTATTATACCGGTTCTTGGAATTATACTCAAACACTATACGTTACGGGGAATATGACCGTTGGGGCGGAACGGTTTGCCATGGACTTTGATAAAGATAATAATAAATTAGCACTTTCTGTTTGTGGAGCTTCGCCATCTACCGTCCGGGTTTATGCTCTTTCTGGAACGACTTGGATTTTAGAAGGAGAGGTTTCAAGTTCTCTGCCTACAGCCTCCTATTATGGATTTTATGATGTTAGTATTTCTGGAAGTTTTTTGGCGGCTGCAAATTATTATAGAACAACAAGTTCTTCGGACCATGGTCATATTTTTATTTATAAATATGAAAGTGGTTCCTGGGCGGAGAGCCAAGTAATTTCTCCGTCCGACAATACATTTGGCGGTGCAAGCTTGTTTGGACAATCTTTTGATTTAAAAGAAAATAGTTTTATTATGGCTGCGCAAGCAAATCCCGATCCGGATTCTGGATTGGCTACTATTTTTGGATTTGTTTATAAATTAAGCGGAAGCTTGTTTTATTCGGCTGGAAACTTTGAAAGCTCTATTACAGCTTCTTTGTTAAAGCCACAGGATAAGATCCGATTTTGTTCGTCGGAGAATGATTGCTGTTTTATTAAACAACGGGTTCCAGGAAAGGCATATGGGGCGGTTTCTCTTTTTTCTAAAAATCCCATAACAAATATTTGGCAAACAAAAACAACAATTACAGGCTCAGGCAGTTCTTATTATGGAGTGATAGGAGATGTTGACAACGGTAAAGTGTTTGTTGACGCTTCTGGTTCCGCAGTTATTTATACAAACGCTTACTCTGCTGATCGTTGGTCTCCATATTTTACTTGGATTGGCCAAAGTAAATTAAATTATTCTTTGGCGGCTCACAACTTCTTTGCAGAAGTACCAAAGTTCTTTTTGAAGGAAAATAAGTTTCTTACTTTGACTTCCAAGAAAGAAAGCGAATTTGGTACGATGCTTTCTGGCACGACATATTTCATGGATATTAATTTGTACGACTCAGATCGTCTTGACATGGTTAAAGCTTATGATTCTGATTATGATGGCAAGCATTTTGGTCCTCCGGTTTTTTCTTATGGAGAGGAATCAAGCGGGACTTATGAAAATACCGGCGTTTCGTATGCTCCGTATACTCCTCCATATTTTTATGGGAAGTCGTTGGCGAGAATGTATTTTACCGCTACGAGAACAAGAAAATATAGTTTGTCAGAGATTTTTAGTGGGCTTGTAACATTGAATCATAACGAGAGTCTTAATTTAAATGCAAAACAAAAGGCAAGATTAGAACAGACGTATATTGATCAAGTGTCGAGCAGTGTAAATGCTACTTCAAGCGGTGGAGAGCCTGGGCTTTTGTCTGAACTGACTGGGGCTATTAGTGTTAGTTCCATCATCGCGTATACAATTGGCGACATTAAACAAGATGGCAACGATTGGTATTTTATGAACGTGGAGACTTCTTCTTTACACAGTCTCTTTGCTTTTAACATGTCTACTCCTCTTCATTCTTCGCAGTCTTATGTTCGTTATTTTACGGGCTCTTCTGAGTATAACGAAATTTGGATTCATTCTGGCTCTTTTAATGTTTCCTGGCCGGCTTCTACCTTCTTTATTTCTTTGGGTTTGATGTTTGCAGATCGTTCTTTGTCTGGTAGCTATAATACCGCAAGCTATACTGGAGTTGTTTCTAGCGGATCAACAGAGCTATATTCTCTTGAGCTTGCATTTTCAGGTTCTGAAATTCCTGGAAGCAGTAGCTATTTTATCGAAAGCCTTAAAATGAAGGATGTTAGATCAGCCGAAGAGGTTGAAAATCTTGTTAGATTGAACCATAATTATTTCTATCCTGCGCTTGAGACCGATCTTGAAGCACTTTATAAGTATAGTCCAGCCTTTTCTGCATCAATGGAGATCCCTGCATCAATTAATCTGAAAGGAATTAGCAGAGATCCAGAAGCGACCTTTGGAGTCGGACAGAGAAGCAATACCAACGCTGTTTCTTCGGTTGAAGGAATGACGACCAGCCCCAACACGTCTTATGATCGTTGGGTAATTTCTCCACGATTTGAAGCGCCGGTTCTAACATTAGCCGACAAATCTAATCCGTCCAACGAATCTGTTGGTTTGTGGGGAAGTTATGGTTCTATTCCTTCTGGTTCTGAAGGAGTGTTTGTTTCTATTGGTGATAGCTATCGAGGAATCGGAGAGGAAGTTAAGAATCTGCCTGCAAATGTTCTGTTAAGGGGGTCTGACACCTCTGTCATTAAGGTCGGGTCGTTGCTTAACATTTGCGGGTTTGAGCCTCAAACGCGCCGAGTCGGAGAATTTGCGACAATGGCTAACATTAAAGAGGCGGTGGTTGCGATTCCATTTGTTGATAGCAATTTAGGATCTGACGTTGTAACGCGAGTAGCAAATAGATATTTCTTTAAGATTTATCGGAACAAAATTAACGAACTTGATTCGCAGGGAAAGGTTACTTCGCTTACAAAGATGATGAGAGCTGCACAAAGATATGTGCTACCGCCAGAGTTTGATTTCACAACCTATGGGGAGGTTTCTCCGTTTGTTATGTATTTCTTTGAATTTGACCAGCTTTTTGATCAACAAGACTTATCAGATATTTGGCAAGGAGTTATGCCAAAGCCTGCTAGAATTTCTGAAAAGGTGTCTAGAACGATTACTCACGAATTTGCTGAAAATGAATTCTTGGGGGGGCTGACATATCCAAAAGAGACTCGATGGATGGTTTTTAAGGTCAAGCAGAAGGCTGAAAAGAATTATTATAAAATGACCGCCGACTCAAAAGACGATGCGAGATTTACGTTTAGATTCTCCAACGGCAGAACAGGACAACCGGATTACTCTTACAACTGGCCATACGACTACTGTTCTTTGGTCGAAATCGCCGACGTTACTGCCCAGCTTCTTTTAGATAGGCGGGCAACAGCCGCCCCAGAACCACCGCCATTAACTGCGCCACCAACGAACGAAACAGCGGATGAACCTGGGATTTCGAGGGTGCAAATGACCGTGGAAAATGTAAGGTCTAGCATAGTTAATAGAGGAGTGGCAAGGGCTAAAAAATAATGTTTTTTAATAAAAAAGAACAAGTCATAGAGCTTCAACTGACTCAACATGGGAAACAATTGCTTTCTCAGGGGGAGTTTAGTCCTGTTTATTATGATTTTGTTGATGATGATGTAATTTATGACTCTGACAGGGCGGGACTAGCAGAAGAACAAAATGACGCGGAAGATCGTATTTTTAATGCTATTCGGCCAATGACGCAATATTCTTACACGAGTGCGCAAGGAAGAGTTTCCAAGGCACATCTAAAGAAACCTGGGGAGACCTTTATAACGCACGTTACGGACGAAGATAAAGAGTGGATGGTTCCCGAACAAGATGAGAAAGATATTTTTCTTTGTGCTCCGCTTGGGAATTCTGCAATTGGCAACCAATATGCCCCCTCGTGGAATGTCTCGGTCCAATCTGCGAAAGTAAGTGGTTCAATTGAGTCATATTCTTCATCTTCATACATTTCCGCCATTAAAATTCCGCAAGTGAACGTAGAGCCGATTCAGTTTGTTCCATTGGTTGTGCAGGAATCTCTTCCTTTTAATCCAGAATCAACGGTGAGAGGTGATTCCTTATATTTTATTGGCTCTCGTCAAGTTTATGAATCGGCGAGAACGCAAGAAGGAAAATATATTCAGATCGAAGGGGATAGTTTGATTGTGAGCGTGTCGGAGGATAACGCTCCAGCCGACAAAGAACCTTTTGAAATTGAACTGTTTTTGATTGATTATATAACAACCGATGGTGTAACAAAAGAGGTAATGAAGCCGTTGATGTTTGCAAAAGAGTACAGCCTGGTTGACGAAAACGGATTCTTGAAGGATCAAGTAGAGGAAAGCGAAAGCGTTGAAATACTAAACAACAATGCAGAACACTATTTCGATGTTTATGTAGATTCTGAGATTAACAGCACTTATGTATCAAAGAGGGCCGGGAATCTTTATATTTCAAAAGTTACAGAAGAGGATGGTCCTTTCGGAAAGAAGTGTTAAGACGAGGAAGAAAAATAAATGTCTGATTTTTTAACTCAAAGTGAAATAGCGCAAATGTTATTCCCAACCGCTAAGGTTGAAAAAATTACTTTAGAGTATGTTAGTCACGGCATTGAATCAGAAGACAACCCGTATATTCAATTAAATCCAAAGGCGAAATCTTCAAGTCGTTATGTTAGTAAATATGCCGAATATTTTGATAACAAGAATCAAGAAGTTTTAGAAAATTCTTCTGGTTTAAAGGTTACTCTTCGTTTATATCTTGAAGAAGAGATCACGAACGACAACGTTGTTGATGAATGGTTGGCAACTCTTCCCAATTATTTGACGTATATGTTGTTAGAAGTTCGGCAATTTTGCAACGGGGAGTTGGCCGGCACTCAAACCAAAGAATTTCCGGATACCAGCAAAAGTTTTAATGCGGAAGATAGGACGAACGAGGCAAGAGGCCGAGCAGACAGAATCAACGATCAAGGCCATATAATTTATAAAATTCCACTTGAATTTGTCTTTGACAACGCTCCTTCTAGTCTTTTGAACACTTTGTCTTATAAGATTTTTATCAAATTTGACATTCCAAGATTGCTTTCTGATTACGGCCTGATTATATCTACAGAGCGCCTAGAAGAAAATAGAATAATTAAAACCCTTTCTTCTGTTGTGACAGTTATTGAGAGCGGTCAAGTTGTTGATAATCGAGTTCAAGATTTTAGAGTTTCATACGACGTAAAGAAATTAAGAACTGACTTTTCTGACATTCCAAACATTTTAGTTTCTCCACTGGCGAAATATGATCAAAAGATTAACGAAGTAAGCCAAAAGAAAACTGGAAACGTTTCTGACATCAAGCTGTCTCGGGACTCTGATGGAAATTGTAGATTTTTATTCGCCATGGATTATTATAGAGTTATTCAAGAGCAAACAGAGTTTGGTGGATTTTATGAGAAAGAAAAGATTTTGCCGAAAGCCCAAATAAAGGAAATTAAAATTCTTCGTAAGCGCGTTAACATTGTTAACTCTGCAAATAGTTGCGGAACGGCTTATGAAGATTTTGAAGATTTTGATTCCCAAGGAGAAATTCCCGTTGTTGTTGTTTCTGGCGGGGAAGTTCGAATGGGGAATTTTCAAAATGTGTTTTCGGAGAAGGGTTCTTTAGGAGAGCTTATTATTGACGATACGGACGTGATTAATGGCGTTCGGTATTTTACTGGAACAGACAAAGATATTGCGAAAATTAATCAAGGATATTATCAATATGGTGTAGAAATACAAATACTTGATAAAACAAAGGAATTATTTTCTCGCTATCGTCAAGAGTTAATTGATGCGAGAAAAATGTTGGAAAAATATTATAACGAGTGTTCTATTGTTGGGAGTAATGGTTTTTACGGGGGAGAGTCTTCGAGGAATGAAGAACAATATGTTAACGATCGACCAGTGATAAATGTTGCGTTTCCACCGTCTAGCGTGACGGGAAGAGGTATGCCGAGAATAAATAGAGAAATAATTTCTCCAAATGCTGCTAGCCCAAGTGACATTTCTCCACAAAGGCTAGTTCCTGATGGGAATTATGATCCGATAACAGATCGATTTACAAAAAAGTTTATCGACGCCCAGCTAAGGAAATACTCGTCTTTTCATCGTTCTCCGTTGACAAAGGCAATTGTTGTATATGGAACGAAACTTGCGTTGTTGACCAGCATTTCTCAGGAAGACTTGTCGTATTTAATAAAAGTGTTTTATAGATATATCGCCCCTAAAACTGGGAACCCAACAGGGGTCAGTCTTGTGATCGATGCGATTAATTCGTTAATTAACGAGATGAACAATACTCTGGGAGAATATATAGAGGATGTGGGGCAAAACTATAACAAGGCATCCGTTACAAATTCTGGAGTTGGTGGAACGCTTGTTGGCGGAAGAACTCTAAAATTAATTAGTATTACAAAGTGGTTTCACAACGACGTGTTTAACGCTTCAATTGATAAGCAGATCGGGGTTAGTTATCTAATTAAGGAGGATGAAACGGTTGGGGCGGGAAAGACGGCAAGAAAGAAGGAAGATGTTGGACTGTTGATTATCCCAGGATTTGAATATGAATCCCGAATTGCGGCGGAGATGAACAAGTATTTACAATCTGTGAATGCAACGCCAACTGGAACAGAGTTTTCTTTTTTGACTCCAGACGATTCTTCTTCCAACACGGGCGTTGCAACAAATCAATTTAGAGAACAAAAGGTTGTTTCGAACAATAAAGAGGGTATAACAACGGGACGAGCGATTGCGACAAAAATTTTATTTAGAGGGAAAAGATAATGGTGTTTAGAAGACGGGAGTCGGAGACTCAAGCAGTTCATTCACAGGCGCTTCAAAGCGTCGGCGTTGTTGTTGAGGCGGATAGCGGACAAATTGCTAGCAACACTGGGGACATTCCTGAGAGGGAAGGCGAGCAATCAACTACTGAGGTGGGGTCTACGGACCAATATCGTTCTTCGGCCGATTCTATGACGGAAAAGCAGGTTGTGGACGGGGCTGTTTCGGACAATCAGTCTTTCCCGGAGAAAAGAAAAGAAGAAATTAATAGTTCTAGTTTAGCTGTTAGCATTATTGCTCAGAACAGCAATCTTCTTGCTACGATTGGAAGTTCGTTAGTAGAGGTTAAGGGGATTTTTTCAGGCAAAATTGATCGTGGTTTTACTCCGGCAGTAACGATAACGCGAGGCGAAGCTCCAATTCAATTAGCTCCTGTTATAACAGAAATTAATCGGAATCCGACCGCTCCAGTGGGGGATATTTTTACAGAAGATCTTCAATTGTTAAAGAAGGTAGAAGTTTTTAGAGGGTTTACGAAAACGAGAGATGATAAAATACAAATTAAAGATGAAACATGGGAAGTTTTGACAAAAGAACTTTATGACGAAGCTGAAGGAAGATATTTATTATGTAGAATGTCTCCTTATGATGGAGTAAAAACTTCTCGTGGAACAACTTTGCAAAATATGACTATTGGCAAAAGAGCAATTCTTCCAATTTTTAATGAGTATTTTATTATTGTTCCTCCAAAGAATTCTAACGTTTTTCAAGAGCCCACCCCGCCGCCGCCCGCAACTCCAGGTTCTCCTGGGGGATTTATTGCCGTAGAAACTCCAGCGAGTGACGGGGTTCTAACTGAGCCGTTTTCGGTGGATATTGGGAGCATGTCAGAGGGTGCGGCGGCGGCCATGGATGCAGCGGAACAAAATCTGCAAAATGAGATTGTTGTTTTAGTGGAACAGATCGAGGCTCTGCCCCGCACCCCTCCACCGCCACCGGTCCCCCCCGTTCCGCCGTTAGTGAGACCTAGAAACAATAGAGGATAATATATGGCAAAAGTTATAAAAATTTCTGTTGCTGGGGGTGTTGGGACGAGAGGCGCTTCAGATTCCCAATCGGCGGAGGGTGGTCAATCGTCAAGGGAGACCGTCCAGGCGCTACAAGTCCCGCAGCGAGATTCTCACGACGATAGTCCAGGGCCAACAACAGGGCAACCCGCCGCCATCTCTCTTTACTACCCAACCGTAGAAACCGTGGAAGCTGCGGGAGAAGTAACGACAAACGCTCGTTATACAAATTATCGAATTGAATATGAATTTCCACCAAGAGCAGCACAACCTCCCGCAGGATGCAAACTGGACTCTAGCCTTTCTGAAATTAAAGAAAACTGGATTCGTTTAATTCCTGATTCTGTTGGCGAGCCGGGGTTGGTTGAGGCGTGGAACGCAAAAATAGATTGTAGAAAGTGGTATGAGTATAACGACTTTAATATTTTTTCTTTATACTCTTTGTCAGGCAAATCTTATTTTAATCGAGAACAGGCAAGTAATTTGGGGAGAGAGAATTCAGACTATGTTTATAATTTTCCATATGCCGATGTGAAATCTGAATATAATTATTACATTCCGGAGTATGAAAAAATTATTGGAGAGAACGGAGAAAACGTTTCTCACACTTTGTTGCCAAATCTTTATGTTTTTTTGGCAGAAGAAGCGGCGTCGTCAAGAAAACAAGTTATAACAAATGGAACTTTACAAAGGTTTATTACTTTGGATGGTCGAATCGTTTATAACCCGGAAAAGCCAACGGGAGATTATTTTGAGGAGTACAAAAGACAAATAATTGGGTTTAGAGATCCTGAATTACAAGGGAAATTTAGGAACGTTATTCTTCCAGTTGATGAAATGGCATATTTTAATTCTTTAAACGGTAAAGAGCTTACTTTTCCAATGTCGATTACTGCGGATGTAGCGATGTCGCCCTCAAAAGAATTTGCTATTCTTTTAGAAAAGACAAAATTAGCTGATCCGTTTTTATCTTATGTGGTTAAACAAGCTGTTAATCAAAATTCTGAATTCTACAACGTAGAATTCCAAACGGCAACAGAAACGGTTGAAGCGACAACGGGCGACATAGTTGATCCCAATTTGAAATTAAGAAAACTTAATATTTCAAATTGGTTAAATAATTTAAAGTTAAGTCTTGGGCCAGAAGTTTTGTCTGCATTCGCCGTGCATCCTTCACCACATTATGTGCTGTTGGACCGAGCAGGAGATATCGAGCAAACTCCAAATAATTCATCTACCTATAATTTGTTTAAAAGTGTGATGCTGATGGTATTTGGTACTCATTTTCAGCAAACATTAGACAATTATTCTCTCAATATTCAAAATATATTGGAAGGAAAGCCTGCATATTCTGAAACGGTTGCTTATTGTGTTGTAAAAAGAGATAAGGGTCCGGATCGGGGGTCGCTGCAGAAAACATTTTTCTTTAATGCGGACAAATTAGAGGTTTTTAAGTTTGTCGACACACAAGTAAAATATGATAAAGACTATATTTATGACGTTTATGCTTATCAATTTGTTTTAGGAAGCAAATATTCGTTTATTGAGATGGTGCCACTGGAAAACGGTGAAAAACGAGTTCGTGTTCACTTAAAACCAGCACTTAACATTTTTGAATTTAAGATTTATTCAGAGGACGTAAAGGTTTATGACTATCCGCCAGTTCGTCCGGACGTGAGAGCGATAGTTTATCGCGGAGTAAACAATAAAATAATGTTCCAAATTAACGGAGGGGTGGGAAGAAATGTAGAAGTTCCTGTTATCTTTAATATTTTTGATGAACGTGATAAGAAACAAGCATTAAACGAATATCTTGTTCAAAAAATACGGAAGGGTGGAGAAAATGGCTATTTTCCCAAAATGATCTTTGAAGCTGATGATTTTCCAGTTGCTTTCGAGATTTATCGGGCCGAAGGCGAATCTCCAAAGAAGATTGAAGACTTCGAAACAAATTATTTAACGACCATGTTCTTGGAAGAGGCTACTTCTGGAGGATATTTAGACAATATTAAGCCAAATACTAAATATTATTACATTTTTCGCTCTTTAGACATTCATGGGCACGTTTCTAATCCTACCATTCCTTTTGAAATTGAATTAATAGATGATGATGGTGCGGTTTATCCTATTATAAGACCTTATTATTTCAAAATTGAGCCCCCATACCAAGTGGCCAAAGATTTTAAATCTATTATCCAGATTGTTCCTAATTTGTCACAATTAATAGTTAAGGATGTTTTTGTTGGGGTAAATCAAGCAAAGGTTTTGCCAGGTGGCAACGAATTGGACGGAGTTTGGAGCAATGCGACGAACAGTTTGGGCGGCGCAACACAAAGAAAATATAAATTGAGAATTACGTCTAAGCAAACTGGTAAAAAAATAGATGTTAATTTTGAATTTCGAGTCGCATCTGTAAATCGTGGTTAAACATAAAAAATTGGATGCTATTTAGTATTAAAGGAATCTTTATGAATTGGTAAGAACTCGATTTATAGCTCCAGAAGATGCTGTAACTACAAACACTGGCTCTGTTCGTGTTTCGAATAATAATTTTGTTCCTCCGAGTTGGACGATTGGGGCGAGTGGTCCAACTGGAGGTACGGGCGGTACTGGCGGTACCGGTGCCTCTGGTGGTACGGGCGGCGGCGGCGCTGGCACGTCTGGGGAACCGGGCGGAACGGGCGGTACGGGTGGCTCTGGTGGAACCGGGGGTGTTGGTGGTACAGGAGGGGCAGGGGCTAGCGGAGTTACGGGGCCTGTTGGCGGGACCGGTGGTACAGGTGGTACAGGTACTACGGGCGCCTCTGGTGCGTCGGTAACTGGCGGGACTGGTGGCGTCGGCGGTACGGGCGGTGTTGGCGGCACAGGTGGTACGGGCACTACAGGCGCTTCTGGCGCTACTGGTAGCGTCGGTGGTATGGGCGGTACAGGCGGCGTTGGTGGTACGGGCGGTACAGGCGGCGTTGGGGGTACAGGTGGGACTGGTACAACGGGTGCTTCTGGTGTTACTGGTAGCGTTGGCGGAACTGGCGGAACTGGTGGTACGGGTACTACGGGAGCTTCTGGTGCTACTGGCGGTGTTGGCGGTACAGGCGGAACAGGTGCTTCTGGCACAACGGGCGCCTCTGGTGCGTCGGGCGCAACTGGTAGCATTGGCGGAACTGGCGGCACCGGGGCGAGCGGCACAACCGGTGCTTCGGGTGCGACCGGCACCACCGGAGGGACCGGGGCGAGTGGTACGACCGGCGCTTCCGGCGATGCAGGCGGTACGGGGGGTACGGGCGGTACGGGTGGCGGGAGCGGGGACGGCGGTACGGGCGGTACGGGCGGGGCTGGCGGTACGGGTGGTACGGGCGGGACCGGCGGCGGGAGCGGGGACGGTGGGACCGGCGGGACCGGTGGAACCGGGGCAAGCGGCACAACCGGTGCGTCGGGCGCAACTGGTAGCATTGGCGGAACTGGCGGCACAGGCGCTAGTGGAACGACGGGCGCTTCTGGTGCGACCGGCACTACAGGCGGTGTTGGCGGGACAGTCGG
>Ga0315284_10011062_pt1 | contig 12868 bp, 11 predicted proteins | sample YL17G09_16_MG_FD_203696 | JGI IMG/M metagenome (GOLD analysis project Ga0315284, IMG submission 203696) | Sediment microbial communities from Yellowstone Lake, YNP, Wyoming, USA - YL17G09_16 | ecosystem: Environmental > Aquatic > Freshwater > Lake > Sediment | place: USA: Wyoming | collected... | reverse complement strand
GTCTATTCAGAGCTCCAGGGCAAAGTCGCCGAGGGCGAGATCGGTTTCGCAGAGGGTGCACAGAACCTTGATACATTGCGGGTGTGGATTGATGTGGCGAGGGCAGAGGCGCGAGCGGAGAAGCGAGCCGAGATCTGCGATGTCCAGATAGGACACCTTCTTACCCATTCACCAGCGGAGCGACAGTGCTGGCCCTCAGCTGCCGTGTGTGAGATCCTTGAGGCTCTCGGAAGCGAGAGCATGGAGCGCGGGCTTAGCACCGGTGTCTTCAACAAGCGAGGAGTGCATTTCCGCGAACGTGGCGGCACTCAGGAGCGCCGGATCGCCGACAAGTTTCGCAGGTTCGCAGCAGCGACAGACCCACGATGGACGAGAGCCAGGGCAATGCTCATGGAGCTTGCGCGGGCCTTCGAGCGGCAGGCGATCGAAGAAGATAGGCAGGCCGAGTTTGAAGAGTTCGAGTGAACTGCGGGATCTGGCAGCTGCGCGGCGAAGTCGGAGAGACAAGGACTGCACAATAGAGCAGACCACGACCCGATTGGAGAGGGGGCGTAGGCAGTTCCCCACGCCGTCGAGCGATGAACCTTAGGGAGCCTCGAACCCCTGGCCTCTTGCAGTCGATGCAAGCGCTCTCCCGGCGACGTACTTCGCCCTACTGGTCGAACGCCATGAACGTGCAGTGGTGCCGCGTCCCCGCGGTGGTGCACAGCCCGACGTAGTCGTGATCGGGATCCGGATCCCGGTAGCCGCAGAGCACGGCTTGCTGCCGGAGAACGTCGAGCAGCCGGCGGAAAGCACGGGGACGGTCATCTCGAACGTCTGCGATGGCCACGCGGATGGCGAGAGTCGACTGCCCCGCGCGATCGCGACACCAATCGCGACAACGTGTCGCGATCCGTGCCCAAGAGGCAGGCATGACGTGTCCCCGGTAACAGAATCCATCGTCGAGGACGCTGTCTATGCCTAGCTAAGGGATCTCGGCTACGGCGCCGCCTACGGCCCCGACATCGCCGCGGGCGAGCCCTCTGCCGAAGAGAACGATGCGAGGACCGTGACATCGTCCAAGAAGATCGGCTCCGGCCGGCGGCTCTCGGTCCGGGTTTCGGATGGAGAGCCTGACGATCAGCCGAACACAAACGTTACGATTGGCCGCCTGCAAAACTGGCAATTAGCCGACCCTTCGAGCTGCAATCAGCCGATGTCCACAGCCGACCTATACCCAAGGCTCGCCGCGGTGCCGCTGCGTGAGGCGCTCGCAGACTCGCCTGTCGCGGCGAGAGGGTCAAGTTTTGCGATGACACATTCTCCAACGCTACCGGGAACTGCGACCCACACAGACTCACGAAGCGCCGTGGACTGCAGACGGCGCATTCACCCACCTACGGTCCTGCCTGGGGAGCCTAGGGGACTCGAATCCCTGACCGCCTGCATGTCATGCAGACGCTCTCCCAGCTGGGGCCTGGTCAGACGTGGGCGCCGTCCAGCGCATACTTGCCGGGCGGGATGGCGCGTCCCCTGAGGCGGGCTATACTGCGGCCGGGAGGCAGTATGTCGGAACGTGCTCACCTCGAGGGGAATCCACGGGTCCTCGCTATAGGCTACAGTGGGGCCAACAACACCGGCGCCGAGGCTCTTCTTCTTGCCGACGTGGAGGACCTCCGCGCGGTTCTCGGTCCCCGCGCTTCCATCACGGTCCCTTCCCTGAACGTGGGGAACCTTCGCCGCTATCTGCGGGAAGGATCGGGGCTGTCGATCGTTCGGATGCCGTACGTCTTCCCGGCCGCGGTGTGGCGGCTCGTCCGGCAACACGACGTCCTCGTCCTCGTCGAGGGAAGCACGTTCATGGACACGTGGGGATCGCCACTCCTCTGGTACTTCCTATGGGCCGCGCGCTGTGCGCGCCGGGCCGGGAAACCCTGCCTCGCGTACGCGGTCGACGCCGGGGATCTCTGCGCGCAGAACCGCCGCCTCACGGGGAGAATCGCGAGCCGGATGGACTTGATCGTCGTCCGGGCAAAGGCGGCCGCGGAGCGCCTGCGAGCGTGCAAGGTGACAGCTCCGATCGAGGTCACCGCGGACAATGCGCTCACGTTTGTCCCGAATCCCGCGGAGCTGAGCCGCGCGAGGGCGTCCTGGCCCGAGGCGACGGGAGTTGTCGGCCTTGCTGTCGTGAACTTCCACCTCTTCCCGGTCGGGCTGAGGCCGTTTGCCCGCAAGGCCTATCGCTACCAGTGGCCGTACGCGTTCTCGCGCTCGCGCGAGCGATCCCGCGCCGCCGCCGCGCTTGCCTCGGCGTATGCCGAGCTCGCCGACTGGATCGTCGACGAGCAAGGGCGATCGGTCGCGCTCCTCTGCATGGAGGAACTCGACGGGCCCTTCGCCGCCGCCGTCCTAGAGCGGATGCGTCACGCGGACCGGGCGCGGATCTTCTCGTCCCGCGACTACAACGCATCGCAGATGACGGGTCTCCTGCGAAGTCTCGACCTTCTGGTGACGGCGCGATATCACGCGGCCGTGCTGTCTCTTGCCGCGGCGGTGCCTCAGGTCGCTGCGGGCCATGACCTTCGGCTGCGCAGCCTCTATGAGGAGCTGGGGCTCTCCGAGCTCTGCGTCGATCCGCGAAGCCCCGATCTCGTCGAGATCCTGAAGAGTCCGATCCAGCGCCTGCTCGCCGACCCGGAGCCGATGAAGGCGATCCTGCGGAGAAAGCACGACGAGCTGCTGGCCCGGGCGAAAGACAACCGGGAGCACCTCGGGGCGTTCTTCTCGCGCCAGGGATGGGGACCATGAGCGGGATCGTCCTCGTCACCGGGGCGACCGGCTTTCTCGGGACGCAGATCGCGCGACGCCTTCTCGCGGAGACCGACCTGTCTCTGGTGGCTCTCGTTCGCGGAGAGAGCGAAGAGGCCGCCGCGCGGCGCCTGGCGCGTGCCTGGTGGGACTGGCCCGAGCTCGGAGACGCGATCGGGAAGAGGATTGAAATCGCACGCGGAGACGTGGCGCAACCTCGCCTGGGGCTCGAGCCCGCCACGTACGACGAACTCGCCCGGCGGCTGACGCACGTCGTGCACTCGGCGGCGGACCTGCGCCTGCGTGGACCGCTCGAGGAACTGAGGCGGACGAACGTCGACGGCACGAGGGAGGTTTTGGCCCTGGCCCGCGCCGCGCACGCCGACCACGGGCTGACCCGCTTCTCTCACGTCTCGACCGCCTACGTCGCGAGCAGAGAACTGACCGAAGTCCGCGAGGCGGACCTCGGCGCGGTGACCTCCGACGCGCCTCCCTACGAGCAGTCGAAGCGGGAGGGCGAGGAGCTCGTCCGCGAGGCGTGGAGAGAGCTCCCGATCACGATCCTGCGACCCGGCATGGTCGTGGGAGACTCGACGACGGGCGAGGTCAGGACGTTCAACACCGTCTACGCGCCCCTCAGGCTCTACCTGACGGGTCATCTCCCGGTCGTCCCGGCCTCTCCCTCCCTGCGCGTCAACCTTGTTCCGGTGGACTACGTCGCGCAGGCCGTGGTCCAACTCAGCCTCGACGAGCGGGCGAAGGGGTTGACGTTCCATCTGACCGCGCCGTGGGAGTCCCTGCCCACGGTCCGCGAGCTCACCGAAGCGGCGCGGGTCTGGGCGCGGGAGTCGCTCGGGGTGAGCTTGCCGCGACTGCTCTTCCTGCCGGTCCCGTTGCCTCGCGGCGCGCAGGGCACTGGCCGCCGGGGGACTCTCGGACTGCTGCAAACGCTCGCGCCGTACCTCGATGACCGGCGCCGCTTCCTGCGGGAGAATGTCGACCGCCTTCTCGGGCCGTACGATCTCGATTGGCGCGAGTTCCTGCCGCACCTCGTCGAATACGCCGTGGCCAACGGTTTCTTCCACCGGTCCGAGCGAACGGTCCACGAGCAGGTCTTGTTCCGGCTCGCGGCGCGAAGCCGCCGCGTGACCTACCACGACGTGGCCGACGGAAAGGTCCGGGACCGTTCGGCGGGCGAGGTGCGCGAGGAGGCGTTGCGGGCGGCGGCGGCGCTCCAGGCGATGGGGATCGGGAAGTCTGACCGCGTGGCGCTGGTGGGCCACAACAGCACGCGCATGCTGACCCTGGACGTAGCGATCGGCCTCCTGGGGGCGGTGAGTGTCCCGCTCTATTACACGAGCCCTCCGGCGGAGATCGACGGGATCCTCGCAGACTCAAGCGCGCGGCTACTGCTTGTGGGAGCGCCGAGCATCCTCGCCCGGCTCGATGAGATCGCTTCCGGGATTCCCGTCGTGTCGTTCTGCCAGTCCACGCCTCCAGAGGGACTCCGAAGGCCGATCGTCTCCTGGGAGGCCTTTCTCGAGAAGGGCGCCGGCGAAGCGGTCGCGCCGCAGGCCCCGGTCCATTTCGGCGACCTCGCCACGCTGCGGTACACGTCCGGAACCACCGGCCGGCCGAAGGGTGTCCCGTTCCACCATGGGAACCTCCGCTTCATGGCCGAGTCGACCGTCTCCCTCATGCCGTGGCGGGCTCGGACGAGGCGGATTGCCATGCTGTCCTTCCTTCCGATGAGCCACGTGGTCGAGGGAATCCTGACGACCTACGGACCGTACTACGCGCCCGCGCCGCTCGAACTCACCTTCCTCGAGGACTTCCGCGCTCTGGCGAAGACCTTGCCGAGCGCTCGTCCGACGTTCTTCTTCTCCGTGCCCCGGTTCTACGAAAAGCTATGGAGCGAGGCTCTCGAAACGCCAATCCTGCGGAGGATCGCCCGTGGGAGAGGCGGCTCTGTGGGGGGCCTCCTGAGCCATGTTGCGGGGCGAATCGTCCTGCACCGCGCGGGGCTCGACGGCTGCGCTCAACTCCTCGTGGGGTCTGCCCCGGCGCGAGCCGACGTCCTCGAGGGTCTCGCGCGCCTCGGAATCCACGTCCACAATGCCTACGGCCTTACCGAGGCCCCGCTGGTGACCTTGAGCCGCCTTGGCAGGAATCGACAGGGGACCGTGGGGGAACCGCTGCCGCGGACCGAAGTTCGCCTTGCGCCCGACGGGGAGATTCTCGTCCGCGGGCCGCAGGTGACGCCGGAGGTCCTGCACCATGGCCTGGACCTCGGCGTTCACGACGGCTGGCTCTCCACGGGCGACCTCGGCACGCTGGACGAGGCAGGGCACTTGGTCATCTCGGGACGGAAGAAGGAACTGATCGTGACCGCCTACGGGAAGAACGTGTGTCCCGAAAAGGTGGAGGCTCTCCTCCGCCGCGTCCCCGCGGTGCGCGAGGCGGTGCTCGTGGGAGAGGGAGAGCCGTATTGCGCGGGCCTGCTGTGGCTGGAAGACCCGAGCTTGGACGACGAGGGCGTCCGCGCGATCGATCGCGCGATCGAAGCGCTCAACGCCGACTTGTCCCACCCCGAGCGCGTCAAGGCGTGGATCTTGCTTCCGTATGACCTGTCCATCGAGGGCGGCGAGCTCACCGCGAACCTGAAGGTGCGCCGCCGCGAGATCGTCTCGCGTCGTGCCGGCGCCATTGCCTCGCTCTACGGCCGCGGACCGCTGCCCGAGGGGGCTCGCCACGTGGGGCGGGCGGAGAAGGAGACATGAACGCGAGGCTCGCCGCGGCGTCGTTGTGGCTTCCTCCGTGGACGGTCCGCCGCGAACTCGAGCGCGTCGCGGCGGCGACGACGTCGGTCCTCGATTCGCTCTTGGAGCAGCATGTTCCGGGGGCGCTTGAAGCGATTCGGCGGGACGAGCTCCCGCAACGCGGCTCTCTCCGTCGGCGAAGGACCGCTTTGGCGGCGGCGCACACGGTGCGCGTCGCTCGCCTCGTGCAACTCCTGGGTCGCGAAGAGGGAGTCGCCGAGGCCCGCCGCGCGCTGTTTGCCGCTGGAGTTGCGTTGGGCAAGGAGGCGCAGCAGCGCCTCGGGGTTGGGCGAAACCGGCGCGACCTCTTGTGCGCAGCCCGCATCCTCTATCGCGTCCTCGGGATCCGCTTCCGCGCCGAGTGGAGGACGCCCGACGAAGCCACCGTCCGAATCGACCGCTGTGCGCTAGCGAACGGCTACTCGCCCGAGGCCTGTCTCGCGCTCTCCGCCACGGATGCAGGCGTCGTTGCCGGGCTGTGGCCGGGAGCGCGGCTGGAGTTCAACGAGCGAATCACTGAAGGGAAGAAGGCGTGCATCGCGCGCCTGAGCCTTCCCGAGGCGAAATCGGAGGCCGTGCAGTGAACGCGATCGTCGTAGGGTCGGGCGCGGGAGGAAGCATGGCAGCGCGCGAGCTCGCGCTGCACGGAGCCGACGTTCTCGTTCTTGAGGCGGGCGGATCTTTCCGGCCATTCTCGCGGCGTGCGCCTCGACTCAGCCCGCTTCGCCACGTCGGGCTCTTTCGACCGTGGACCCTGAACCGCGTCGTCGCGGGGATGAACGTCATGCGAGCGGGGAGAGACCTCTTCATCGTCCGCGGGGTCGCTGCGGGCGGCTCGACCGCCATCTCGTGCGGAAACTGGGTCCGCGCCGATCGGGGACTTGCGGAGATCGGTCTCGACCTCTCGGCGGAGTTCGACGAGCTGGACGCGCTCTTGCGTCCGATGCCGTTCCCGCGCGAGAGGTGGCGTCCGACGACCGAGCGGTTGTTCAGCGCGGCCGCGGAGCTCGGCCTCGACCCGCGACCCACGCCCAAAGTGGTCGACGCGCGGCGGTGCCGTGCCTGCGGCCTCTGCGAGGTGGGCTGCGCGACCGGCGCCCGCTGGGACGCGAGCAGGTTCCTCGCGGATGCCGAGCGGGCCGGGGCACGCGTTCGCCTCGGGGGGCCCGTCCAGCGGGTCTTGCTCGAAGGCGGGCACGTCCGCGGCGTCGAGATCGCCGGCTCGCGGGAGATGATCCACGCGGATCTCGTCGTCCTCGCCGCCGGGGGAATCGGGACGGCGCGCATCCTACGAGCGTCCGGACTCGCTGTTGCCGACCGGCTTTGGGAGGACATCGTGCTCACGGTGGGAGGTCGGCTTCCCCAGGCAAGGCAACTCGACGAGCCCCCGATGGTGTGGTACGCGCGGCGCGAAGGCTACATCCTGTCTCCGTACGTCGACCTCCTTTCGCACTTCATCCACCGCCCTTGGCGCGGCGTCCCGTTGCGTGACCGCGTGGGCCTGATGGTGAAGCTGGCCGACGCCGCGAACGGTCGCATCGGCGAGGATGGACGCGTGGCGAAGGAGTTGTCGGAAGCCGACCGGGCGCGGCTTGCCGAAGCCTCTGCCGTTGCGCGAGAGGTCCTGGCGCGAGCCGGCGTAGGAGGTCCGTACGTAGACGGCGTCCTTCACGGCGGGCACCTCGGCGGGACCGTGCCCTTGCGTCGCGAGGACGTCGCCTCGATGAGGCCGGCCGGCCTTCCGGACGGGCTCTGGGTGGCGGATCTGTCGCTTGTCCCGGAGTCTCAAGGGCTGCCCACGATGGAGACGACGGCGGCGATTGCGTTGCGCGTGGCGCGGCACATCATCGCAGACTCCGGAAGATGACGAGGCCGCAGCGCCAACAGCCGGCTGCCGCCACGCCCTAGTCTCCGCGAGGCGGCGCACGCCTCACTTCGTGCGGTTCCTTGCCATCCTCCTGCCGAGCGCATCGAAGAGGCTGCCTGCCGCCTTCTTCAGCGGGCCCAAGCGAACGGGATAGTAGTAGTCGGAGTCGAACCAACCCTTGTCTCGGTAGTACCTGTAGTCGAAGTTTCGATCGTCCAGCTCGAGCCTCAGCGTCGTGCGGCCGATCCGGAAACCGATGAGCATCATCAGCGTCGGCGCAGGGAGGTCCAGCCTCATCAGGCTCTTGTGGAACTGCCTACTGTGCCTTTCAAGGACCCTATCGACCTTTCGCGCTTCCTTCTCCGTCATCGGCTCGAGGGCTGTGATGTGGCTTCCGCCGACGGTCTTGTACCCGAGACAGGCGCCGGCGAAGTTCAGATACTTCCCGATCTTGCTGTCGAAGGGGAACCCTTGGGCGACGATGTTGGTGAAGGTCTTTCCGAAGAAGCGCGGGCGATGGGCGAAAAACGCGAGCCGGTCGAGGAAGGTCTTCATGATGGCGGAGACCTGGAACAGGTAGTTCGGGGATGCGAAGACGACGCCGTCGGACGCGATCATCTTCGCGATGAGCGTGTCCCGGTCGTCCTTGAGAGGGCACGCCTCCTCCCCCTGCTCGAAGCACAGCTTGCAGCCGCGACAGACCTCGAGCCGGTAGTCGCTCAGAGCGACGATCTCGCACTCGACGTCACCCCGCGCCTGCAGGTGGTCCAGGAACCGGCGGACCGCGTCGTGCGTGTGCTTCTTGCGGGCGCTTCCAACGAACGCAGTGACTTTCTTCATCTGCCGACCTCCGTGACCTCTCTCGCTCGGCTCACCACGAGCCATTATCCACCGGCGCCGGTGAGGACGTCAGCCGCTCTCCGTCGGGCCAACTCATGGCCTTCTCAGCTGGACGATCGAGGCCGTCTTGACCTGCCCCGCGCGCGGTCCACGTCACAGGAGAATCTAGCGGTTCTCGCCAACAGCGACAAGATCTCAGGCGCGTGTCGGGAGTGGAGGGTTGAGCCATGCAGCGGGGTGCCCGGCTGACCCAGACGAGGGCCACGCGCAGCACTTGCACTGACTGGCCAGCAGAGCCTATGGTGGGGCAGTTCGGCTCGAGAGATCCGACGCTCTGGCGGGCAGGCCAGCGGAACGTGGGATCGCATTTGTCCTGGATTCGGCAGGACGAGGAAGTCTGTCCAGACCTCCATTGCTGCAGTGGTGGAGCCTAGGGGACCAATCATGGAACGCGTGTGACCGTCGCAGGGCAGTGACCGGCTACCCAATGCCCGACCTCGTCTCGGCGGGGATTGCCGCTTGCCCTCTGCTAGCAGGCGAACTCCCGCCGGAGTGCCCGGCGCGACCTGCTTGACGGCTCAGATGACCTTGAGTCCCGTGGACTTCGGCTGTCCGATGTGCCTCATCCCTCCGGAGTGCGAGCCAGAGTAGGATGTCCCCCCATCGATGAACCGGCATGCGGCGACCAGGTCGGGACGGGAGGCACGTCAGCTATACTGAACCTATGGGAGCAGAGGTCTTGCTGCGTGACGTCCAAGAGAGCGACCTCACCGTCTTCTTTGAGCAGCAACTCGACCCGGAAGCCTCCCGTATGGCGGCCTTCCCATCCCGCGGCCGGGACGCCTTCATGGCCCACTGGGCGAAGATCATGGCTGATGAGACAACCACTCTCCAGACCGTCGTCTTCCACGGCGGGGTCGCCGGGAACATTGTCAGTTGGGAACAGTCTGGCGAACGGAACGTCGGCTACTGGTTCGGGAAGGAGTACTGGGGACAAGGGATTGCCAGCGCGGCACTGGCGCAGTTTCTGCAGCATGTGAAGACACGCCCCCTGCACGCCCACGTCGCAAAGCACAACTTGGCCTCGATTCGGGTTCTGCAGAAGTGTGGGTTCACGGTGTCCGGGGAGGCCGGGTTCTCAGATGCAGATGGCGAGCAAGGCGAGGAGTTCATCCTGACACTCGGGCCAGCTGTCTGACGCGGAGAGCCTAAGGGGCCGATTCTGGAACCGCCGAGTCCAGTCCCGAAACGGTTCTGCGGTCGTGTGGAGCCTGCATGACTGCAAAAGGGTTTCGTCCTGACGATAGCCTGGGAGTCTGTGTACGCACCTGTCAGGCACAGCGTGACTGGCCTAGCGCCATCCCATAGCACTGCCCTGGACAGCGGGTCAAGTCCGGGGAGGGGCCGCGGCTGGCCCAGACGCGGGCCACGCGCAGAACTTGCAGTGACTGGCCGGAAGTGCTTATGGTGGGGCAACTCGGATCGAGAGATCCGACGCTCTGGCGGGCAGGCCAGCGGAACGGGGACCGCATTCGCCCTGCACGGTAGAGCGGCAGCCGATGAAGGATCGTGCAGTGGATGGCGTTCGCAGGCTGGTGGGGAGGATGCCAATGGTGCGCGCCATCGGCCGGTGGTACGGAGGTGTGATGAGGACATCAGTCTTTTTCCTGCTCCTCGTTGTGGCGGCGAGTGCGGTCGGCGTACTGGGCGAGGACGTGGCCAACTCCTCACCGCTCCTCGATGTGTTGTCGCTCGTCCCAGCAGCGTCGGTCTCGGCGACCGTCTACTTCACGGACTGGACTGTGCTCAAGGGCTACGTTGGGTTCGACGCGGCCTTCCAGCAGAGCCCTGAGGACGCGGAGAAGGCACTCACCACGAGTCTCGGTCGAGGCCAGGCCGCCGCCTCTGCCTTCGGAGCAAACCACCCGGACCAAGCCGCGCTATGGGGATGGCGGAGCAGCGACCTCCAGTGGGAGGCCAACTTCACAAACGGCACGGCGATGTCTGTCTACGTGCTGAAGTGCGCTGCTGGGTTCCAGTTTGGTCCACTCGTGTCCCTGTTCGAGCAGCGCGGCTTCACGCAGACCGAGTCGCACGGCGTGACGGTCTATTCGCACCCGCTTGACTTCGGGACAGCGTGGCTGGCCAAGAGTGAGCTGGCCATCCTCAACACGGCCATTGTGGCCGAGGACGGGTTGCTCATCCTGTCATCGTCGTCGGCGGCTCTGGACGAGGCGTTGAGCGCCTATCGAGGGGAGATCCCGACTCTGAGCGAGGATGCAGCGGCTCAGGGGCTGGCGGGCCGACTGCAGGGCGTGGCGTCGGCAATCCTGGTGATCGGCCCGGGAGCCTGCTCGATCCTGTCCCCCGACTCTGTACTCGAGTCATTCATCCACGCGAGCGACCCACAGGGCTTGTACGCTGCATTGAACGCGCTCCTCGCCGAGCGGGCCGGCCTTCACGTCTTCACCGCGTTTGGAGTGGCGTACCGCTACGACGGTGATGTGCCCGTCGGGACCTTCGTCTTGCGCTTTCTCGATCCGGCTTCCGCGAACTCCGATCTTCCTCTCCGGCGAGGTCTGGCCGAGTTCGGCGCGAGCACCCAGGGAGGGCAGCCCTACTCACAGGTCGCCTTCACGATGATCACAGCGGACGTCGAGGGGGCGGACCTGACCCTCACCGTCCGCCCCATCGGCGATGAGCCGAGGCGTCTCTTCCAGATGGTGCTCGCGCGAGACGTGCTCTTCGCCCTCTGCCCGTGACCGAACCGGTCGCTAACACGCAGGGCAGGTTACTCGCGAGACTCACCCAACGTGCCTGGCCCCGAAGGTTGGCATCCATCTCTGGTGAGCGGTCCCAGTGATGGGTCCGCAGTCCGGGCGAGAGGGTCTTGCACTACGACACCGCGAAGCAGCTGCGGTGCCAGCGCAAGCCAAAAGCGCGCGAGGGCAGTAGCTGCTGTGAGAGCGGAATGTGTGATCGCAAGACCTGACCCCGTCACCGCTGTCCGCGCCGCCTCTGGCACTACATCGCCCGAGACAACCCGGCATCGGACTGCCGCCGCTCTACGCCTTGTCTTCTGAGGGGGCGGGGCGTGTGGGTCGAGTCTCGGACGCTGACTGGTCCCTATGCCAGCTTTGCCAGGTCAGTTCCTCGGCCTGGAATGTTGCCGCATCGACAACGCGAGGACGGAATCTGACGACATCATCCAGCGGCTCTCCCGCGAAGATCCAACGATATGCGCGCTCCGCAAGGAGCTTCCGGAGCTCTTGCGTCTTCTCCGCTGAGAACGTGAAGCGGGGCGCGGCCTTGCTTCCTATCTGCGTGTAGAGGAGGTGCTGGGGTGAGATGGGAAGAATCAACTCCGTGCCGCGGCTTCCCCACCCGCCGCCAAAGTCGTACTCGGTGGGTGCGTTGTAGTTCAGCTTCAGCGCGGGGTGATCACTTGTGATCCACTCGAGGCCTGGCGCAGGACGAGCTATGCTCCACTTGTGTTCCTCTAGTCCCTTAGCGATGCCGTCCAACAGCCGACGCATCTCCTGGACCCACATCGCACGGCCGGTTGTCACGCTGGCGTAGATCTTGCTGCTCCCGTTCTTCTCGCGCTGGATTGTGACGTCGACACTTCCAGACGTATCGCCGCTCGGAGAAACTGGCTGCACCGGGAGAGCGGTACCCTCGCGCGACGCTTGTTGTATCCTCTCGACGGACTCGGCGAGCGTCCTCTGGATGAGCCCGGGGAGATCCTCTCGCCATCGCTCCATGCACTCCAGGAAGTTGGAGGGTGTCCGGACGTCCTGGGCCGCGTAGAAGAGCGATAGGTGCTTCCAGTCATCGGGGGCGAGGCGGCGTCCGTGGATCGCTCTGTCTATCGCCGCGAGTGCTGGCGTCTCGATCTCGGTGGCCATCCACTGCTCGAAAGCATCGGATTCATTTCCTTGTCGATCAACTTGCGTGTAGAGATCCCTGCGAAAGGCGATCCCTCGGATGGACCGGGGAGTCCAGTCAGGGACGCGCTCATGAGGCACCAGAGTGCGATACGCAAGGACGTTGACTCCGTCGTCACTCCAGTTCCGGAGGTATCCTTGGGGAACGAAGTGATTGTCGTGGCTTAGGCCAGACATGGGCTGGCTCCCGGGCAGGGAAGTGAGGCGTCGCTCTGCGGGGTTGCGCTGCGGACAACCTCGACACAAGAAGGCCGCGATTCGGCGGACACAGGTGGTGGAGCCTAGGGGACTCGAACCCCTGGCCTCTTGCATGCCATGCAAGCGCTCTCCCAGCTGAGCTAAGGCCCCAGTGTGTCGCGCATTCTACCACTTCGACGGGGACCACTCAATGCGCGGCCGGCTTGTAGCCTGTGGCTCGTAGCTCGTGGAGGTCGTTGGGTCCGTGGCTGCCGGACGGTCCCTGTTGTCCGGCAGCTAAGCTGAAGTTCCCGCCCCCAGAATCGCGCCAGTGGGGAGCAGGACGAGCGGGTGCCGTTTCCTGTGTGCATATGTGTACCCATGTAAGCGGACATGTGTCGTCTTGACACGCGGATGGTTTCGGCATA